>OIYS01000706.1_pt1 | contig 21056 bp, 24 predicted proteins | sample 1588271 | NCBI WGS metagenome assembly OIYS01 (sample SAMN03283286) | human gut metagenome | biome: human-associated habitat; material: feces | host: Homo sapiens | place: Peru | collected 2012
ATGTACTTATTGATACAGCAGGAATTCGTAGAAAAAGTAAAGTTAATGATAACTTAGAAAAATATAGCGTTATGAGAAGTTTATTAGCAGTAGAAAGAGCTGATGTGTGCATTTTAATGTTAGATGCAAATGAAGGAGTAACAGCTCAAGATGCTAAAATTGCAGGAGAGGCACATGAGGCTGGTAAAGGTGTAATAATTGTTGTAAACAAATGGGATGAAGTAGAAAAAGATAACCAAACTATGGAAAACTATAAAAAAGATGTATACAACAAATTGTCATATTTATCATATGCACCAATAATGTTCATATCAGCTAAAACAGGACAAAGAGTAAATAAATTATATGAAATGATAAATATGGTTGCAAGTCAAAATGCATTAAGAGTATCTACTTCAGTTTTAAATGATGTATTAAGTGAAGCAGTAACAATTGTGCAACCACCAACAGATAAAGGCAGAAGATTAAAAATATTCTATATGACACAAGCTACTACAAAACCACCAACATTTGTGGTATTTGTAAATGATAAAGAATTATTCCATTTTTCTTATGAAAGATATTTGGTAAACCAAATAAGAAAAGAATTTGGATTAACAGGAACACCAATTAGAATGATAGTAAGAGAAAAAGGCGAAAAAGAGTAACAAAGGAGAGTGATTTAGATGGCAACATATATAATAGTTGCAGTAATTGCATATTTAATAGGAAGTATAAACTTTTCAATTATACTTAGCAAAAAAATGGCTGGTTTTGATATTAGAGAAAAGGGAAGCGGAAATGCAGGAACTACCAATATGTTAAGAGCAGTTGGAAAAAAAGCAGCAGTAATTACATTGATTTGTGATATTTTAAAAGGAGTAGTATCTATTTTAATAGCTGTTTTAGCTGGAAAGATAGTTAAGAACCTAGATAATGCTTTATTAGTACAATTAGCAGGAATATTTGTAATAATAGGACATACATTTCCTGTATTCTTTAAATTCAAAGGTGGAAAAGGTATTGCTACATCATTAGGAGTTTTATTAATGACAAACTGGCAAATAGGACTAATTTGTTTAGTATTTGCATTAGTTTTAATAGCATTAACTAGAATGGTATCAGTAGGTTCAATTGCAGCAGGAATACTATTCCCAGTATTAGTTGCATTTATAGATCAAAATTATATTGTGCCAACAAGCAATAGCAATTGGAGTTATTTAGTATTTAGCATTATCATAGCTTTACTAGTTATATTTAATCATAGAGCTAATGTACAAAGAATTCTTAATGGAACAGAGAATAAAATAAGCTTTAAGTAGAAAGGAAATTGAAAATGAAAAATATTTGTATAATTGGAAGTGGAAGTTGGGGCTGTGCATTAGCAATACATGCAGCTGAGATGGGACATAATGTTAAAATATGGTCATTTGCCCAAGAAGAAGCTGATTTGATAAATAAAGAAAGAAAATGTATGTTTTTGCCAATGGCAACGATGCCAGAAAATATATATTGCACAACAGACATAAAAGAAGCAGTGGAGGGCTCAGACTTAATATTACATGTTACACCATCAAAATTCTTTAGAAATACATTGAATCAATATAAACAATATATTACAAATCAACCTGTAGTTATATGTTCAAAAGGTTTTGAACTTGAAAGTTTATCAACTCTAAGTGATGTAGCAGAACAGGAACTAACAAATGTAAAAATAGGAGCATTTTCAGGGCCAAGTCATGCTGAAGAAGTTTCATTAGGAATACCAACAGCAATTGTTGCAGCATCTAAAGACTATGATGTGCAATATTTAGTTCAAGACACATTTATGAATGAAACAATGAGAGTATATACAAGCAATGATATTCAAGGCGTTGAACTAGGTGGAGCACTAAAAAATATAATAGCATTTTGCGCAGGTATTGTGGCAGAATTAAACTTAGGAGACAACACATTTGCAGCTTTAATATCAAGAGGGCTAACAGAACTTTCAAGACTGGGAGTTGCAATGGGTGGAGAACACAATACATTTTATGGTTTATCTGGTTTAGGTGATTTAATTGTAACTTGTATGAGTGAACACAGTAGAAATAGAAAAGCTGGAAGATGTATAGGAAGAGGACTTTCTCTAGAAGAAACTAGAAAAGAAGTTGGAATGACAATTGAAAGTGTTGACAACATTGAGGCAGCATATAAATTGGCACAAAAATATAATATCGAAATGCCAATAGTAAATGCAGTTTATGATATTTTATATAATGATTTAGAACCAAGAGAAGCTGTAACAAAGTTAATGACACGTGAAAAAAAGGCGGAGTAAGGAGAAGAATATGAGATTATTAGTACAAAGAGTAAAAAATTCTAATGTAGTTGTTGAAGGTAAAACAATTGGAGAAATAGGACAAGGCTTTATGGTATTGCTTGGAGTAGCACCAACAGATACCAAAGAAACTGCAGATTTTCTAGTACAAAAACTAATTAACTTAAGAGTTTTTGAAGATGAAAATGAGAAAATGAACTTGTCTATAAAAGATATAGATGGCGAACTATTGATAGTATCACAATTTACACTTTATGCAGATACAAGCCATGGAAATAGACCAAGCTTTATAAATGCTGCAAAACCAGATTTAGCAAATGAACTTTATGAATATTTTGTAGAGCAATGCAAAAAACAAAATATCAAAAAAGTTGCAACAGGTCAATTTGCTGCATATATGCAAGTTTCGTTGCAAAATGATGGACCAGTAACAATAATGTTAGAAAAAGATTAAAAAACAAGAATTTCTATGTAGAATAACCTACTAGAAATTCTTTTCTTTTTAGTCTATTAGTAATCTTTCTAAAATTTGAACAGCATTACTAGCAGCACCTTTTCTTAAGTTATCAGCAACTACCCATAAATTAATACCAGATGGTACACTGAAATCTCTTCTAATTCTACCTATAAATACATTATCTTGATTATTAGTATCTAAAGTAGTAGGATAATCATCTTTTAAAATAATACCGGGAGATTGCTTTAATACTTGCTTTAATTCCTTAAGTCTAAAATCTCTTTCGAATTCCACATTTATAACTTCACTATGACTATTTAAAACTGGAACTCTAACTGTAGTTGCAGTTATTCTTAAATTAGGCTTTCCTAGAATTTTTCTAGTCTCATTTATCATTTTTTCCTCTTCTTTGGTATAACCATTATCTAAGAACACATCAATATGAGGAATACAATTACTAAAAATAGGAACCTTGAATTTTTGTAATTCATAATCATGAGCTTGATTTTCTAAAACAGATAACTCACTATTGTAGCTTTGAATTCCTGATTTTAAATCTTCCACACCTTTATATCCTGCACCTGAGACAGCCTGATATGTACTATACACAATTCTTTTTATACCATAATTATCATCCAAAGGCTTTAATGCAACAACAGCTTGTATTGTGGAACAATTAGGGTTTGCAATAATACCATTATTATTTTTAGTATCTTCAAAATTAACTTCAGGCACTATCAAAGGTACATCTTTATCCATTCTAAAACAACTACTATTATCAATAACTGTACAACCTTTAGAAACTGCTATTGGAGCAAACTCTTTTGATACACTTCCTCCAGCAGAAAAAATTGCAAAATCAAAACCGGAATCAAAAGAATTTTGAGTTAACTCTTGCACTTTGTAATCTTTACCTAAAAAATTAATTTCTTTTCCAGCAGATCTACTAGAAGCAAAAAAAGTATATTCACTAATAGGTAGTTTTTTTTCTTCTAAAACTTTAATAATTGTTTGCCCCACAAGACCAGTAGCACCAACAACTGCTAACTTTATATTACTCATAAAATCACACCTTTCTAGTAGATTTTATGAATAAAAAACAAAAAAAGTGCTTAATTTAATAAGGATATCTTTCAAATAAATATCTAATAATGTCATCTGCATTATGCTCATTCACATTTATAAAAACACCCTTATCCAAACTAATCCACATATTTATATCATAATCGTTTTCAAGCAAAGCACTAATAATATCAGCGATTTCAATAGGATTCTCATAATTTTTTTGCCACAATAAATCATCATCAATAGAACTAATGTCTTTGGAAAAATGTTGCAAAAATTTAAAAATTTCGCCACTTTTAGTACTATACAATTTAACAATTGCATTCATAAAAAAATCTCCTTCATAATTAGTATTAAAAAAATAAAAATAATTATACTTAAGAATAAAAGGCAATTTTTTGCAAATAATATGCTTAGAAAGGTGGGAATTATGAAAAAAACGATAATAATTATAATAATTGCAGTAATTATAACAATTATAATTCTATCTTCTTTAGTTGCTTATGCAAAAGGAGATAGTAATGATAATAAAATAGAAGATAAAGTTACACAAGAATTGATGTATTTAAATCAATATTTTGTAACAATGCTTGGAGATTTTAATGGTCTTACTATTGGAGATAATAGACTTCAAGAAACAGAGCCTAAAATACAAACTAATATAAACACAAACTTGAGTGATCAAGCAGACAAAAACAAAACACAGGGAAATGATAATTTGCAGCAAAATAGTAAAGTAGAAAATAAAACAGATACAGTTCAAAATGGAATATTAAAAAATGATGGTAAATATGATGCAAAATGGGATAAAATTGAAACAGAAGTGGAGCAAATATATCAAGTGTGGAATACTGTAAGTATTGACTTATACAGTTTAAGCATTGATAATAATGCAATATTAACTTTTAATGATGGACTAAATAGAGCAACTCAAGCAGTAAAAGCCAAAAACAAGGCAAATGCAATGAATGAAATAACAGGAATATATGGAAAAATATTAGAATATAGAAAAGCATATGATAAAGACACTAGAAAAACAGATATATTAACAATTCAATATAACTCTGTAGCAGCATATACAGATGTGACAAATGAAAAGTGGAATGAAGCAAATGCAAAATTAGTAACTGCAGAAAAAATATTTTCAAATTTATTAAACACAGTAACAAATGACTATACAAACCAGGCAACTATGAGCCAATGCTATATCTCGATAAATGAACTAAACAAAGCAGTAGGCTTACAAGACAAAGAAATATTTTTCATAGAATATAGAAACCTAATGAGCAAGATGGAAATTATAGTTGGGTGACTAAGGGTCCCCATAGGCACCAAAAGAAATCTTGTTAAATTCACAAAATGTTCACAATGTTATGGTATATATTAGTAAGTAAATTATTTTAGGAGGTAATTAATTATGGACAAAGAAGAAAGAAAACAAAAAATGGAAGAATTTAATGCAAAAATGAAGGAGTTAAATGCAAAAATTAAAGACGGAACAGATACAGTAATAATAGCAGGGATGGAAGCAAAAGATGTGCTATCAGCAAAAATGAAAGATGCACAAAGCGGTTTAGAAGCTGCAAAAGAGCAATGTAGAATTGCGTCTGAAAGAGGAAAAAGCAAAATTTCAAGTGAATTATTAAGAGCTCAAATGAACTTCAAAGTGGCAAAAGAGAATATTCAAGAAAGAAAAGAAGCATATGACAAAGAAAAATTATCTAAATATATTGATAATGAATTAGAATATGCAGAACAATGTGTAACTTTAGCACTACTTGCAGCAGAAGAAGCAAAAGTAGCATTCTTAGAAGCTGTTGATGCACAAAAAGAATATGACGAGAAATATGGAAAAGATGAATAATTTAAAAAGCTCAAGAATTTCTAGATTAGAGATTCTTGAACTTTTTTATGCATAAAAATATGCGAAAATGTCTTAAAAATTGAAAAGTATTAGTGACAAAAAATTGGTAGAGTTTGCAGTTTTTTATAACATATGGTATAATATATGATATATAAGGAGTTGAGAATTATGGGATTATTAGATATGTTTAAAAAGAAATCACCAGAAATGGAAAGAAAAACTCAAAAACCACAAAAAGAATATGAAATAGAATATAGTACAACTACAGATGGAAGACTACAAATTGACTTTTATGATAATAAAATAAAAGTAGGTCAATTGTATGATTCTACAAGATTAGTTGTAGGAAATAGACCAGTAGTACTTGCAAATCAAGAAGTACAAAATTGTTTGGTTTCATGGTACAATCGAGATGATGCTGTATTTGTAGGTGAAGGCGAAAGTTTAAGTGCAAAAGCATATAAAGGAATACTTGCACAAATTGATCCAGCATTATTAGAAGTAGATGAAAAATATTGTGTAACTGTAATGAGAAATTTACTAGAGCAAAATAGGATAAATAAATATCTTGAGGAAGGACTAAAAGAGAATCCGGAAAGACCTTGTGGTAAATACATAGGTGGAGTAAAAGAAACAGAGGAAGGATATAAAAAAATCTTCTCAATGATAGTTGGACAAGCATCTCATAATTCAGAACTAATGGTAAATCGTAGAAGAGAACTTAGAGAATCAATTGAAGCAAAAAAACAAGCGGAAATCGCTAAAAGAAAAGCACAAATTCAAAAACTACAAAGTGAAATAGATGATATGTCTAGATAAGTTAAGAATGTAAGTATTAAAAAGTACTTACATTTTTTATGTATAAAACAAGCCAAAAAGTTTGAATTTTGAATAAAAATGTAGTATAATAGAAAGGTAGTAAGTTGGATAGTCGCGTATAGCAAAGCCGAAAGGCTGCGTACGAGGAAAGTCTGGGCTCCATAGAGTAATGATGCTGGATAACGTCCAGTGAGGGTAACCTTAAGGAAAGTGCAACAGAAAATAACCGCTGTATTATACAGTAAGGGTGAAAAGGCAGGGTAAGAGCCTACCGCTAATATGGTGACATGTTAGGCAGTGTAAACCCCATCTGGAGCAACACCGAGCAGGAAGGCTAAGACTACTCGTCATCTTCCGATTTGGTGGCATGAGACTTATAGTAATATAAGTAGTAGATAAATGACTATCTTAAATGACAGAACCCGGCTTATAGATTTACTATATTAAATGAAGAACGCGTAGGTAAGTGCCTACGCGTTTTCCATAAGTTTATTTAAATCTTCAGGAACAGTTGCAATATATTTTACTTTTTTCTTTGAAAGTGGATGTGTAAACTCAACTTCATAAGCATGTAAAGCCTGTCTATTTATTAGATTTGAGCTTTTACCGTACAAGGTATCACCTAATAAACTATGACCTAAATATGCAAAATGAACACGAATTTGATGAGTTCTGCCAGTTTCTAAAATACATTCAACTACGTCAAAATCAAGGTTTCTTTTTAAAACTTTGTAATGAGTAATAGCAATATCGCCAGTTCCATTAACACATCTTTCAATAATACTGCCTTCTTTTCTAGCAATAGGAGCATTTATAGTTCCTTCAAGATTACCTAAATTGCCGTTAACAACAGCAATATACTTTTTTATAAACTCCTTAGACTTCATTTGCCTAACCAAACATTCTTGAATATACTCATTTTTAGCAAATATAACAATACCAGAAGTATCTTTATCAAGTCTATTAACAGGTCTAATTTTCTTCTTTAAACCAATTTGATTAAAATAAAAAGCAATTCCATTAGAAAGACTATCTGTGTAATGATCCATAGAAGGATGAACAGGAATACCAGCAGGCTTGTTTACAACTATGTAAGCTTCATCTTCATATATAATGTTAAGTGACATTTCAGTAGGTACAATATTTGAGTTATCTTCTTCATAATCTAGGTAACATTCAATTAAATCATTTTCAAGAACTGAATGATTTGCAGAAGTAACATTACCATTTAAATAAATTTTATCTAATTTTTTCAACTTTAATAGAAGCCTATCAGACATAGAAAACCTCGCCTTCAAAACCTCTTTAACATTAGAATATTTATTTGAATTTACATATGCTAATTTCATAATTATTTTTTTCTACTTTCAAGAATATAACTTGCTTCTAAATCAGCTTCATGTAAAGCTAAAGCAAGAGGATATCTTTCGTAAACAGTACTAATAGTATTATATAATTCCTTTGGCTCTGTAAATCCCATATGCCAACGAATACAGTACATTTCTTCTAAAGTTAAATCAATAAATTTAGTAATCATCATTACAGATTTTTCCCCATGACCATATGGAATAGTGTCATTAACTGTATAATATGGTTCTTTTACCCAAATACCATCTTCATTTTTTCTGTTACGATAATCAACTGTATAGTAATTGGCTTTGCAAAAGTCATGTAGCAAAGTGATTAAAATAATTGTCTCATCAGATGCTTTAACAATATCACTATATGGTTTGTGAGATAACTTCTCTTTTAACAAATGATAAACATTTAAACTATGTTCTAACAAACCACCTTCATAATTTCCGTGAAATCTTGTACTAGCAGGTGCTTTAAAAAAATCAGTTTTCTCTATATATGTAAGTAACTTGTCCATACCTTCTCTTTGAACAGATTGTAATAATAATAAAAATTCTTCTTTCATAATATTCCCCCTAAAACAAATTTGGTGCGAATAGTGGGACTTGAACCCACACGCAATACTGCACACGCCCCTCAAACGTGCCTGTCTGCCAGTTCCAGCATATTCGCATGAACATTACAATTATATACTAAATTTCTACATAAAGCTAGAAATTTAGTAAAAAATGTTAAATTTTCTATTGTACTAATGATAAAATTTTGATATAATCTGTATATGTTTTTAAAGGAGGAATTTTAAATGGCATTAATTAGACCTTGTGCAGATTTAAGAAATAACTATAATGAAATATCAAAGTTGTGTCATGCAACTAATGAACCAATATATATTACAAAAAATGGATACAATGATTTAGTATTATTAAGCAATGAAGCATATGAGCAATATGAAGAGAAGAGGATAGAAGACTTAATTAATAAACATTTCAATGAAAAACTTGACGATTTCGAAAGCTTTAAAAAAGACATTTATGAAAAAATAGAAAAAGGACTAGCAGATATAGAAAATGGAAACTATAGACCAGCCCAAAATTTCTTTCAAGAAATGGAGGAGAAGTACAATATAAATGAATAAATACAATATAAAAACTACAAAGGCTTTTGAAGAAGAATTATTAGACATTTATAGATACATAGCGGATAATCTTCAAGAGCCGAAAATTGCAAATGAAAAATATAAAAAAATAAGAAATAAAATTTTAAGCCTACAATATCTACCAGAAAGATATTCAAGAATATTTAAATCAAAATTTAAAAATAGAAATCTTAGAAAACTTTTAATCAATAATTTTGTTATCATATATGAAGTCAGAAACGACACATATCAAATATTTATTCTACATATTTTCAATAAAAACCAAAATTACTTAAATAAGTTATAACTCTAACTCCCACTTGACTAACTTTACCAATTAAGTTTATAATATACCATATAAAACATATCCTAGAAAGGAATTGATGCAAATGAAAATACTAGCAGTTGGAGATTTAGTAGGAGAAAATGGATTAGATAAATTAAAACAAGTTTTACCAAAATTAAAAGAAGAAGCACAAATAGATTTTGTAATAGTAAATGCAGAAAATGTTGCAGGAGGGATGGGAATTACTTTTAAAAACTGGAATGATTTATTGAAATTACCAATAGATGTAGTTACAATGGGAAACCATACTTGGGCAAAAAAAGATATATTTCAGTTTATAAATCATCCAAAGCTAATTAGACCTGCAAACTATTCTAAAGGAGTACCAGGAAAAGGTTATGCAATATGCAAATGTAAGGATAAAAACATTGCTGTTATGAACTTAATTGGAAGAACTGATATGAATGTACTATCAGAAAATCCATTTACTGTTGCAGAAAATTTAGTTGACAAACTATCAAAAGAAGCAGATATAATAGTATTAGATTTTCATGCAGAAGCAACAGCTGAAAAAATTGCTATGAGACATTTCTTAGATGGAAAAGTAAACATATTATTTGGTACACACACACACGTACAAACTGCGGATGAACAAATAACAGAAAAAGGAACAGCATATATAACTGATTTGGGAATGACAGGACCAGTAAATTCGGTTATTGGTATGGGGGTAGAAGAATCGGTAAAAAGATTTGTTACATCATTACCAGAAAGATACAAGTTGGCAGAAGGCTCTTGTATGCTTAATGGATGCATATTTGAATTAAATGACCAAACAGGAAAAGCTGAAAAAGTTGAAAGACTTTTGATTAAATAGAATAAATTCGACACAAAAATGACAAATAATGTAAAAAAATGAAAGAAAAAACTTCCACTTTTTTCCAAAAACTACTAGACAAAATTTGGAAATTGTAATATAACTATAACTGTTCACAGAACAAAAAATAAAAATTTAGGAGGCAAAAATGGAAGTTTTAAAAATCTCATCAAAATCAAATCCAAACTCAGTTGCAGGAGCAATAGCTGGTTTGGTAAAGGAATCAAACAAAGCAGAAATGCAAGCAATTGGAGCTGGAGCATTAAATCAAGCAGTTAAAGCTGTTGCAATAGCAAGAGGCTTTGTAGCACCAGCAGGAGTGGATTTGGTATGTATACCAGCGTTTGCAGAGGTAGAAGTTGAAGGGGAGGACAGAACAGGCATTAAGCTGATTGTTGAATCAAGAAAATAATTTAGTTTAAAATTAAATTTATATAGGGGCACAGAAATATATTTAAGTATATTTTTGTGCTTTTTGTTTTAAATCATTGAAAAAGACTAAAATATATTATACAATTAAGGAGCAAAAGGAGAGCGTGCAATGAAGGCAAAATCATTAAAAATTATAATTGTAATATTTATATTATTTATAATAGCTGGAATAGTGTATGGTGTAACACACAATAAAAAAGATGAACAGCAAGAAAATAAAGACATATCGTACCAAACAGTAGATATGATTACAAATATAAGGTTTGGAATTTCAAACTTTGATAGTATACATCCATATGTAACTAACAACCAAGAAGCAATTTATATAGACCAGCTTATATTTGAACCATTACTTAGTATAACCGAAGATTACAAAGTGTCTGAGTGCTTAGCAAAAGAATGGTCAAAAATTGGAGATAAAACATATGTAATTAAACTAAACGAAAATATACAATGGCAGGACGGAAGCAAGTTTACAGCAGAAGATGTTAAATTTTCAGTTACTAAACTACAAAGCCAAACGAAGTCTGTATATTACTCAAATGTTAAGAATATAAAAGATGTGGAAGTAGTAGACGAAAATACTGTTAGAATTGAATTAAAACAAACAGAACCATTTTTTGAATATAACTTAATATTCCCTATAATATCATCAAAGCAATATAAATCAACTAGCTTAAATTCAAATACAATACCTTTAGGAACTGGGCAATACAAAATTGCTAAGATACAAACAGACAAAATTGAACTTAGTAAAAATGAAAATTGGAGAAACATTGATACAGAAAATGCTAATATAAAAACAATATATATAAATTTATATGATACTAGAGGGAAAGAATATAATGCATTTAAATTAGGAAGTATTGATTTAATTCATACTAGCAATAATAATGCAGAAGAATATATAGGAAGTATGGGATATAATAAAAAGGTATTTGCAAACAGAGAATACGACTATATAGCATTAAATTGTCAAAATACTATTTTACAATATCTAGAAGTAAGACAAGCTATTAGCAAAGTTATTGACAAAGAAAAAATAGTAACATCAACTTTAGAAAACAAAGTTACAGTGGCAAATTATCCTTTGATAAATAACAGCTATTTATTAAAAGATATTGAAATATCTAACAAAACTAATACTGAAAAAGCAAAAGAGATTTTACAAAATGCAGGTTGGAAATATGAATATGGACTTTGGCAAAAAGAAATAGATGGAGTTACTAAAACAATAAATATTGATTTTGCTGTAAGTAAGAGTAATAGTCAAAGGGTTAAAGTTGTGCAAGCAATACAAGACCAACTAGAGTTATTTGGAATAAAAATCAATATAAAACAAGTATCAGATTCACAATATAAACAATACTTGAATGATAAAAATTATGAAATGATATTAACTGGAGTATATACATCAATAGCACCAGATTTAAGCTACTTTTTAGGAGAAAATAATTTGTCTAATTATAAAAATGATGAAATTATTTCTGCTATAAATGAAATAAATAATATTACAGATCAAGAACAATTAAAAGAAAGATATGCTAAAATTTTTGGAATTTGTAATGAGCAAGTTCCATATATAGGCTTATATTATAATAATGATATGATGGCATATTCTACAGATTTAATGGGCGATGTAAAGCCAAACTGTTACAGTATTTTTTACAATTTTTCTAACTGGTATAGACAATAAAATTAAAAAATTATAAAAAAATGCTTGACAAATAAAAATAATAATATATAATAAACACAAACAAACGTTTATAATATTTAGGAGGAATAAATAATGAGTAAAGATAATTCAGAAAAAATGAAAGCACTAGAAGCAGCACTAGGACAAATTGAAAAACAATTTGGTAAAGGTTCTGTTATGAAATTAGGAGACTACACAGCAATGAATGTAGAAGCTATACCAACAGGAGCTTTAAGTTTAGATATAGCCTTAGGAATTGGTGGTATTCCAAGAGGTAGAATTATAGAAGTATTTGGGCCAGAGTCTTCTGGTAAAACTACTTTAGCATTACATTTAATTGCAGAAGCACAAAAAATGGGTGGAGAAGCAGCATTTATTGATGCAGAACATGCTTTGGATCCAGTTTATGCAAAACACTTAGGTGTTAATATAGATGAACTTATAGTTTCTCAACCAGATACTGGTGAGCAAGCATTAGAAATTGCAGAAGCTTTAGTTAGAAGTGGCGCACTTGATATTATAGTTGTAGACTCAGTTGCAGCTTTAGTACCAAAAGCAGAAATTGACGGAGATATGGGAGATGCACATGTTGGTCTTCAAGCAAGATTAATGTCACAAGCATTGAGAAAATTAGCAGGTGTAATTAACAAATCAAAATGTGTAATTGTATTTATAAACCAATTAAGAGAAAAAGTTGGTGTTATGTTTGGAAATCCAGAAACAACACCTGGTGGTAGAGCTTTAAAATTCTATTCTTCAGTTAGACTAGATATTAGAAGAGTAGAAAGCTTAAAACAAGATGGAGAAGTTATAGGTAACCGTACAAGAGTAAAAGTAGTTAAAAACAAAGTAGCTCCACCTTTTAGAGAGGCAGAATTTGATATAATTTATGGAAAGGGAATTTCTAAAGAAGGTAACATATTAGATGCTGCTGTTAACTTAGATATAGTAGAAAAAAGCGGTTCATGGTTTAGCTATAATGGAGACAGAATTGGACAAGGTAGAGAAAATGTTAAAGATTACTTGGCTAAAAATCCAAAAGTAGCTGAAGAAATAGAAGGAAAAATTAGAGCAAACTATGAAAAAGCTTTTGAAAAAAGCTTAGGTGAAGAAGAAAACGATCCTGAACAAGATACAGAACCAGCAGATGATGAAGAATAATAGGTGAAAACATTGTACGATAATATAGAAGAATTTGATAAATTAAAAACTAAAGTATTAAAGTATATAATGTATAAGAAGAGAACTGAAAGAGAAGTAATTCAAAAGTTCTCTTCTTCTATTGACCAAAACTTATTAGAAGACGTTATTGAACATTTAAAAGAAATTGGATATATAAATGACGAAAACTACATAGAAAGAGCAGTTAATGAGTTTATGGCTATAAATACATTGTCTATAAAAGAAATGAGAAATAAACTATATGCAAAAGGACTTAGTAGTGATATAATAGACACATATTTTGAAAAGCATGAGGACGAAATATTAGACTATGAAATAAATTGTGCTAGAAAAATTATAATAAAAAAGCAAACTCAAATGGAAAAAGAAGAAATCGAACAGTTTTTATACAGAAAAGGTTACTCTTTAGAAAATATTAGAGAAGCATTTGAAACATTAGAATAAGGGGAAATATATGCAAAACGTACTAACATTAGAAACAAATAAATATAAAGTAAAGGTGGAAAATTTTGAAGGACCACTAGATTTGTTATGTCACTTAATTGATAAAAACAAAATGGATATTTGTGATATAAAGATTAGTGAAATTACAGACCAATACATAGCATATTTAAATGCTATGGAAGAGCTTAACTTAGAGATAGCGAGTGAGTTTTTAATAATGGCATCTACTTTATTATATTTAAAGTCAAAAACACTTTTGCCAAATGATGTTGAAGATGAAAAGGAATTAACAGAAGAGGAACTTTTAAGAAGGATTATAGAGTACAAAAAATATAAAGAAATTACTAAAACCTTGAAAGAATGTGCAGAAAATAATTCTAAAAAAATATTTAAAAATCCAGAAATAATAGAATTGCCAAAACAAAAACTAGAGGCAACATACACAAAAGAAATGATTTCTGAAATGTATAAAAATGTAATAGAAAAAAATGCACAAAAGCTAAATCAAAATGCTAAGAATATTGAAAAAATTGCAATTACTGATACATATACTGTTGAAAGCAAAGTAAAAGTAATGTTTAGAGAGCTTATTCGTAAAAATAAATTTGTATTCAATAAATTATTTTCATTAAAACAATGCAACAAACAAGAAGTAATGACAGCTTTCACAGGACTTTTAGAACTATCAAGAAGAAGCAAAGTAGTTACTAACCAAGAAAAACTATTTGGAGACATAACTGTAGAGAAAGCCAAAAAAATTGTTTAAAAATAGAAAAAATGGAAAAACTAATATCAAATAACTTCAAAAGGAGGTTATCATGATATTAGTTTTAATTTTTCTTGGAATACTAGTATTACTAGTGACTATTATAACTTTAATAATAGCCTCAACACTACATATACAAATAAAAAACTTAAGTGTGTCAAATATGGAACATAAAAATACAAATGAGTATGCAATAATATTTTCGTTATATTTAGGCAATAAAATTAAATGGATATGGTTTAGACTAAATGACAAAAAGGTTAGAAAAATGTACTCGAGAATGCAATTGGAAAAACTAGATTTTAAAAAGTTTAGAAAAGATTTTAAAGTAAAAGACTTAAAAGAACTACCAAAATTACAACCTAAAATTTCATATTTAAATTTAGATGCAAATTTAGGTGTGATAAGCCCAGTAACAACATCATTTTTGGTAGCAACTATTGCATCAATAATATCAATAGCATTACCATATTTGGCCAAGAGCTTAAAAAAAGAAAGATATGTTTATAATATAAAACCACTTTATTATAATAAAAATTTATACAAAATTAACTTAAATTGTATAATTGAGATAAAAATGGTACATATTATCAATATAATATTTATCTTAATAAAGAAAGGAAGGAAGAAAAATGAGCAATCAACAACATCCAATAGAAAACCTTATGCTTACAGCTATGAATAGTATTAGAGATATGGTAGATGTAAATACCATTATAGGAGAGCCTATTGAAACTAGCAATAATATAATAATAATTCCAATTTCAAAAGTTGGATTTGGATTTGCAGCAGGTGGAAGTGAATTTAAAGGTGAAACAATTGATGAATACACTAAGAGAGAAAAAGAGGAAGCAATACAATATAGGTTACCATTTGGTGGAGGAAGTGGAGCAGGAGTTTCTATTTCACCAGTTGCATTTTTAGTAGTTCAACAAAATAATGTTAAATTATTACCAGTAGAACATTGTTCAGCAATTGATAGACTACTAGACTATGTACCAGATTTAATGGAAAAAGCAAATTGCATGTTAAATAAAAGTATGCAAAATAAAAAAGAAGAAATGAAAAATCAAGAGAAAATTAAAAAACAAGTAAAAGAGATATTAGAGAAAGATGAAGAACCAATAGTAACTGCACAAGCTAAAGCAAGACCAAAACATGCAAAAGTTCCAAGACCAGAGCCAATAGAATATGAGTATGAATATGACGAAACAGAAGAACCGGATAATTTAGAATAAAATATAAGCAGTAGCTTTATGGCTACTGCTTAATTAGTCTGGTAAGCTTGAATCAATAAAATCAATTTTTCTGCTATAGTCTTTAGTTTCTTGATTACTTTTATAAACCTCACTACGATTTCTTTGCAAGAAATTTACTAGGTTATATAAATCACACCAAATTTGATTTGGACCTTCTTTTTGAACTTCATCAAAAATAAGCTGAATACCAAAATGCAAGTGAGGTACATTTATATTATTTACATTTTCTTTTGCACTATAGCCAGTCATTCCAAGGTATCCAATAACATCACCAGCCTGAACAATTTGCCCTTCTTTAATATTTTCAGCATAAGGATGGTTTTTTCTCAAATGTGCATAGTAATAATAACGCTTTTTATCAAAGCTACGAATGCCAACTCTCCAACCACCATATTGATTCCAACCAACAGCTTCAACAATACCAGATTCAACAGCAATAACAGGAGTACCAATATTACCCATAAGGTCATTCCCAAAATGTACCCTTTTATAGCCATAAGATCTAGAAGCACCAAAGTCATCATAATGGCTAAAACTATAACCTTTGGCAATTGGACAAAAAGCTTTCAAACCATACTTTTCTTCAAACTTTTTTTCAGTAGAATCAGTGCCTTTTACTTCGATTTGATATTCGCCTATAAATTCGTGCAAGGCAGAGTCGTAGCCCTCAAAATAATATTTATAGAGTTTCATTTTTTCAGTTAATTCTTCCATTGTCTTACCTGATTTTAATTCTGCCACTAATTTATCTAAATCAGATTGTTTGAATTTAGAAAAGTTATTTTGATATTTACAAGCTAAGTATGATATAAGTTCAACCCAATTGTACTTTACAGCTTCGTTTTTTTGATGTGAGTTAATATCCAATTTTGACGTCTTATCTAAAACCTCATAGCTTACTTTAAATTCAAACCATTTGATGTAATCCTTTTTCTTTTCAAATTCTGCAACGTCATTGCTATAAATATATTTTTCTGTTTGACCACTAACAGGTAAAATAGGAGTAGTAAGTACAAAATAGCAAATTAGTAAAATTACAATTAGTGCTATTGAACTGACGCAAAGCCCTATCAAACTTTTATTTACTTTAAAACTTTTAATTATCACTAAAATTCACCAATATAAATTTATGAAAAAAACTAAAAAATATGATTACATTTAAATACTATAGTGATATAATTTAAATGCCACAAATTTAACTGGTTAAAAAATAATTATAATTCTTTTCTAACCAGATTTATACTATAAAAAGGAGGAGCTAATTATGAAGAATTATTTATTTACTTCAGAAAGCGTAACAGAAGGACATCCAGACAAATTATGTGATTTAATATCAGATAGTATTTTGGATGCATGTCTTGAACAAGACGAAAATTCAAGAGTGGCAATTGAAACCTTTGCTTCAAAAAATTTAATTACAATAGCAGGTCAAATTACCACTAATGCTAAAATTGATGCAGAAAAAATTGCGAGAGAAACTATGAAACAAATAGGTTATGACAATGAACAGACAGACATTGATTATCGTACTTGCAAAGTAGAAACAAATATCACAACACAAAGTGGTGATATTGCAATGGGCGTAGATGTTGGAGGAGCAGGTGACCAAGGGATTATGTTTGGATATGCCTGTGACGAAACGGAAAACTATATGCCATTTGCAATTGATATGGCACATAAATTGGCTAAGCAATTAACAAAGGTTAGAAAAGAAAACATAATACCATATTTAAGACCAGATGGAAAAACACAAGTAACTGTGGAATATGAAAATGATAAACCAAAAAGAATAGAAACAATACTAATTTCAAATCAACACCTAGCAGATGTGGATATGGAACAAATGAAACAAGATATAATAGAAAAGGTTATAAAACCAATAGTACCAGGAAAATATATTGATGAAAATACAAAAATATACGTAAATCCAACAGGAAGATTTGTAATAGGTGGACCTCTAGGAGATACAGGACTTACAGGAAGAAAGTTAATAGTAGATACTTATGGTGGTTATAGTAGACACGGTGGAGGAGCATTTTCTGGAAAAGATGCAAGTAAAGTAGACAGAAGTGCAAGTTATATGTTAAGACATATTGCAAAAAATATAGTAGCAAATGGATACGCTAAAAAATGTGAAATTCAAGTATCATATGCAATAGGAATGGAACAACCATTATCAGTATATGTGGACACATTTGGTACAGAAGCTATTCCAGAAGAAAAAATAGTGGAATTGATAAAAGAAAAATTTGACTTAACTCCAAATGAAATAATAAAATACCTAGATTTAAAAAAGCCAATATATAAACAAACTACAAACTATGGACACTTTGGAAAAGAAAATTTATCATGGGAGAAAATTGATAATTGGCAGAAAAATGAAAAATCGACATAAAAATACAAAATATTGCCAAGATAGTAAATGTGTGCTATAATAGAATTTAGTTACTTTATTTAAAGTGGCTAAATTACTTAAAAAATGACAGAAGGAGAATAGACATTATGAGCAAAATTATTTCCATCAACGCAGGCAGCACCTCCATCAAAATGGCGATTTTTGATGACTTCGCCATTCGTGATGGACAGACTACACCCCACGCGGAATACCGCTGGGAGAAAGACGTGAAACGGTCAACAGTGAAATTCGGCTCACACAAATATGTGCATGACGTACCCTTTGAGAGTCACACAGATGCTTTCAAAGACGGTATTAACTGCTTCAAAAAAGCAAAAAGTTTCGCAGATGTGAGAGAAATTATCGCTGTGGTGCATCGGGCTGTAAATGGAGGAGAGCTCTTGCAGAGCCCTGCACCTATTGAAATCACGGCGAATGTTCAGAAAGAGTTCGAAAGAAACATCAATCTGGCACCAAACCACAACCCTCCTGCTTTGGAGGTGTCTAAAGCAGCACAGAAGATGTTCCCCAATGCCAAACATTATTATATGTTTGACACAGGTTGGCATTCGACCATGCCTATGATGAATCAAATGTATGCACTGCCGAAAGAATGCTTTGAAATGGGAATCAAAGCATTTGGTGCTCATGGAATTGTATACATGGACAATACCAAGAGAGCGGCAGAAATGCTGGATATTCCTGCAGATGAAGTTAATCTTATCCTACTCCACCTTGGTGGAGGATGCAGTGCTAATGCTGTGAAAAACGGCAAAAGCGTTGACACAACGATGGGATATACTCCGACAGATGGCCTGATGATGGCCACACGGTGCGGACACATTGACCCAGGTGTTCTGCCTAAACTGGTAAAACGCTATGGGACTGTGGACAAAGTAATGGAAGTTTTGACTAAAAAGTCTGGCTTCTATGGCCTTACTGGTGAGGCAGATATGCGAAATGTCAAGAAACTGGCTGAAGAAGGCGACGAAATGGCGATCATTGCTATTGACAGATTTGTCAATGAAGTTCGCAAAACTGTCGGCGCATACTTGGCGGAACTTGATTACAACGTTGACGCCATCGTGTGTTCCGGTGGAATTGCCGAAAATGACACTGAAATTCTTCGTAAAATTTTCAGTGGTTTTGAAGGAATCGGTATTCCACTGGATGATGACCCGAAAAGGGTTTCGGATCATGAATATTCCTATATTCCTGTGATGGTAATCCCTGCCAATGAAGAATTGGCAATGGCAAAGGCAGTATTGGAAAAGTAATTTAGTTACAAGATAGCAGGCAATTGCCTGCTATTTTGTATATTTTTTTAAAGTGTGATAAAATATATGATATAAATATTTAGGAGAAATAAAAATGTTAATATCTGAGATAAATCCAATAGATAAAATGGGAACAAACTTGTTAGAAAGAAAAGATGCAGAAGATGCTATAGAAGAGATTATAGAATTACCTCTAAGAAAAGCTTGTCTAGCTTTTAGAAAAAAGGGTATAAAAACTCTAATGAGTAGTGCAAATAAAAATAATGTTTTACACCAAGGAGAAGAACCAAAAGAAAAAGAAAATTTATATAAAACCAAAGATGGAGATACTATAATTTCACCAGTAATGTTTGATGAAGCCGGAAAAGGCTATGCTTGGATAATGCTTGACTTTAACAGTTTATCAGACGAAAACAAAGACTGGTTGTTTAAGTTAGAAGAAAGAAAAGATAAAAATAATGTTAGAATTGGTGAAAAAGGAGTATGGTTTGTTCAACCATGTGAAATACAAAACTTAGAATATGGGTTAAAAGTTGGAAAATATGATTATAAATCTTTGCAACAAGAAGTACCGGAAAATAAGATACCTAAAAATGTAAGATATGATAAAAGATTAGCAGAATTTTATAAAAGGCATATAGTATTAGCATATAATTGGGCGATGTATTCACTTCAATCAGTAATATTAAGAATGCCAGTAAATGAACAAACTACAGTAGAAGAAGTAGAACAATACTTCACACAACTTGCAGAAAGCTTTAAAGAGCAAGTCAAACAAAAAGAACAAGAAGAGAGATAAAAAGTTTAAATTAAAATACTTGAAAATATATTGATACTAGAATATAATATAAACATACTATATAAGGGGAAAGATAATGAAATTCGGGTTATCAGAAGATATATATAACAAAAAATGAATATATAATAGAATTTAAGAGATAGATTAGAAGAAATATAAGCTTTTGAAGAAGGGATGATGAAAATGGAAGAAAAGAAAAAACGTATGTTAACAGGGGATAGACCAACAGGTAGATTACATATTGGTCATTATTTTGGATCTTTAAAAACAAGAGTAGAGATGCAAAATACTGGTGAATATGACCCATATATTTTGATTGCAGATGTTCAAGCTTTAACAGATAATTTTGAAAATCCAGAAAAAGTAAGACAAAATGTAAGGCAAGTTATACTAGATTATTTATCAGTTGGAATTGATCCGGAAAAAACAACAATATATATTCAATCAATGGTACCAGAGACAGCAGAACTTACAGTATTTTATTCTAATTTAGTAACAGTAGCTAGACTAGAAAGAAACCCAACTGTAAAAACAGAACTAGCACAGAAAAAGGAAATATTTGGAGAAAGTGTTACATATGGATTTTTAGGTTACCCAGTAAGTCAAGCTGCGGACATTACAGTTGTTGAAGGATCTTTAGTTCCAGTT
>OIYS01000707.1_pt1 | contig 21044 bp, 23 predicted proteins | sample 1588271 | NCBI WGS metagenome assembly OIYS01 (sample SAMN03283286) | human gut metagenome | biome: human-associated habitat; material: feces | host: Homo sapiens | place: Peru | collected 2012
TAAACCATTGATAAATATTATTGCATAATTGAACAAAAATAATTGTAATCATATTTTATTTCGGGCGATTAAAATCGCCCCTACCACGAATTACAATTTGTTATAGCCACTAATCTAAATTTAGAACCAAAATTCCTTGACAAAAAAATGATTTTAGTAGATAATAAATGTATTCGTAAGAATAGGCACATAAGATTTATAAGAAAAACTAAGGAGGCAAAAATGTATATTTTTAATAAAGTTAAAGTAAATCCACAACTACCAAAACAAATAGGAGAATTAGGTACAATCGCAAATAATTTGTGGTGGTCTTGGAACACAGAATTTTTAAAAATATTCAAATTAATTGATATAGATTTATGGGAAAGATGCGATAAGAATCCTGTGAAATTTCTAAAATTAGTAGACCAAGAAAAACTAGAAAACGCTGCTAAAAACGATGAAATAGTTAAATTGTATGAAACTAATTTAGAAAATTTTAAAGACTATATGCGGAAGCAAAAATACCTGGTTTAATAAAACATACCCAGAAAATAAAAATGATTTAATTGCATATTTTTCAGCAGAATATGGTTTAGATGAAACTTTGCCAATATACTCTGGAGGGCTTGGAATACTTTCAGGAGATCATTTAAAATCTTCTAGTGATTTAGGAATTCCACTTGTAGCAATAGGCTTGTTATACAAAAATGGATATTTCCATCAAATAATAGATAGACAAGGTTCACAACAAACTGAATATAAAAACATAGAATTAGACAATATGCCAATTCATCCAGTAAAAACAAAATTAGAAGAAGACCTAATTATTCCTGTAAAAATGGGAAATGAGGTTGTATATGTAAAGGTATGGAAAATATGTGTAGGAAGAGTTAATCTATATTTATTAGATACAGACATTTTAGAAAATAAAGAAGAAAATAGAGGAATAACATTAAAATTGTATGGCGGAGACCAAGAAATGAGAATAAAACAAGAAATTGTTTTAGGAATAGGTGGCATAAGCGTGCTTAAAGAACTAGGATTAAATCCTACAGTTTGCCATATGAATGAAGGACATTCATCATTTTTAGTACTAGAAATGATGAAAAACTTAGTAGAAGAAAAGAAAATATCTTTTAATATTGCAAAAGATATAGTAAGCTCAAAAACAGTATTTACAACACATACACCAGTACCAGCAGGAAATGATATATTCCCAGTAGAATTAGTGGAAAAATATTTTGAGCAATATTGGGAAAAACTAGGAATTACTAAAGAAGAATTCTTAGAACTTGGAATGAAACCAAAAGAGCAAAACAAAACACATTTCAATATGGGAATATTAGCTTTAAAAATTGCAGGTAAAAAGAATGGGGTAAGTAAACTACACGGAGAAGTTTCAAGAGAGCTATTTAGTGAAGTGTGGCCAGAAATATCTCCAAAAGAATCGCCAATTACATATGTAACAAATGGAGTTCATACTTGCTCTTGGCTTGCACCAAATTTGAAAAATCTATATAACGAATATTTAGACGCTTATTGGCAAGATAAAATATATGATAATAAAACTTGGGAAAAAATAAGAGATATTCCAAATGAAGAACTTTGGAATAATCACCAAGAAAGAAAAGCAAAGTTATTGGATTTGGCTAAGAAAAATGTAACAACAAGACTAAAAAGATCTGGAATGCGCTATGATGAAATAAAAGAAATAACATCAAAATTAAATCCAAATTACCTAACAATAGGATTTGCAAGAAGATTTGCAACATATAAAAGAGCAACTTTAATATTTAAAGATTTAGAAAGAATAACTCAAATTCTAAATGACGAAGAAAGACCTGTACAATTAATATTTGCAGGAAAAGCACATCCAAGAGATGTTGAAGGACAAAACTTAATAAGAAGAATTTATGAAATATCAATGATGCCACAATTTAAAGGAAAGATAATTTTACTTGAAAATTACAACATAGGTATAGCAAGATATTTGGTTTCAGGAGTAGATGTATGGCTTAACAATCCAAGAAGACCAATGGAAGCATCTGGAACTAGTGGAGAAAAAGCTTCTGTAAACGGAGTAGTAAATTGCAGTGTACTAGATGGATGGTGGGCAGAAGGATATAATACAAAAAATGGATGGGCAATAGGAACAGATGCAGAATATGATTCTTATGAAGAACAAGATATGGCAGATAGTGAAAGTATATATAACATACTAGAAAATAAAATAATTCCAGCATATTACAACAAAGATAAAAATGGTATATCTAAAGACTGGATGGAATATATGAAAAATTCTATAATCTCAACAGGAGGAAATTATAGTACTGCGAGAATGTTGGTAGATTACACAAAAAAACTATATATGCCATTATGCAACTTAACTAATAAGTATTATAAGGATTTAGGAAATGTTACAGAATTTAATGAAATAAAGAAAAATTTATATGCAAATTGGAATGATATAGAAATTATTCAAGAAAACAATATGGAAGATTTAACAATTGATGCAGGAAATAAAATTAATGTTTCTTGTAAGGTAAAACTTCCTAACATAGATGTTCAAAACATAGTAGTACAAAGCTATTGTGGAAGAATACTAGATAATGGAACACTAGAAAATATTAGTATAACACCAATGAATTTAATAAGCTCTGATGATGAAAACAAAATATACACATATGAAGCAAATATAGTTATGAAAACAGGAGGAAATTATGGCTATACATTTAGAGTAATGCCTAAATTAGATATGATCTTGGATTCAGAAAACTTAAATTTAGTAAAATGGATAACAAAATAATAGTAGGGTGCATATGTACCCATAAAAAATTAAAAATAGAGGTGGCTTTTATTATGAGAAAAACTAAAATTGTTTGTACAATGGGACCTACAACAGATAACCCAGAAATTTTAAGAAAATTAATGCTTGCAGGAATGAATGTAGGGAGAATAAATTTCTCACATGGTAATTATATAGACCAAGACGGAAGAGTTCAAATGTTCAAAAAAATAAGAGAGGAATTAGGATTACCAATACCTCTACTTTTAGATACACAAGGACCAGAAATTAGAATTGGAAAATTTAAAGATGAAGAAGCAATTCTAGAAAATGGAAAAACTTTTACATTACTTAATGATGATGTATTAGGCGATAATACTAAAGTTTCTATAACATATAAAAATTTATACAATGAAATAGATATAGGAAGAACTGTACTTATAAATGACGGAACAATAGAGCTTAAAGTAAAAGAAATAGTAGATAAAGACATAGTATGTGAAGTTATACAAGGAGGAAAATTAACTAATAGAAAAAGTATAAACATTCCAGATTTTATAGTTAATTTACCTGGAATTACTGAAAAAGATGTAGCAGACATAAAATATGGTATAGAAGCGGGATTCGACTATATAGCAGCATCATTTGTAAGAAAGCCACAAGATATTTTAGATATTAAAAAAGTGTTAAAAGAAAATAATGGAGAACACATTAAAATAATTGCAAAAATAGAAAATAGAGAAGGAATAGATAATTTTGATAAAATATTAGAAGTATCAGATGGAATAATGGTAGCAAGAGGAGATTTGGGAGTAGAAATTCCAATGGAAGAAGTTCCAATACTTCAAAAACAATTTATTAAAAAAACATATGCCCAAGGAAAACCAGTTATTACAGCAACACAAATGTTAGAATCAATGATAACAAATCCAAGACCAACTAGAGCAGAAGTAAGTGATGTTGCAAATGCAATATTTGACGGAACAAGTGCAATTATGCTATCTGGAGAAACAGCTAATGGAATGTTCCCAGTGGAATGTGTAGAAACAATGAATAAAATAGCTATAGCAGTAGAAGATTCTATAAAATATTGGAAAAGATTTAAAGCAAGACAATATGAATTAAAAGATGCAGATTACGAATTTAATATGAATTATGCAGTTTGTAGTGCTGCAGCTAATATAGATGCAAAAGCTATTATTTCATATACAGATACAGGAGATATGCCAAGAAAAGTTGCAAGTTTTGGACCAGAATGTCCAGTGTTTGCAATAACACAAAATGAAATAACATATAGACAATTAGGAATGTGCTTTAACATTATACCAAAATTATTTAAACCACAAGAATCAATAGATGAATTATTATATATTGGAATAAATGAATTAATTAAAGAAAATTATTTAAAAAAGCAAGATAAAGTGTTGATAGCAGGCGGAAAAAAAGCATTAATGAACTTAAAACCGGGAGAAGTTACTTTAAATAGCGCAATTGGAGGAATAATAGAAATATAAAAAAGAGGAAAGTATGGAAATATTTATAACATTAATGGAAATTATAGGTACAATTGCTTTTGCTATATCGGGTGCAATGGTAGCTGTAAAGAAAAATATGGATATACTGGGTATTGTAATTTTAGGAATTACAACAGCAGTTGGAGGTGGAGTAATAAGAGATATAATTCTTGGAAACACACCACCACAAGCTTTTAGAAATCCTACATATCCGTTAGTTGCCTTTACTACATCACTTATAGTATTTTTGTTCTTATATGTTTACAAGAAAAAAATAGGAAATGAAAATTTGAAAAAGTGGTATGAAAAATTGCTAATTGTTTTTGATGCAATTGGTTTAGGAATATTCACTACAGTAGGAATAAGTGTAGCAATGCAAACCAATGAAACGAGTAATTGGTTTTTGTGCTTGTTTGTAGGTGTTATAACAGGTGTAGGCGGAGGCGTTTTAAGAGATGTATTAGCAGACGATACACCATACATACTTGTAAAGCATATTTATGCTTGTGCTTCTATTGCAGGTGCAATTATTTGTATAGGACTCTGGAATATAGCTGGTAAAACTATTTCTATGATTATTGGAACTGTAGTAGTAATTATTATAAGGTTATTGGCAGCACACTATAAATGGAATTTACCTAAAATAAAACAAAATATAGAATAATGAGGGGGATTTGTATGGATAGTCAAGATGAATTAGATTTATTTGGAAAAAATGTTTTTAATGACAGTACTATGAGAAAATATTTATCAAGAGATAAATATATGAGAATAAAAAGAGTTATTGAAGACAATTTAGAGTTTGATGAGGAGCTTGCTAAAAAGCTAGCAGAGGCAATGAAGAGTTGGGCAATAGACCAAGGTGCAAAATATTATACACATTGGTTCCAACCATTAAATGGGACTACTGCAGAAAAACATAACAGCTTTTTATTTCCAAATTCAGAAGATGGTGTAATTTATGAATTCCCATTTGAATCTTTATTTATAGGAGAATCTGATGCATCTTCTTTCCCATCTGGTGGACTTAGAACTACATTTGAAGCTAGAGGATATACTAAATGGGACTACAACTCACCAGCTTTTATAAAAGAGCATAAAACAAGCAAAGTACTATGTATTCCAACAATTTTTGTTTCTCATAATGGTGAATCTTTAGACAAAAAACAACCATTATTAAAATCGTGTGTGGCAATTGATAAAGAAGCAAGAAGATTAATTAATGTACTAGATGAAGAAAACAATATAAGCAAAGTGTTCCCAACAATAGGTGCAGAACAAGAATATTTCTTAATTGCAAAAGAAATGTATAATAAAAGAAAAGACCTAAAAACAGTAGGAAGAACATTATTCGGGGCAGAGCCTTCAAAAGCTCAACAAATGAGCGATCATTATTTAGGAAATATAAAAGAGAAAATTGTAAATTTTATGGATGAAGTAGATGAGGAGCTATTAAAATTAGGAATTTTATCTGCAACAAGACATAACGAAGTTGCTCCTTGCCAATATGAACTTGCACCATATTTTAATGAAGTAAATTTAAGTACAGACCAAAACCAATTAATAATGGAAACATTAAAAAGTGTAGCAGAAAAACACGATTTAGTCTGCTTACTACACGAAAAACCATTTGATGGAATAAATGGTTCTGGAAAGCATAACAATTGGAGTTTATCTACAGATACAGGAGAAAACTTACTATCAATGGGTAAAACTCCAGAAGAAAATACAAGATTTCTGTTAATTATTACCGCTATAATTTCGGCAATAGATGAATATTCAAATTTACTTAGAGCTACTACTGCAACAGCAACAAACGATAGAAGACTTAGCGGATTTGAAGCACCACCATCAATTATTTCTGTATTTATAGGAGAAGATTTACAAAATATTTTTAATACACTTATAGAAGAAAAGAAAAAAAGAAATAAAACAATAAAATTAGGAGAAACATTACTTACACCAATAAGTAAATTTAGCACAGATAGAAATAGAACCTCTCCATTTGCATTTGTAGATAATAGATTTGAGTTTAGAATGCCAGGTTCTTCAACGTCTATTGCGGTATGCAATACAATATTAAATGTAGCAGTGGCAGACAAATTATCTGAAATAGCAGGTATTTTGGAAAAATCAGAAAATGTATATGAAGATGCTCAAAAATTAATAATTAGTCTTATAGAAAAACATAGTAAAATTATTTATAATGGTAATGGATATTCTGAAAGCTGGGTAGAAGAAGCAAACAGAAGAGGACTAAAAGATATAAAATCATCTCCAGAAGCTTTAAAAGCATTTATAGATGAAAAATCAATAAAACTATTTAATAAATATAACATATATACAGAAAAAGAAACAAAAAGCAGATATAAGATTAAAATGAACAAATACAGTTCTTGGATAGATATTGAAGCCCATACTATGCTTACGATTACAAAAACAGAAATCTTGCCAACAGGATTAGAATTTTCAAACAAAATGGTAAAAGATATTATAAATTTAAAAGAATTAAAAATGAACAGTGAAGCAGAAACAAAGACTTTAGAAAATACAAGAGAAATTATAAATAGCCTATATAAAAATATGGAAAAATTAGAAAATAAACTAAAAACAGCAAGAAAGATTGAAGATTTTGAAGAAAAAGCAATGTACTACAAAGAAGAGATTATAATGAGCATAAATGAATTAAGAAAAGATGTAGATAGTTTAGAACTTATTATACCAAAAGATATGTGGCCAATGCCAACATATTCAGATATTTTCTTAGAAGATTAAAATTTATTTAAAATGCAGATGTGTGAAAACATCTGCATTTTAACATTTAGGGGGATTTTTGCATAAAATGTAATATACGTTAGAAAAAGGAGGAAAAAGTAATGTATAGAAATTGTATGCAAAGAAGAAGAGCTAATTGCGGATGTAATAATTTTGATAGTGAATATATGCAAGATGCTTGCTCTAATGTAGTAAATAGCAACAATACGGTGTATGATAGCTGTGAGTGTGGATTTGATGAAGAAGATAACTTATTTCCAGAAAATCCAATGTTTGGGCAAAGTTATGTTCCTTTTCAAGTAATGGATCAAACTTTTATTCCATCAGTTGGACTAAAAATGGGAACAATATTTCCAGAATTAGTTAGTCCATATATGCCAGGGCAAAGTCAAAGAGAAATAGAATACATTAGAAATACAAATCAAATAAAAGAGGGGTGTAATGGTTAATGGAAGGTGAAGAAAGAAAAGAGTGTTCTTGCAATAATAACAACAACACAAACAATAATATGGTAAGTAATAGCAATATGCCTCAAAGAAACAATTGTGAGCAAGAACAAATGCTAATGGAAATTAGAGAGCTTAATTTTGCAGTAATAGAATTAGGATTGTATTTAAATACACATCCAGAAGACCAAAGAGCACTATGTTTGCACAGAAAATATGCAAAAGAATTAAGAGATTTAATGGATAAATATCAAAGGGTTTATGGACCTCTTTCTATTTATTGCCCATGTAATAAATGGAGATGGCTAGAAGAACCTTGGCCTTGGGAAAGGGGGAATAATTAAGTATGTGGACATATAATAAGGTATTAGAATACCCAATAAAAATAAAAAATAGAAATCCAAAACTTGCAGGGTTAATTATATCGCAATATGGAGGACCAGATGGAGAATTAGGAGCATCACTTAGATATTTAAGCCAAAGATTTGGAATGCCAGATCAAAAATCAAAGGCAATTTTAAATGACATAGGTACAGAAGAATAGGTTCCATGATGTTATCAATAGTTAAAGACATTGATTACAACTTTAACTATTGACTATAAAACATTAAATTTTAGGTATTTTAGGATATATATGTAACTCAAAATTAGTAGGGTCTGCATCTTTTTTTATAGCTTTTTCTGTTTTTAAATATGTAACTTTTGCAATAATACTTTTTAGTAAAATATTTTTATCTTCAGCAGATTCTAACTTATAATATAAATCTATAACATTTTCTAATTTAGGTATCATAATTTCTTTCTGTTGTTTCGATTCATTATTTTTACTTAAAAGTTCGGGATATTCATTTAATTTGTTTTCTAGATTTTGAATATTATTTTTTATAGATTTAGAACGATTTATAAATTCATCTTTGCTATAAATACCATTTTCTAAAAAGTCATATATTTTATTAAGTTTAGCATTTTCTTTTTCTAATTCTTTTTTTGTAGCTGTGATGGATTGTTCTATTATCTTGTTATTATCTGTACTTGAATTATCTTTTATTTCATAATTTACTTTGTAATTTTCAAGCCAAATTTTTAAAGATTCAATTATTTTATTTTCTACAATATAAAGTTTAGAACTTACATTATCACATTTTGAATTAGAACACATAAGGGTATCAGGTTTGTCTGCTTTTGTATAAGGTCTTCTCTGCATAGGTTTACCACATTTCTCACAAAATACTAAACCAACTAATGGATTTTGAACTATATTATTATGTTTTACTTTTGGAGTATTTTGTTTTCTTTTTTCTTGTACTAAATCCCATGTTTCAGTATCAATAATAGGTTCATGTAATCCATTATAAATTAAATACTCGTTATTACGAGGTCTACTAATTATAAGATGTCCATTTTTAGTTTTCTTTTTTTGTTTTCTTCTATTCCATACAATTTTTCCAACATATGTAGGATTAGAAAGAATATCTTTAACAGAAGAAATAGTCCATTCATTTGAAATTCTAGGCTTTAAATTCATATTATTTAATTGCTTAACAACAGAGTTTATAGTATTACCTTCAAATGCATATAATCTAAAGATTTCTTTTACAATAGATGCTTCATTTTGATTTATTGATAAACTATAACCTTTTGAATCTTTTAGTTTTACTCTATCATATCCAAAAGGAGCAATGTTACCAACAAATTTCCCCTCTGAAACAGAAACTTCTCGACCTCTTTGTAAACGCCTATTTATTGTCTTATATTCTCTTCTAGACATAAATAATCCGAACTCAAAATATTCTTCATCAAATTCATTATCTGGGTCATAAGTTTTAACAGGTGTGATAATCTTTGTATGAGAATATTTAAAAGCTTTTGAAACTCTACCTTGATCAGCAGTATCACCACGAGCAAGTCTTTCTACTTCAACAACTAAAACACCAGTCCATTTTTCGTTCTCGACATCTTTAAGAAGTTTTTGCATTTCTTTTCTTTCACTAATAGTCTCACCACTTACAACTTCTCTATAAATTTTACCAATAGTTAAGTTTCGTTTCTCTGCTAAGGTAGTCAAGATTTTTTCATGTCTTGCTAATGTTTCGCTTTCACCATATTTTTCAGATTCTATATCTTCTCTTGATTTTCTTAAATATATTGCATATGTGCCATTTTGCACATTTCCTCCTTTCCTTGTAATTTGTCTTTAACTTGATTAAATTATATATAAAAATTGGACAAATTACAATGATAAGGTTTTATTTATTAAATTAATTATAATTTTATCTATGTATTCTTTTTGAGTAGCAATATTTTCTACTATATAATCATCATAAAACTTTATTTTTGTATTTTCTAAAGTATATTCTTCTAATATCATATAAATCGCCTCATTTAACTTTATGAGAAAAGCATAAAAAAATACCCAAGACAAGCCTGTCTTGAGCAAATTTACATTTCTCTATGCTAACATTATATGATGGGTGATTTATAAAATCAATTCCCTTTTATTTCCCTTTAGTCTATTTGCAAATATAATTTTAATCTCCAATAGAAATAACATCAAGAGTAAAATGAACTCTCTGGCGTTCGCTCTTGACATTATTTCTATTAGGGATTTGGGGATAATTAAGCAAATATAAGGATAAATATGTTTGTAAATATTGGCGATTTAATTGTAAAATTAAGGAATTTATGATACATTATATACAGTAAAGATTAGGAGAATAGTGGAGGTTATAAAAAGTTATGAATTTTGAAAATAAAATGGCATTAGTAACAGGAGGAACATCAGGCATAGGAAAAGAAATTGCAAAGCAATTATTAAGAAACGGAGCAAAAGTAATTATAAATTATGCTCATAATGAAGAAAATTATAAGAAGACAAAGAATGAATTGGAAGAATATAAAGATAATGTTTTGTTTATAAAAGCTGATGTTTCTAATGAAGATGAAGTAATGAGAATGTTTGAACAAATAGAAAAATTAGATTATTTAATTAATAATGCAGGAACTAATATAGATAGTTATATAGAAGAATTTAACATAGAAGATTTTAGAAGAGTATTAGATGTTAATTTGGTAGGAAAAGTGATATGTACTAAACATGCGGTTCCATTATTAAAAAATAGTAAAGCACCAAGTATTATTAATATAGCATCAAGATTAGGAACAAGACCATGTGTAGAAGCAAGTGCTTATTGTTCAGCAGAAGCGGGAATTATTAATTTTACTCGGAGCAAGTGCATTAGAACTATCAAAATATTCAATCAGAGTAAATACAGTAAGTCCTAGTCTAACGATAACACCATTAGCATTAGAAGGATGGACAGAACAAGAAATAGAAGAACATAAACAAAATAATCCATTAAAAAGATTAGGGGAAACTATTGATATTGCAAATGCCGTTTTGTTCTTGCTATCAGAGGAAGCAAGTTATATAAATGGAGAGAATCTTAATGTAAATGGTGGTTCATTATTAAAATAGAGGAGGAATTTATATATGAAAGAAAATTATTTTATAATACATGGGTCATTTAGTAGCCCATATTCAAATTGGTTTAGCTGGTTACAAGATTTTATAGCAACAGATGGTAAACAAGTATATGTACCAGATTTTCCAATTGGAGTAGGATATCAAAATTATGAAAATTGGAGTAAGTTGTTAAAATATTATTTGGAGTTAGGACTTATAAATGAAAGTACAATAATTATAGGTCATAGTATTGCACCAATATTTATATCAAAATTTCTAGTTGAAAATAAAGTGAAAGTTAAGAAATTAATATTCGTATGTGGATTTAATAATTATTTAGGAATAAATGAAGAATATGATAATGTTAATAAAACAATGTATTTTGAAAATTTGGAAGATGTAAAAAAATATGCTGATGAAATAATTTCTTTCTATTCAGATAATGATCCATACGTGAAATATGAAGTTGAAAAAGACTTTACAGATACAGTTGCAACAGAACAAATACTAATGCCAAAGGCTGGACATATAAATAGCGAAAGTGGATATGATACTTTTGAAGATATAGTAAGTTATTTATAAAGTAATGGGAGATGGAAAAATGGGAAAAAGAATATTAAATTGGTTTATTTTCGGGATTTTCTTTGCATTGATGCCATTAATAATATATATGATTTTGCATTATTTAAGTAATATGCCGTTACAATTAAAAGATTGTATACCAGAATTATTGTTTTTTACTATAATGGTATGTGCTACTTGCCTGTGGGATGTTAATGATATGAAGAAGAAAATTAAAAGTGATATTGTTTTCAATTTGTTTTTTGCTTCATTGATAATATTATTGATTTTTTCTGCTATATTATATGGAGGAATACAATTACAAAATATGCAAAATAATATAGAATTTATGTCATTACAAAAAGTTTATACTTTTTCGATGTTTATGACAATAGCAAGTGGAATTTTAGGAACGATAATACAAATAGTATTGTCTAGAATAGAGGTGCAAAGTTATGAATAGTATAATTAATATTTTATTTATTATAGGTTTAGTATTTGTACTTTTTACAATTATAATAGGTATTTGGAGCATTATAACCCAAAGAGAAAAAAAATATAATGAAATTTTGAAAGAATACAAAGAACAAAAAAGTATAGTAGAAAAGGAACTTAATAAAAGGAGAAATGAGAATGAAAAATATTAGAGATTTTATTTATTTAGATAAGGATAGGGTAAATTCTTTATATTCGCAAGTTAATGAAGGGGTCGCAGAAGCAATAGTAAATTCATATGTGAGTAGCAAGGAAACTGGCGAAAAGGTAACCAAGCCAATATTAGGACAAAGCACAGAAGATAAAGTTGGAGAGTATTCTAATGTTACAGAAAATAAAATATTACATGACCATATTTATAATAAATTAGAGGAGATATTAAAAGATAATATTTATATTCCAAAAGATATAAATAAAAACAACTATAAAGAAAAATTACAAGATAAGTTTATAATAAAAATAAAGGGAAAAGTAAAAATACATAATTATAATAGAATGAAAATGTATTTAAAAGAATTTAATAATATTGGAGAAATTGTTGCATACTCGATATATTCAAGTAATACGGATAGTAGTGAAGAAAATAAAAGCGGAAAGCAAAAATATGAAGATAATAAGCAAATTAAGGAAATAATAAAAGAAAAGGGATTAAAGCAAGATCAAAAAACGCTTGATGGATTAAACAAAATGATAGAATTATTCAACGACGATGGATTTGAGTTAATAATACAAGGAGATAATCAAGAAATAATATATCGAGTTGTTTTAGATACAGCATATTTAAGATTAAATACTGATATGTTAAGAATTTTATATACTCAAAATCCTATAAATGAATGGACTATTGTAGGTCAAATAACATATCTACCAAATATTCAAATGAATAAAAACACTAATAATGATCAAGATGTAGATGAACAACTTGGCATGAGAGAAGCATACAAAAATATGATTGATGTAACAGCTTCATTTGAAGATATATTTTTCATAAGTAATAAGAACATTGAGATAACAGTTACTCCAATTGCTATTTATAGAGAACAAGAAATAAATATATAAGTCTAACACGAAATTTATTTTTTTGAAAAATATTATTTTGCTAAGTTAAAAGCTAAAGGCAGGATAGTGATGATTAACATGTCACCTGTACACATAGAAAGACAAGCCTTCTAGAGTTAATAAAAGAACAAAAATTTTATGCAAAAGTGATGCGAAAATTCACTAAATGAACTCAAAATTTACTATTTTTAAGGAAAAAGTTCACCAAGTGAACTAAATAAATTCACTTAGTGAATAATAAATGTAATGAGTTTACTTAGTGTACTTGTAATTTATGAAAATTTGGCACAAAGTATTGATTTTGTAAATAAAATGAAGTATAATGAATATACTAATATTGATAAATTAATTTATCAAATAAACTAGGTTGCACAAGCCTTTGATTAATTTCATAAACAAGTGCAAATTTAAACATTAGGTTAGATATGAGCCTTTAGGATGCGAATCCTATAAACGAATATCCTATTGAACATTAGGTTAGAAACGAGCCTTTAGGTTACTATAAACGAGTTTCCAGAAAAATTATGGGGGTACTTAAAAAAGTATCCCCTATATTTGTAATATGGAGGAATAAATGAAAGATACAAAGAAAATTAAATTAGGAAAATTAAATTTTTATATTATAGATGATAATTATATTAAATATTTAAGTCAATTTGATAAACATATCGCTTATAATAAAAATGAAAAAAGACCATATATAGGAGTTGTAATTATTGTAGAAGAGCATTATTATTTTGCACCATTATTTTCTCCAAAACAAAAACATAAAACATATAAAGACAATTTAACTTTCTTCAAAATTATAAATACTAAAACAAAAAATGATTTAGGAATAATTCGATTTTCTGATATGATACCAGTACCACAAGAAAGTGTTTATTTATTAGATATAAAAAGTAAAAGTTATGGATATAAAAGATTACTTTCAGAACAATATTCTTACATAAACAAGCCTGAAAACAAAGCAAAAATTATGGAAAAAGCAGAAAAGATTTATAGTATTGTTACAAAAAATAGTAAAAGTAAGATGGCTAAATTTTACAAAGATTTAAGTTGTGATTTTAAATTATTAGAAGAAAAAAGTGCTGAATATAAAGTTTGATAAATAAAAAGTTCACTAAGTGTATTTTAGTTCACTCGGTGAACTTTATATATTTTACAGTCAATAGTCATAAATTTTTTTAAGTCGCAAAGCGACATATAATGGTTTGTAAGAACTAAAGTTCTAACACAACCATTTAATTGACAACATCGTGGAACAGAAGAATTAGCCCATTTAGAAATGGTTGGAACATTAGTACACCAACTAACAGATGGAGCTTCAGCAGAAGAAATAAAAGAATGTGGAGTAGGCCCATACTATACTGACCACGGCTGGGGAGTATATCCTCAAGCAGCTGCAGGATGGCCTTGGAATGCAGCAAGTATAGCAGTAAAAGGAGATCCAATAGCAGATTTACAAGAGGACTTAGCAGCAGAACAAAAAGCAAGAGCAACTTATGAAAAATTAATAGATTTATGTGCAGATGACAAAGATGTAGTAGATGTATTAAGATTTTTAAGAGAAAGAGAAGTAGTACACTTTCAAAGATTTGGAGAAGCACTAAGAGGAGTTCAAGATAAGCTAGCAGAAAAGAAATTTTATATGGATAGTTGCAATAATAGATAAAAGAAAAAGTGGATTTTTAGTTAAAATTAAAAATCCACTTTTTTCATAAGGAAAGCCAATTAAATTTCAACAATTTCTTATTTTTTTTAAAACCACTTGAATTTGCAATTTATGTTAATTCGTGGTATAATACAAAATGGCATAGGTATATCCTAAGTCACTTAATTTCTCTTTCACTAATTAGTGCGAGGAACTTCCTCTACTTTTTAGGTTTGGAATATAAAATATTAACTTCAAAAAAAGAATTTTAGGAGGAATTTATTATGTTGTGGATCTTATTTGCCGGTGGTTTTATTGGAGCATTTGCAATGTTTCTTGCTATCATCATTGAGATGCTTTTCAGTTATGGAAGAGACTGGTCTGATGTTGGTAGATATGCCATACGGATGGGTATCTTTATCGTAATCGGATTAGTCGGATTCTTTGGACTTGGCAAAATTGACACTTTGCTTTATAAAGAAGTAGCTCAAACTGGTGACAGGAAATTGGTATCCTTGACGGATAATAGTGAGATTTCTGGAAATGGTTCTGGCAATTTATTCTATGTAATTGTATCTAGTGATACAGATGAGATTTATTCATTTTATTATGAAACAAATAATGGTAGTGTGAAGAGATGCGATGTGGATGCAGACAATGCAACAATCTATGAAACAGATGATTGTACACCTCATATAGTTGAGTATACAACCCATACAAAGAGTAAGATGAATAAAGTTTTAAGCACAATACTAATTTTGGGATATGATGTAGAATCAGACCAGAAAACCTACGAAATTTATATCCCGAAAGGTACTGCTATCAGAACATTTTCTCTGGATGCACAATAAGTCAAAGCGAACCCTCGTAAGAGGGTTCGTTTTGTAATGCGGAGTTAGATATTTAAATTTATAAATATCTAGTAAATGATTATGGCACAGAAAAAGAATATTATGTATATGGTTATTCTTTAGTATTTAAAGATGTTCCAATAGTACTAGGATGTGTAGTGGTTGACGAAAACAAAATAGACAGTGCAAAAAAAACAGAACTTACAGACTATATAGATAAAATGGTAAACACAATAAGAACAGCACCTTAAATAAGATTTTAATAATTTTTATTATTAAACAAGTAAAAGTCAAATTAAGATTAATTTTTAATTTATCTCAATTTGACTTTTTTAGTTAAAAACACACAATGTAATTTATACATTAAAAAATCATTGTACTAATTACAAAACATATGATATAATTAACAAGATTAAAGGAGAAAAGATGGAATTCCAAATATTATATGCAATAAATAAACTACATAATATAATTCTAGATAATGTAATGGTAATAATAACTAAACTAGGTAATGCAGGTTGGTTTTGGATTGTACTAGCAGTTATTTTAATGGCTTATAAAAAAACAAGAAAATGTGGAATATTAATGCTAATATCACTACTAACAGGTTTGCTCATAGGAAATGTGGCATTAAAAAATATAATAGCAAGGCAAAGACCTTGTTGGATAGATCCAAATATAACACTACTAATACCAAACCCAACAGATTTTTCATTTCCATCAGGACATACTCTTGCATCCTTTGAAGCTGCAACTATGATATTTTTACATAATAAAAAATATGGGACACTAGCACTTAGTTTGGCAATATTAATAGCATTTTCAAGGTTATATTTATTTGTTCATTTCCCAACAGATATATTAGGAGGAGCAATACTTGGAACTGCAATTTCTATTGGTGTTTATCAAATAGATAAGTTTCTTACCAATAAAATATCTATAAACACTGGAAAAAAAGAATAAAGTGTAGTAAAATAATTCATATTTTGTTCATTTTTGTATGATATTGTATAAAAAGTAAAATTAGGGGAATTATGAAGGAAAAAAACAAAAAAATTATATATTATAAAACATATAATGATGATGTAATAACAAACAAGAACCAAAATTACAAACTAAAAAGTAATTACAAATGGATTCATAATAATATACTTTATAGCTTGCTTTCTAATTTTTTATATGCTTTTGCATATTTAGTAAGTTGTATTTATTTTAAACTAATTGCTAATGTAAAGGTGGAAAACAAAAAATTACTTACTAAATATAAAAAACAAGGCTACTTTTTATATGGAAACCATACTAGACCAATAGGAGATGTATTCCTTCCTGCATATGTAAATAAAGGAAAAAGAATATACACAATAGTAAGCCCAGCAAACCTAGGCATAAAGGTAATAGGAAGAGTACTTCCTATGCTAGGAGCAATTCCAACTGCTGATAATATAAAAGATATAAAAAAAATGTGGGAAGCGGTAAATACTAGAATAAAAGAAAAAAAGTGCATTGTAATATATCCAGAAGCTCATTTATGGCCATACTACACTAAAATAAGACCATTCCAAACAACTGCATTTAATTTTCCTGTTTATAATAATGTTCCATCATTTGCTATGACAACCACATATTATAAAAGAAAGCTAAGAAAAAAACCTGGAATAAAAATATACATAGATGGACCATTTATGCCAGATAATAACATTCCTAAAAAGGAAAGAGAAGAAAAACTATGCAAAGAAATTTATGAATGTATGAAAAATAGATGCAAAAATAACACATATGAATATATAGAGTATAAAAGGGAGAAATAATATGAATATTTTGTATTGCGGAGATAGAAACATAGAAGACGGATTAATTATTTCTGTATTATCATTATTAAAAAATGTACAAGAAGAATTAAAAATATATGTATTAACAATGGAATTTAATAATAGACAAAAAGAGTATAAAGGTGTTCCAGACCTTATAATAAACATATTAGATGAAAAAGTTAAAGAAAAAAATCTACAAAGTTTTGTAAAAAAGATAGACATTACAAATTTATTTGAGAAGGAATTGCCAATAAAAAATATAGAAACAAGATTTACACCATATTGTATGCTTAGACTATTTACAGATGAAATAGAAGAAATACCAGATAAAATATTGTATTTAGATACAGATGTAATATGTAGAAAAGATTGCACAGAATTTTATAATCAAGATATAAGCAACTATGAACTAGTAGGTGTGCTAGACCATTATGGAAAATGGTTTTTTAAAAACAATATATTCAAAATGGATTATATAAATTCGGGAGTATTGTTATTAAATATAAAGAAAATAAAAGAAACTAATTTATTTAAAAAATGTAGAGATAAATGTAGAGAAGACGAAATGTTTATGCCAGATCAATCGGCTATAAATAAAATTTCTAAGTATAAAAAATTAGTGCCAAGAAAATATAATGAACAAAGAAAATTACATAAAGATACAGTTTTCCAACACTTTACAACAAGTTTTAGATTTATTCCTTGGTTTCACACTTTAACAATAAAACCTTGGGAAATAGATAGGGTGCACAAAGAATTAAAAATAACAGAATATGACGATATTTTTGAAGAATATAAAAAAGTTGTAAACAATATGCAAAAAAATAAGGAGGAAGTTTAATGGAAACAAGAAAAGAAATACCAATATTTTTTACAATTGATGATGGGTATGCACCATACTTAAGTGTGGCAATAAAATCAATGATTCAAAATGCTTCAAAGGAGTATAACTACAGAATAATTGTATTATATAAGGAATTAAACGAAGAAAATAGAGCAAAAATCGCAAAATTAAAAGAAGAAAATTTTAAGATAGATTTCATCTATATGAAGGACGAGCTAAAAGCAATTACAGATAGAGAAGAAAATAGATTAAGATGCGACTACTTTACTCTTACTATTTATTTTAGATTATTTATACCAGAAATGTTCCCAGAATATGACAAGGGAATTTACATAGATAGCGATGTAGTAGTACCAGGAGACATTTCTAAAATGTATAATATAGATTTAGGGGATAATATTGTTGGAGCTTGCCAAGATAAATCAGTAGTAGACGTGCCAGAATTAGCAAATTATATGGAACAAGCTGTAGGAGTAGATAAATACCAATATGTAAATTCAGGAGTACTGCTTATGAATTTAAGCAAAATGAGAGAAAAACAATTTAGTAAAAGATTTTTAGATTTATTAAATAAATATCATTTCGATTCTGTTGCTCCAGACCAAGACTACTTAAATGCAATATGCAATGGAAAAATATTATATTTAGATTCAAGCTGGGATGCAATGCCAACAGAAGGAAGTAAAGAAATCGAAAACCCAAATATAATTCATTATAACCTTTTCCAAAAACCTTGGTGCTATGATAACATACAATACGCAGATTGTTTTTGGAATTATGCAAAACAAACAGAATATTATGATGAAATAGTACAATTCAAAAACAACTATTCAGAAGAAAAGAAAAATGCAGATAAAGAATGTTTAGAAAATTTAATAAAAAAAGCAGATCAATTAGCAAAGACTGGTGAAATAACATTTAAAAAAGCAATGGAAAATGGAGAAAAAGTAAGAATATGATTATAGGAGATAACAAAAAAGAAGTTATAAAGAATATAGAAAAAGCAGTTGATTTACAAGAATTTAACCAAAAAGTGGAAGTAAACGACCCACAACTAACTGCAGAAGAGAAAAATAAAATTGTAAAAAGATATCTAAAAAATAGAAATAAACTTACATTTAAAACAAAAACAAAAATTGCCAAAAGTACAATAGCTCTTCTAACGAGTATATTAGAAAAAGACACTAAAATTGTAGGAGAAGAAAATATAAGAGATATCAAGGGTGGGGCAATAATAACAAGTAATCATTTTAACCCATTAGATAATTTAATAATTCAAAAACTTGCTAAAAAAGTATTCAAAAAGAGATTATACATAATTGGGCAAGAAACTAATTTAGCAATGACAGGTATGGTTGGATTCTTTATGAACTATTCAGATATAATACCAATATCAAACCAAATAAGCTATATGAAAAAAGAATTTCCAGAGGTTATAAAAGAAATACTAGAAAAAGGAAATTTAATTTTAATATATCCAGAACAAGAAATGTGGTTTAATTACAGAAAACCAAGACCATTAAAAGAAGGGGCATATTATTTTGCAGCTAAAAACAATGTACCAATTGTTTCTTGCTTTGTAGAAATGATAGAAACCGATGAAAAAGATAATGAGGAATTTAACAAAGTAAAATACATTTTACATATATTAAAACCAATATATCCAAATCCTAATATGACAATAAAAGAAAACAGCGAATTTATGATGGAAACAGATTATAACCAAAAAAAAGAGGCATATGAAAAGGCATATAATAAAAAATTAAATTATGTTTTTGAGATAAATGAAGACATTGCAGGTCTAATAACTCAAGAAGAAGTAGAAAGTAACTAATTTCAAGTTGCTTTCTCTTAATATGATGAGAGTTCACAAATAATTAATGATAATTATATAATATATAGTAAGAGTCGAATAATGTAAAAATAATATTATAAATGAAAGAAGAGGGAATAAAAATGTTTGCAAAAGCGGGAAAATATGAACCTTGTAAATTGTTCACAGTACGGGCATTTTATACTAATGGGAATAACTTTAATTGCAATAATAGTTGCACTTAAGAAAACAGAAAATAAAAATGCCAAAGAAGTACATAATATAATAAAAAAGCTAACAATTATAATATGGACTTTAGAAATAATTAAAATTATTATAAGTGTTGCACAAAATTCTATATATGCATTAAATACTTATTTACCTTTATATTACTGTAGCATACTTTTATACGCTGGGCTAATGAGCTCTTTTGGAAAAGGAAAAATAAAAAGAATAGGAGATGTGTTTTTAGCAACAGGTGGAATTATAGGAGGGATTGTTTTTATTATTTTCCCAACAACATCACTTCCAACATACCCAGCATTCCATTTCTTCAGTATTCATAGCTTTTTCTTCCACGGAACAATGATATATTTAGGCTTGCTAATGAACAAAACAGGGTATATAACTATTAAATTGGAAGATATAAAATATTTTTGTGGCTTAGTTGGAACTTTGTGCATAATAGCGTTATTCATAAATGAAAAATATAATATGAATTTTATGTTTATATCTCAAAACTTTCCAATTGCGCCAATAGAAATACTATATAAATTAACAAATGGAACAGTTTGGTTTAACATTATAATGAGTGTAGTACAAATGACAGCACCATTTTATATAGGATATTATTTAAATAAAAAGTATAATAAATGTAAAAATGAAAATCTTAATAATGAGGAAAAATTACTTACTTGCTAAAAATTGGGAGAAAGTACGTATAGGTTTAAAATAGATATGTCACAAGTAAATTGAAAATAAAATATTGAAAGAG
>OIYS01000713.1_pt1 | contig 20981 bp, 10 predicted proteins | sample 1588271 | NCBI WGS metagenome assembly OIYS01 (sample SAMN03283286) | human gut metagenome | biome: human-associated habitat; material: feces | host: Homo sapiens | place: Peru | collected 2012
AATCATTTTACGCATAACTTTCTTTTCAGCAGCTTTAAATTCTTCTGCAACAAAGTCAATACCTGTTTCTTCAATGATTTTGTGGATGTAATGATCTTCAGGAAGTGCTTCAACTCTTTCTTTAACAAGTTTTTTAGCTTCTTCCAGTTTTTCTTGTCTGTATTTTCTGTCAAAGTTGTGATAAGCATCAAAAATCATGTCGTGAGCAACTTCGTTAATGATATTTTTAAGTTCTGTTGTATCGTAAGGGTTTACGAATTCTTCTTTAACAACGCCACAAGCTTTTGCGAATTCAACTTGAGCTTCGCATTGTTTTCTGATTTCGCCTTGAGCAAATTCAACAGCTTCCATAATATCGTCTTCTGTAACAAATTTGCAACCGGCTTCAACCATGATAACACTATCGTGAGTACCAGCAACAACGATATCCAAGTCAGATTTTGCAGCTTCTTGGTGAGTAGGGTTAGCAATCATATTACCTTCTGCATCACGTCCAACTCTTACAGCACCGATAGGTCCTTCAAATGGAGCTCCTGAAAGCATTAATGCGCAAGATGCACCTAACATAGCTAATGTATCAGGTTGGTTTTGTTGATCATAACTGAATAGTTGAGCAACAATTTGTATATCATTTCTATAACCTTTAGGGAATAAAGGTCTGATTGGTCTGTCAATCAATCTTGAAACAAGGATAGCCTTATCACTTGCTTTACCTTCTGAACGGTTATATCCACCCGGGATACGTCCGATTGATGACATTCTTTCTTCGTAATCAATTAATAGTGGGAAGAAGTCAATCCCAACTCTTGGTTCTTTTGAAACAACACAGTGAACAAACAACATTGTATCACCACATCTTACTGTAACAGAGCCATTAGTAGATTGAGCATACTTTCCGGTTTCAACGGTAACAGTTTTGCCACCGATTTCAAGTTCAAATTTCTTTGTTTCCGGTATTGTCATACTTACCTTTCATCTTTCTGCGTGAACGTCACGCCTTTTTGTTATACACTTCTAATGTTCAACAAAATTATACTTCAAACATGAAAATTTATCATATAACCTCGCAAATTTTTATAAAGAAGTTACTAACCTGTACTATACAAAATTTCAAATTATGTACTATAATATCCGTATGAGCTTATTGGATATTAACAATTTAAATTTAGGGTTTGAATGTGAATGTGGATTTCGTCAAGCGTTGTGGGATATATCATTATCATTAAATAAAGGGGAAACACACGCACTTGTTGGCGAATCCGGTTGTGGCAAATCAATTACAGCAATGTCTGTTTTGCAACTGCTTCCTAAAAAAGCAAAAATCATTTCCGGAGAAATAAATTTTGAAAACGAAAATTTATTAAATCTAAAAAACAAACAAATTCAAAAAATTCGTGGAAAGAAAATCGCACTAATTCCACAAGACCCTATGACCTCTCTTGACCCACTATTTACCGTCGGCGAACAATTGCTTGAAGTTATAAAAATTCATCAGGGGTTAAGTGGGAAAGAAGCTTGGGCTAAAGCTATCGACTCATTTGAAACAGTACAAATTCCATGCGCCAAAGAACGTCTTAAGTCATATCCACACGAATTCTCAGGCGGAATGAAACAACGCGCAATTATTGCTATGACGCTGGCTTGTAATGCAGAAATCTTAATTGCGGACGAGCCGACAACAGCTCTTGATGTTACTATTCAAGCTCAAATAATGGACTTGCTCACCAAAATAAAAAAAGAGAAAAATACGGCAATTCTATTTATTACGCACGACTTAGCCGTTGTAAGGGAATATGCTGACACGGTATCTGTTATGTATGCTGGGAGAATCGTAGAACTTGCTCCTGCTAAAGAATTTTTCGAAAACACAAAACATCCGTATTCAAAAGCCTTATTAGCAGCACTTCCATCAACAAACAGAGAGAATTTAGAAACAATATCCGGTCAACCTCCAACTATTTTGGAAGACATTTCCGGTTGCCGTTTTCACCCGAGATGTAAATTTGCAATGGATATTTGTAAAAACAACTTACCAGACAAAAAATTCATCACTGAAAAACATTACTGCAACTGCTTTTTATATGAATAATAAGTTTTGTAATATAATTTTCAAAACCTGATTAAAAATTATTCAAAAGTGGCATAATATTTTTGTCTGTTTGTATCGGATGGTTATAAGATGAAATACTTTGTAATATCCCTCATAGTTGGAATATTAGCAATGTTAATCATTGGAAGTTGCGCACCGCTAAAAAAATTAAAGTGCGTAGATGATTTATGTGTAATTTTAGAAAAAAATTACTGGACAAAGAAAATGATAACCAAAAGCCATTTTTACAAAACAGATATTAAAAGTACAGAAATTAAAGAGCAAAACGGAGTTGATTACCTTGTAATAAAAACTCAAAACAATGGTGATATTTATCTTAAATTTTTACACACTCCGCAAACAATCTTCCAAGACAAAGACGAACTCAGCAAACATGTTAATGAATTTTTCATGAAATTAATACAATCAAACAAAGATTACGAATCAAAATGGCAAAGAGATATCGGAGCTTTACAAATATATTTTTACGGCAAACCACTGTTTAAGTAGTTTTAATTTAACTTAAAATTTTTTAATCAAAAACACCGATTTATTGTTAAAAAAACACTCAAAAACACAAAATTTACAATTCGGAAAATTGGCTCGTGACAAGGTGTTCAACCGAGCCTAACAAATTTAATTTTACCTAAAGGGTTGAAATTAAAAATTTTTGTACTAGAATAGAGGTATAAATTTTATTCTTAAGAGTTAAAACTTGACACAAAAGAGATAGCGCACTTGCTCTTGAGGATTTTCAATTTACAACCAGAGGATTACATTTTGAAAAAACTATTACTTTTCACTATTACGCTAGTGTTATTGTGTGTTGCGCCGGTACAGGCTGCTGACGTAAATACAGTAAAAGCGACAATCGTGAAACACGCTATTGAAATGGGCGTAGATCCGGCAATCGCTTTAAGTATTGCTAGAACAGAATCAGGTTTTAGCCACAGTGCACGAAGCAGTCATGGTGCAGTAGGGGTATTTCAATTGATGCCTTCAACAGCTAGGAGAATGGGGCTTAATCCATACTCGTTAAATGACAACATCAAAGGCGGCATTATGTACTACAAATCTATGTACAAAATGTTCGGTTCCGTAGAGTTGGCATTGGCGGCATACAACGCAGGACCAGGAAATGTTAAAAGATACAATTCTGTTCCTCCATATGCTGAAACTAAGCGTTTTGTTAGCAAGATTATGAAAGATTACCACTATTACAAGGCTAATCCGGATCCTGCTATCGTCAAAGCAAGAGCAGCATCAACTGCAGCTCACAAACCGGTTGCTAAACCAACCGTAACGGCTAACAAACCTAAAGCACCTGTTCCTTCTATGGAACTTGTTAAAGCTAAAGATGTTAATGCCATAAAAGTTGAAGTTGTTGATGAAACTCCTATCGATTTAGAAATAGAAGCTACTTCGCTTGCAATCTAAATCAGTTGAATTGAGAAAAATTAAACCTGCAAGTGTTTAACATTTGCAGGTTTTTTCTATAAATATTAAGCCATTTCAAAAACAGTATAAACCTAAATTTCTGACTTCAAATAAGCCTCAATAAATCCGTCAATATCGCCATCCATAACAGAATCAACATTCCCTACTTCATAACCTGTTCGGTGGTCTTTTACCATTTTATAAGGATGGAACACATACGAACGAATTTGTGAGCCAAAATTTATATCAAAACTTTCACCTTTTAATTCGGCAAGTTTTTTTTCATGTTCAGCCTGTCTTATAGCTAAAAGTTTTGACGCCAAAATTTGCATAGCGTTTTCTTTATTTTGAAGTTGAGAACGCTCCTGTTGACACTTTACAACAATTCCGGTTGGTTTATGAACTATTCTAACAGCCGTTTCAACCTTATTGACATTTTGCCCACCAGCACCGCCAGAGCGCATTGTATCAACTTCGATTTCATCAGGCGGAATACTTATTGTTTTTTCAAAATCTTCTATAATAGGCGAAACTTCAACAGAGGCAAAGCTCGTTTGACGCTTACCATTCGCATTAAACGGGGAAATTCGAACTAACCTGTGCACCCCACGTTCAGCCTTTGCATAACCAAACGCATATTTACCTGAAATTTTTATTGTTGCTGATTTTATCCCAGCCTCATCACCATCAAGCTTGTCAAGCAATTCAACTTTCCACTCATGCTTTTCAGCCCAACGTGTATACATTCTAAGGAGCAAGCTTGCCCAATCTTGAGCATCAGTACCACCGGCACCGGCATTAATCGTCAAAATTGCATCAGCAGAATCATAGTCACCGCTTAACATCAAGCGAACCTCAAAACTATCCAGCTCTTTTACCATATGTTTGCATCTGTCATAACTTTCAGATATCAATTCTTCATCATGAATTTCTATAGCAATTTCTGCATCATCAAGTATTGATTGCCAAATAGTACAAAGCGCAATATTTTCTTTTACCTCTTTTATTTCTGCCCCTAAACTTGAAACTTTGGACTTGTCAGACCAAATATCTGGAGCCTGCATTTGAACTTCTAACTCTGCAAGTTTTTTTTCTAACCCATCAAAGTCAAAGACACTCCTTTATACTTTTCAAACGAGGTTTTAAGGTATTTATAAGTTGTTTTAATTCTGTTTCCATAAGACAATTCTATAACAAATATTTTTAATCAACAATTTTTATTCTGCCATCATCAATGATATCAATCGGCTTATTGGTTCGGCGAATCTTCCATTCAACACAATCGTTCAAATCCCAAGGATATCGTTCGGTTGCCTCATCAATTTTATTTAGCATTGTCATATCATCATTTCCGCTACCATAATAATCGTTTATTGCAACTGAATATATTTTATCTTTTCTAGGATTGTTTACATCAATAGGCTCTTCTGAACCGTCTTTATGGATAAACTTCATATCATATACCAAACCGTTACGTGAAACAGTGTATTTCAAGCCTGAAACATACATAATCCCCGGTTTATTATTTCTGTTTACAAAAGACTTTGCGCAAAATTTAATAGCATCTACAATTTCTTTTTCAGTATAATTTATTTTTAGAATTTTATTTTTGAAAGGAGAAATCTCACTAATAGTTCTGGTATCAATTTTTCCTTTTTCAACGTAACCACGGATATTTGCGGCACTAACTAATGCTAAATCAGCACCGGAACGCTCTCTTATTGCATCCAAACCGTAATAGGCAAGCGGACTCACTTCTATTAAATCATTTTTTAACGGAGCCGGAGCAGAATTTATAACTCCAACCACTTTAGGTTTTCCGAGTATTTGCTCAAAATAGTTTCGCGCAACTAAATTTCTTGAGAAAACTCTGGTTGTACCAACGTTATTTTGAACTTTTTTAATTATACCATCTTTATCAAATTCAAGATTTAAAATTCCAAAATTTTTACCATCACGTCCGGCTTGAGTAATAACAACAGGTTCTCCTGATTTTGATTCAAACAAGTTTTCACCTTTTTTAATCCCATTAATCAAGTTATGAGAATGCCCGCCTAAAATAACGTCAACCCCTTCTGTTTCTTGGGCAATTTTTATATCATAACCGTAACCACTGTGAGATAACAATATTATCTTGTTTACACCTTGCTTTTTAAGTTTATCAACTTCTTTTTGAATATCAACAATAGTTTCTTCTATATTGGCAGGATCCAAATGTTGGTCTTGAAACACCTTTCCATACTTTACCCTTGAAATCAAATCTGTTGGCAAAACACCTATTATTCCATACTTATGTCCGTTATGCTCTTCTATATAAGATTTTTCTATATGATTTGCAATTTGACTTTCCGGAGAAGTTTTCATATTACAAGCAAGAAGTTTATACTTCATATCCTTCATCAAATTCACAAAATCATTAGATTTCATGTCGCACTCATGATTGCCGACAGCAGATGCCGTAACCCCTATTAAGCGCAAGAAATTGACAGCAATTTGGTTAACCTTTTTATCTTCCCCAAGCATTATATCGCCGGAAGCAAGTTTTAATTTATCGGTAGGAAAACTTGGCTCAAATCTATCAAACTCGTTTGAAGCAGAAACCGTTCTTTCCATGTTAATAGCTTTGCCATGATAATCATTTACATAAAAAATGCTTGTACGGACATTGCCCGCCAAGCCGTCTGAACCAAAACTATTCTTGCCTTTGTTGTTATTTCTCTGACTCTTTGACCTATTGTATATTAGGTTTGTTGTTTCCATCGATATCGGACTAATCATTTTTTAATCCCTTTACAGTTAACCTTATGAATATATTTTTTTGCTAGTTTAAGCCAAACTTTTTTACAAAAGTTTACAGTGAGCACAACCAGCGAACTTCTTTGTAGTATAATTTTGGTATGAATTACCTCAATAACACATTTGATGTCATAGTAGTAGGAGCAGGTCACGCAGGTTGCGAGGCTGCATTATCCTGTGCTCGCCTCGGGCTGAAGGTTTTACTGGCAACACTTAATGTTGAACATATCGCACTGCAACCCTGTAATCCGGCTATAGGAGGCCCTGCAAAGTCAACTCTTGTAAGAGAAATTGCAGCTCTTGGCGGAGAAATGGGTGAGGCCGCAGATGCGACATATATCCAAATGAAAATTTTGAACTCTTCTAAAGGCCCAGCTGTTAGAGCTTTAAGAGCCCAATCAGATAAAAGAGAATACTCGGATTACATGCGCCATGTTATTGAGAAGAATGATAATATTTATTTGAGGCAGGCTTGTATAACAGATTTAATCTCAAAAGATGGCGCTATTGTTGGAGCTATTGATGAATTCGGTATTGAATATTCTGTCAGAGCTGCAGTACTTACTACAGGGACATCTTTATCCGGTAGAATTTTTGTAGGGCTTAAATCATACAGCGCCGGAAGACTCGGCGAACAAGCAGCAATCGGACTTTCAGATTCACTTAGAAAACTTGGAATAAACTTAAAGAAATTAAAAACAGGTACTCCGCCAAGAGTTGATAACAGAACAATTGATTACTCAAAAATGGAAATTCAACCAGGGGATGACGTGCTTAATTTCTATTCATTTAAGCCAAACAGACCTGTAAGAAAACAATATCCTTGTTATTTAACCAGAACCAACGAAGAAACTCATAAAATAATTCGTGCAAATTTGGATAAATCTCCAATGTTTCAAGGGCTTATACAAGGTGTTGGACCTAGATATTGCCCTTCTATTGAAGATAAAGTCGTAAGATTCCACGAAAATCCATCACACCACATTTTTATTGAACCGGAAGGTTTGGGAACTTACGAAGTCTATATTCAAGGTTTTTCAAGCAGTTTGCCAGCCGATGTTCAGGTAAAAATGCTAAGAACACTCCCTGGGTTAGAAAATGCACATGTAATAAAACCTGCTTATGCCGTTGAATATGATTATGTTCCGGCGGTTCAAACAACACATTCGCTAATGTCTAAACAAGTTAAAGGTTTATTTTTTGCAGGGCAAATTAATGGAACAAGCGGCTATGAGGAAGCTGCCGCACAAGGTTTAATCGCAGGAATTAACGCATTCAATTACTTAAACGGCTCCGAAATGCTTGAACTTTCCAGAAGTTCTTCATATATAGGAACTTTGATTGACGACTTGGTAACAAAAGACATTCAAGACCCTTATAGAATGCTCACATCCCGCTCTGAATACAGACTTTTACTAAGACAAGATAACGCGGACGAAAGATTAACTCCTATCGGGCATAAAATCGGACTTGTTGACGAAACACAATTTAATATATTTAAAACCAAACAAGAAAACATCCAAAAAGAAATTGCAAGACTTAAGGAAGAAAAAGTTTCGGCAACAGAAGGAATCAACTCAATTCTAGCCAAACACGGAGAACATATTGACCGCGGAATGAAATTGGCAGAATTATTAAAACGTCCGAATATTAACTACGATGTTATTAAGGAACTTGACGAAAACACAAAAGAATTAGACATTCCAAGAGATGTATACGAACAGGCGGAAGTATTAATCAAATATGACGGATATTTAAAACGTCAAGAACAACAAGTCGAACAAGCCGGCAAATTAGACAAATTTAAAATTCCTGAAAACATAGATTATATGGCTATTGAACATATTTCATCCGAAACGAAAGATAAATTAAGCAAAATTAGACCAAAGACTTTGGCGCAAGCTTCTCGTATCGGTGGAGTAAAACCTGCGGATATTTCTGTTTTGATGGTAATGCTAGAAAAACATCAGTTAACATCCAAAAATTAGCCTTAAGCACTTGCAAAAAAAAATTGTTTATAGTAGATTAGATTATGTTAATTGAATATGTTTTGCGGAAGTAGCTCAGTTGGTAGAGCATCTGCCTTCCAAGCAGATTGTCGCGAGTTCGAGTCTCGTCTTCCGCTAATTAAAAAAGGAGTCACAAAGTGACTCTTTTTAATTCTATTTTATACTTATCAAGTTTCAAACAATCTATTGACCAAGCAGAATAATTGGCAAGTTGCTTTCTTTCGCAAACTCTAGGAACCAGGCCGGACAATCTTTTAAGGAATTCACTTTTGCAACAACCGCTTTAACATGAGAATTCAAGCCAACAATTTCATCATGAGAACCATGAGCTTTCATCTTTTTGACATCAATTAATTGATCTCTCGAGAATGTGAATGCACCCAATACATCATCTTTTGAAAAGACTTTATCCCCAACTTTTATGTCTTTGATTTGTGTTTCAGGATATTGTTTTGTCATAATATCTTTTGCAATTGCAGCATATTCCGGTTCAGAAAGCTCAATACCTTTCGTTTGCATATACTCGTTGAATTTATCTTTCACAAAAGATCTATATTTACTGTCTTCAAACATTTCATGAACAAAATTTGAAAAACCTTTTTGCGTTCCAGAGTTTGCATTTGAGAAATATGCATAAGCAACGTTTGCATTCTCAACATCGACAGCAACCCCAAATCTACGTCCACCATATGTAGCCTTATCTGCCATACTAATCATTGACAAAGATTGAGCAGAATTATTCATCGGATTGTGTGATAATGTTTTAAATATATCTAAATCAATCTTTTCTTCAACCATATGAACCATTAAACGTAAATCATTTAATTGAATATTATTAAATCCATATTTAAACATATTAGTTTCCATCGGCATTTTTGATAAGTTAAGTACATCAAATTCCGTATCAACACCGTTAAGGGTAGTCGTTTCTTTAGGGAAACCTCTTCTTTCGAGGACTCTACCATCAGCTGTAACTCTTTCTGGCACTTCTCTAAACTTACTTGGAGTCACAACAACTTGTTTTTCTTGCAGGCGTTGAACATAAGGAGCAATCTCTGACATTTTTTGAGCAAATTTAACATCAGCCTCATCAAGAGATGTTGCACCCATTACTTTTTGATAGAATGTATCATTTACGTTTTTCAAATCTGCTTTTGCCATAATTTGATAAATTTTGAAATCTTCCGGTCTACGGCAAAGTGTAGCAACAACTTGTGGAGATAAATTGCGATTATTATAAGCTTTAAACCAATGGTGATTTTCGATATTTATAATAATTCTATCCTTAACATCTGATGGTAAGTTAAATCTATCTAAAATTGAATAAACGTACTCCGCAGACATTGCGGCGTGTCCGGTATCAGAACCTTCAAGCAAATAGCGTTTACCTATATCATGGAGCAGCGTTGAAAATTTAAGAACAAGTTTGTCTTTATCTCCAAGTTCTTTGTACATAGGATCATTCATTGAATCTTGCAATACTTTTAGAATATGAATATCAAGAGAATATTTTTGCAAATCGTGTTGAGGCTTGCCAAAATATGCAGCAAATTCAGGAACCCCTTTAAGGATTGAATTCAAGAACTCTCTTGTTTCAGGTTCAAGTTGAACATCATCTGCAACTTTATTATATTTGGTGAACTTATCTATTTCAACAATCATTCTATCTGCTAAAGATTTTTGTTCCGGAGTTAAAACAATGTTTTCCGGGATATGGTCATTCAACAAGCCTTCAAAGCCGGTTTTTGTACGAGTATATCCTAAAAGGTCAGCAATATTTGCATTATCCTTAAAATCTTTTAAGGTTTCTACTTTCGCCGCATTTACCAGATCCAAAATATTTTTGTATTTTGTTTCATCGAGAGTTTTAAGTTTGTCTGCAAAAATTGTCATATATTCTTTACGTTTGAGAAGTGTATTTTGTAGCTCAACTTCATCTAACGGAGAATCTTGAATAATTTTAACAATTTTATCTTCAGGCATTTCTGTAACATGTTTTAGCGAGTTTAAGAGTTCTCCTTTTGTCATATTTAAAAATTGAGAGTTTTGTTCAATAAGAGTAGACAATTCTTCAACAACATTACCAAAATTCTTCATCTCACCTCTTGCACGGTACCTCAAGGAGCCACCGACATCAACTTTTATGACACCGTTTGTTCTGTATTGTGTATTATCATTTTTGGGAGCATCCCAGTTTGCAAGCCAAGCATCGACTGCAAAACCATCCGTTACTTGCTCTTTTGAATGAGGTACCATACTAATATTCGGAACATATTCGCCTGCCATACCGATAATACGACCGGTTTCATCATAAATATATTTCATATTAGGTGAATCTATTTCTGCTGCTCTATAAAGATTTGCAGCAACAACTTCTTCAACACTTTGTCCAAGTTTTGAATTATCAGGGTATTTAATATAGTATAATTTATCACCAATTTGGGTATAATAAGCCTTGTTGGAACCGCCTTGAGTACCAAGGAACCTTGTTCCTTGAACTTTCTCACCGTCCAAGATAACTTCAACTTCTTCTGTTTTATGGTTAGCTCTTAATTCTGCGATTTTTTCAGCAGTTAAATTCTTATCTGCTTCAGAGAGCACCAGTTCTGGAATTTTGGCATTTGATGTATCCACTTCTTTAGATACACCACCTGCCTCAGAAACAATTTTATCCATATTTTCAATAAACTCGTCACGAGAATATTGAAGTTTGATACCCTCTTTGCCGAATTTTTCAAAATCAGCTTTTTGAATAACATCATCAGCCTTTGAATTGTTAGCAATGCTATTTAAAAACGCTCTAACATCTTCTTTTGATGTTGTAATAATAGTGCGCTTACTATCAATTGACTGCATTAAAAGACGAATTTTCGCATCAATATCTACCCCCTGATTTTTCAAAACGACTTTATCATTTGGAGTTAAGCAAGTTAGTGAAAGTAGTGTTTCGATTCTTTTTTCAAGTGATTGCGGAATAACATCTTCCGTCAAATCTTGGATAAATTTTGACATTCCAATAGACGGGTTATCTGCTTTAACTCGTTTGAGAATAGAAACAACTTCATCATTAAATACAGAAAGCTTAGTTGCATTTGTACAAATATCACGAATCAAAGGTACATCTAAACCGGAACTTGCAAAATCCAAGATTTTTTTAGCTAGAATTTCTGGAGCAATACCCTTATTTGAATACAATAAGTCTACTAATTTATAAATATATTCATTTTTAACATTTTTGTTTTTAATTAAATTAAATACTAAGTCTTTTGCCACATCCAAATTTCTAGAAGGCGTACGGGATACAATAGTTGCAATATAATGTTTATCTATATCATTGTTTTTCAATACTTGCTTAACAAAACCGATATTTTGAGCAACAAATTGAGCATTCATATCACTTGAATAGTCATAATGATCTGTAGATGTAATTAAGCCAGCAATAATATCCTTTGGAACGGTTTCATTTTCCACCAATTCCCTTGCAAAATCTGATTGGATTTTAGCATTCTTAGGTAGATAGCTAATATTTGAAACAATATGTGCGACCTCATTGTTAGGAACATTTTCATTATTCAACAAGTCATATGTTAACTCTCTTATTAATAACGGCATTTGAGTTTTCTCATCGTCAACAACCGATCTTTTTATAATTTTTTCAACAGCATCAATATCAAGCTTATATAGACTCAATAAGTTATCCGCGAAAGCTATTTGTTCTAAATCAACAATATTATCTTTATTGGTCAAATTTGGCATTATTTTTTCAAGTTGTGAAGCTGTATATTTTTTCTCTTCAATGATTTTGGTAATAAAATTCCTTATCTTAGTTGAAGAAACTTCATCTTTGGCTTTTATTCCATGTAAAAGTTGTATTATAGAAACAACATCTTCATTATTTATATTCGGATTTTCAAACAACTCTTTTGCATAAGCCATTTTAATAGCATTGCTATGGTGGGGAACTCTGGCGTTACCTCTCTGCCATTCTGTTTGAGAAACAGACCTTAATAAACTTGGAATAAGTTTATTATCAATGTCAGTTCTTGCTAACATATAGTTTGCAAAATCTTTTTGAGCGATTCTTACATCCGCATTATCAGCCAATGCCGATAAAACATTCCCGATATCATTAACATCTATATTTTTTGCTAATAAATCTTTTACATAGTCCCAATCATCTATTTTTTCATTTTTAAGGTGCTCTAAATTATAAATCACATCATTGATATTTTTCTTATTGAAATTTGGATTAGTAACGATATCATCCAAAACAGCTTGCATTTCTTTAGACTCATTTTTCAAAACACTCATTAAAGCAGCGGAATTAATATCATCTAACACTCCTTGAGTCTTTATGCATGCAAATTTAGAATTAATTTCATCTATATTGAAATTTTGCTTGGCAAATAAAAATTTATATACAGAGTTAGAATATGAATTAGACCCAGAACGCAATTTATCCTTAATATCTTTATCTAACTGTTTCCAAACAGTTACATTATTAGAATTAAATTCCTTTCCATAATTAGATATAACATTTTCTTTTATGAATTTAGCAATAACATCGCTACCCATATCTTGAAGGTCTTCATCAGAGAATTTTTCTAAAACATTTACAACTCTTGTCATTTCAGCATTTTTCTCTGGTGTAGGCACATGGGTATAAACATCTAAACTAACATCCTTTTTTATAAAATCACGAAGTTTTTTAGGAATAAGAGCAACATTTGCTTTTATACAATCAACTAAAGTCGGTTCACCACTATACGAAAATGTCAAAGAATTTGAACATGCCAAATTAGACATTGAACGCAAAGAAATTGAGCTTAGTTCATCATCAGATAACAAGTCAAAAATTTCTAATGACATATCATCCATTCTATAGCAAAAATCTGCGGCATCTTTTTCTGTAAAAGTTGAATTATTTATATAATTTTTAAATTTATTTAACGCTGTTTTATCAGCAGAATTAAACACATTTTCTGAATAATATCCATAAGAAATAATTGCCGACCTCATTTTAGGACTAAGTTCAACCAGCATATTCATAACATCTTCTGTAGGAATAAAATATCCTTTATAAATTTGAACTAATTCATTTTCAGAGAATTTCGTTTGATATTTATTAATCATATTAACTCTTAGTTTCAAAATTTCTGAATCAATATTGTATTCAAACTCAGTACTAAAATCATCTAATCTATCCAAAAGCTTTTTAGGCAATTGTTTGTGTAGCTTTGCATTTTTTACATATTGGTCAATATTAACATTTGCAAACATCTCTTCCAGAGTTTTTGAACCTCCGGAATATACATTACTCAATTTTATTAAAAACTTAGGTTCTGCATTTTCAATAAATTCTTTAATTTTAACAGCACTCGGCATATCTTCTGCCAAGAATTTATTTGCATTTATCCTGTTAAATTCAGATGAAATTTTACCTAAAATAGAAATTTTAGCTAACATATTTTCTTGAGCTGTTTTATCCATCTCGTTGAATTGTCTTGATAACATGAATAGCTCATAATCAGATTTTTCTTTAAATACTTTCGGGCAATATTTTGCATAATTTAAAGCTAATTTTTGAACCGTTGCATCAGGATTTAGCAACCTATTAAATTTCCAGATATCATTTACGTCATAATTATCACCCAACTCTGATTTTAGCTGAGCATGTAAATCTGTATAACGCGATGTGTTTCCATTACTGCGTAAAACTTCATCAATGAAACTAGTCGCTCTTGCCTTACTTTGTGTTATTTCTTTTACCAGTTCAATATTTTTCTTAATTTGTAGAATTTCTTTGTCTGATGCTTTCGCAAACTCAAATGGTTGACGATAGAAAAATGTAACACATTCATTGCCTTCAGCCTGTTGTGCTGCTGCCCATTTATTATAATCACTTGCAATTTTAATGTTATCAAATTCTTTTTCTGAATGCGCAGCAAACAACCAAGATTTATCATTATTAATACAACCGCGTTGCATTTCTGCTCCAAAGGCTTTAAATGCAGCTAAATTCTTTCTGAATTCTTCGGGTTTAATTGTCGCCATATTTTCAGAAATATAATCTAAGCGTAAATTTTTTAACGGTGGCAAAACATAATCAGGGCTTGCATTATTTTGTTTTAATTCTTGATAAAATTTATTAAATTCTTCCAAATTCGTCTTAAAGTTTTTAAAATCAGCAACATTTTTTAAACCTTTCCAATCAGAAAGGAAGTTGTCATATCCATTTCTACCTTCCATTAAGATTGAAATTTCATGCAATAGTGCAGAATGCTCCTCAATACTCAGTTCAGGATGATTTTCAATCAAACGTTTTACGGTATTTTTTTCAGCTTTTGTAGGCTTTGTAGAGCCAGTATATTGTTTAGTCAATTCTTCCAAATTTTGAGCAAGAGGTTTATCTCCAGACGAATACCTTTTGAATGTAGATTTTTTGCTGAAAGGATTGCCTGCTTCTACATTAGTATAAGTTCCATCTGATACAAAATCGCCCTTTACATTAAATTCACCATTTTCAAGTTTTACAGGTTTGATTTCAGGATTTGTTAAATCCTCAACACTCGGACTATGCAACAAGCGTTCTGCAAATGGCGCAACTTCTTCTTCCACATTGCCTTGTGCTCCAAAATCAGGCGTATCAGCATTTGGTGTATCCGCCAAATGTTCTTTATTAGCATTTCCAGACAAATTAGTTTCAGGTTTAGTCGAAGGTGTTTCAGGGAGAGCAGAAGGAGTTTCGTCTGCAATTTTATTACCGTTTGCATCTATTTTTACATTATCTTTGCCAAATATCTTCTGAGCACCTTTACCGGCAGCCTTAAAACCACCACCAATTACAGGTGACATTATTGCGCCACCAATACCGCCTTCAACAGCGCCATCAATAATTGCGCCTGCATCCCAGTTATTATCTAGTCCGGCTCTAAAACCACCGTCAATAGCTCCACCGAGAGTTCCATCCGTAGCCATTTCAGCAGCCATTGCAGTTCCTCGTTTTAATAAAGTTCCGCCAACATATTCATAACCGGCCGGATTTGTTAAAGCTGTTTTTAGACCTTGTTTTACTCCTGTTTCAACAACTTCTTCTGCAACTTCCTTGCCAACTTGTTTTACTGCTTGAATTCCTAATTTAGTTGCAACTGTTTTACCGACAGCACCACCAAAGCCGCCTGTTAACGGAGCTAATGCGCCTGAAAAACCACCAGTCAAAGCATCATGACCTGCATCTTTCAATGTATATTTTCTGCCACCGCTTAAGACGTCAGCTGCTTTTATACCTGTTTTTATTAATGCTCCGGCACCGGTAGCCGCTGCAAAACCTACTGCGATACTTGCTCCACCGGTGAATGGAGCCGCTGCAACAGCAGCCGTGTAAACAGTAACTGCAGCAATACCTGAAACCATATCACCAACAACATCTGCAGCCATTTCTTGACCTTCCTTGTAGCCGTTGATTTTTGCACTTGATTGAGAAAGTTCTCCTCGTTTGAATTTTTCTAGATTTTCTTTTGTATATTCGACTCCGGTTGCTTCTTTAAAATCTTTTTTGCTAATTTTACCTGTTTTAACTTGGTTTAGCAATTTTCTTTCAGCATTTATTTGTTGTTGAGCCTTATCTGAACCATCGCCAATTCCTGTCTTATTTTTAATCCAATCCCAACTTTTACCGATCCAACCTTGTTGCTTTTTAGTATTGCTTAATCTTTTTTCTTCGTTATTTAGACGAGCTATATTTTGATCAATTGCACCTTTGTTGGGATTTTTAGCCTTTAAAGTCTGTTTTTTACCATTTTTTGTAACTGTATAACTATTGCCATCAGTGGAAATTGAAATTTGCCCCTCAACCTTCTTAAAATAATCCGGTTTTACAGGGGTTCCATCTGCGCCAAAATACTGCATTACAGTTCTACCATCAGATAACCTCGAATAAACAACTTTTCTGCCTGATTGTAAATATATTGTCTTTTTAGGAGCCGGTTTCTTTGTATTTTTATGTTCTATTTTTAGTCCGGTGTCTTTATTTGTACCCTTTTTAGACTTTGTTAAAATAGAATTTTCCTGAGTCGCAGATAGTTCTACAAGCCCTTTTTGCGCCATTATAGACAAAATTTGATTATCTGACAAACTTTTAAGTTTCGGATTTGCCAGTCTATATTGATGTATCTTTTGTTGTAGATTAACTTTTTCTGCCATTTCACACTATTATTCCTTAGTGTATTTAACGGCGTTTTTCTCGCGGTTCTTTAAAATTTTATGGGGTTTTGTTACATTTTTTGGAAAATTTGTTACATTTATATAATCTACAACATTTTATTAATTTAACTAATCGCGCTGGATGTTTAACAACATTTCATTTGGAATAAATGAATCACTCACCCCGAAAGCTGCTGCAACAAAAACAAACTCCATATTTTCATTATGATTTACATCCAAATTTGAAAAAGGGATCTTTAAATCAAGCGCTTTTCCAAAAACAGAAGAAATCTCTTTTGAATTTTGAACAACCCACAAATTTCCGGGAATTGCCTTTATCAAACGAACGAACCGTAAATCACCATTCTTTATTGCTAACTGAATTTCATTATGAAAACGCTGTTTTGTAATCGGCAAAATATTTTCGGTCTTATTAATCAACCTGATAGGCGCCAAAGATTGTTTTTTTGATGAATTACGTGTATAAATATACATCTGATAAGTTCTGTCATTATGTACAGAATTCTCGCGAACATAATCACTTAAATAAAATCTCAAATAGAAGTTTTCATTATCATATCCGAAACAAATTTTATTAAATAATTTGTTTTCACGTAAAACAGGACCATCAGGGATATCTATACACCCCGCATTCAACCAATCCTCTTCTGTGTTATTATCTCCGTCAATAATAGGACGAATTTCACCTTTCGGATAACGAGAAGGTTTATTTATTAATGTTGCAAGCGGTACATCCAAATATTCAGGATAATCTATCCCTAAATAAATATAAATGTTTTTTAAATGCTCTCTGAACAAATAATCAAAAATATTATCTCTGCCTGAATCGTTAGGTTCACCGTACCACCAGAACCAATCACTACCTTCGCAAATAAACAGCTCTCTTCTAGCCAATTCAATATTCGGATTTAACGGATTTTCTTTTACAAACTTAGAAAAATCATCTCTTACATTTTTCAAATACTGCCAAGCCAAATTCTTAACAGGCTCATCAATCCATAACTTAAAATTTCTATTTATCCAAGAACCAGACTTTATCCTATTTAAAGGCTTATGGTATTTTTCTTTATCGAGATAATCACTTATTAAAACAGTTTCCAAAGACTCATCATCATCTATGAGCTTGTATAAAGTTTTCAAGAAAATCGAACCGTCTTCCGGATAATTTTCCCAACAATTTTCCCCATCCATCGCAATTGTTAATAAATGATGTTCATCCGGAGAGGCAAGTAATTTGCTCTGCATAACTTTTATGCGCTCGTACAAATCTTTTGCAGCCATCTGTGAATCGTAATTTGGATATTCAAACCCTATTAAGTTAGAAATCATAGAATTCCTGAATATCATCTTTAAACCATTCTTATATTCATATGATTTCAACAAATGATAAGGCTCTTCAAGATATCCTTTAAAATCTCTTACAAACTCAAAATTAATAGAATTTGCTAAAATCCCCTCATCAGAGATTGACCATTCAACTCCAACATCCTTGAACATGTCAAGTTCCTTAGGGCTAACGCAATGCTCAGAAGGCCAAATACCGCGAGGACGTTTGCCGATTACTTGTTCAATTTTGTCTAACGCTGAAACAGTCTGAATTTTCGCATCTAAAGACATTTTCAAATCAGAAGGTAATCCTTCCGTATTTGTAACTTTTGCAGACTTAATATCTAACAAAATCGGCAATATTGGGTGGTAATAAGGACTTGTCGTAACTTCAACCTTGCCATCTTGAACATATTTCCGATAAGCAGGAATAATCCTTCTTATTATTTGTCTTTGCAAATCAATTATTGCACATCTATCTTCTAAGGTGTAATTTTTTCCCTTCTTCAAAAGTTTTCTTAACTGAGGATATTCATGCTTATATGACGGATCAAACCATACCAAATTAAATAATGCCATCAAATCAGAATACTCTTGGTCTGAAAACATTGAAACATCAACTTCTGACATACTTTGACGTTTTTGAAACAATTTATTATACTGTGGATAAGGATAAATCATTGTTTTATAATTCGCATCAAAGAAATTATTTAAAATAAACTCCTTATCTTCATCGTTCAAAGCCTCAATCGGAGTAATCGTCAAACGAGAATGCAAATCATGAGCATTTTTTTCACCATAATCAACCAACATATCAAGCAATACAGGAACAATATTAACGTTAACCTTTATGTCCTTAAAATTATCCAAAATAGTAATCATATCCAGATAATCTTTGACCGCATGCAATCTTCCCCAAGCCATTAGATAATCTCCGGTTGGCGACAATTGGTATACTGGTTGGTGCATATGCCAATAAAATGCTATAGATAATTTTTTTGTGTGACTCTTCATCTCTTAAATCTTAACTCCGTTCGTACAAAAATTATATCATTTAAACAAGAAATTGTGAATACTCGACAAATATTGCCGCGCACATTCTATATCCGTATACTTCGCAACTGTTTGAAGCGATTTTTCCCTAATTTGCCCCAAGTTTTCACAAGTCTTTATTCTTTGTACCGTATCTTGAATACCTTCAACACTTGGTTCTGTTAAAAATCCATTTACACTATCCTGAATAATTCCATCAACTCCATCATTTTTAGTACAAACGGTAATACAGCCACTTGCCATAGCCTCTAAATAAACCATTCCAAATGTTTCATTCTCACTCGGCAAAATAAAAACATCACTATTTTGCATCTCTTCAAGAACTTTTTCTCGCCTCAAACGACCGATAAATTTAACATTTTTATCTAATTTCTCAAGTTCCGCTCGTCCTTTGCCATCACCAACAACAGTTAACGTAACGCCTTCCATCCCCTTTAGTGCTAAAATCAACTTATCTATATTTTTACGCTTTTTGAAATTTGCACAAGTTATAATCTTTAAATCTTGCGACTTTATATCCTTAAAATCAGGGGAGATAATATATGCCTGTTTTATTCCGGAAGGTGCAACAAACGTTTTATCTGCAAATTCAGGATAAAGTTCTAATAACTTTTCTTTCAATACAAAAGAACGACAAGCTATTGCTTTTGCCTTTCTTAATGCCCTCAATAAGCTATTTCTAAAATAAATTGAATATAGCGGTTTAGTTAAAACCTCAATATCTGAAACATGAACTCCGGCAACAAAAGGAACTCCTAATTTATCCGCAAATAATATTCCGCTTGGCATATGCGCAATTACAATATCAAAATCACCCAAAGAAATACCTTTTAATTTCTTTTTTACCTCTCCCCAAAAAGGAGTAATATAGTTCAGATTATGAACATCGTTATAAACACCGGTCTTATAAAAAGGCTTTTTTCGAACAAATGAATTCAACAAGAAATTAGGTTTAATCACATTAACTTCGTGTCCTAAAATTTGCCAACAGCGAACAAAATCATACAATGTCCTTGGTGTAGCCACTTCACTCTCTTTTACCGGATATAAATCAGAAATAAATAGGATTTTCATAACTCAAGCCTAGCATAAAAAAGCCCCCTGTAAAACAGGAGGCTTTTTTAAAGTTTTGATAAAAATCAAACTACTTGATTTCAACAGTTGCACCAGCAGCTTCAAGTTGTTTCTTGATAGCTTCAGCATCTTCTTTTTTGATGCCTTCTTTAACTGCTTTAGGAGCACCATCAACTAAATCTTTAGCTTCTTTCAAGCCAAGACCAGTGATAGCACGAACTTCTTTCAATACAGCAATCTTGTTAGCACCAGCAGATGCCAAGATTACGTTAACTTCAGAAGCTTCTTCTGCTACAGGAGCTGCGCCAGCTGCAGGAGCTGCTGCTACTGCTACAGGAGCTGCTGCTGATACGCCGAATTTTTCTTCCATAGCTTTTACTAATTCAGCTGCTTCTAATAAAGTCAATTTTTCAATTGATTCTAAAATAGTTTCTACATTACTCATTATTGTTTCTCCTTTAATTTTTTTATTTTGTACTTAAGTAAATTTTGTGCTTTCGCACTCGTAATTTGCTTGATTAAGCTTGAATTTTACGCTACGCAAAACTCATTAAGCAGCTTCTTTTTGATCTCTGACAGCTGCCATAGCTCTTGTAAGTGATGCCATAACTGCATTGATACCAAGAGTGATACCAGTAGCAGGTGAGTTGATAGAACCAAGCATTTTTGCATAAAGTTCTTCTTTTGAAGGAAGATTTGCCAATGCTTTAGCTTCATCTGCTGACAATAAATTGCCATCCAACACAGCACCAAGAATTTCACCTTTTTTAGATGTTTTAATAAAATTAGATACAATCTTAGCAGGACTAACTTGATCTTCGTAACCAAAAGCGATTGCGATAGGTCCTTTCATCAAATCAGCCATTGCTTCGTATTCAGTACCCTTGATAGCAACTTTTGTCAAAGTATTTTTAGTTACCATATAGTCGCCACCTTCTTTTTGAAGGGCACGTCTAAGTTTTGTTATTTCTTCT
>OIYS01000714.1_pt1 | contig 20972 bp, 24 predicted proteins | sample 1588271 | NCBI WGS metagenome assembly OIYS01 (sample SAMN03283286) | human gut metagenome | biome: human-associated habitat; material: feces | host: Homo sapiens | place: Peru | collected 2012
AGTTCCACTACAACACCAAGGTCACGGACGTGAAGTTCGACATCCAGAAGGGCCGCAAGCTGGCAAGCTCTGTCACCGTGGAGCACGCGGGCGAGACTTCCAACATCGACCTGACCGAGAACGATCTGCTGTTCATCACCAACGGCGGCTGCGTGGAAAGCTGCACCGTCGGCAGTCAGGACAAGGCTGCCGCCAACGATCAGCACAACGGCATTTCCAACGCAGCGCTTTGCCTTGTTCTTCTCCCCTTTGCCCAACGCCATGCTGACAAAGGCGCAGCAGCCGTCGCCTACCATGACGGCGACGGCCAAGGCCACGACGGTCAGCGGGAAAACAACGGTGTTGGCCGCGTTGCCGTAAGAACCGAGGTAGCTGGCGTTGGCAATAAAAATCTGGTCAACGATGTTATAGAGCGCGCCTACCAACAGCGAGATGATGCAGGGGACGGCGTACTGCCGCATGAGCTTGCCGATGCGCTCCGTCCCCAAAAACTGATTTCCGGTATCCATAAGAATCACCTTTCCTTTCAAAAATAAGAAATGCGCAAGTCCATCAAAATCCGGACTTACGCATTTCTGCCACACGATCTTTTTATGAACTTTTACAAAAAAGACGCGCGGCGTTTCTGCAACCGGATTTACGCAGAAACGCCACACGTTGTAGAGGTATTATAACGGATTCAGCTGCTAATTTCAAATGTTTTTGCGGAGATAGACTTCTTTACAGCCGCGCCGTGAATACCATGACGCAGCCCTCCTGCTTGGCCGAGATCGTTCCGCCGTGAGCCTCCACCGTAGCCTTGACGATGGAAAGCCCGATGCCTGTGCCGCTGACGGCGTTGGAGTGGGACTCGTCTGCACGGTAGAAGCGGTCAAACAGGCGGCCGGTATCGATGGGTCGCGCCGCGTCCACGGTGTTTGACACCGTGATCTCCGCCTTTTTCCCGCTGCGTCGGGCAACCAACGAGATGCTGCCGCCGTCAGGAGAATACTTGAGTGCATTGTCCAGCAGGATAGAAAACATCTGCTGAATCGCTGTGCGATCGCCGGTTACGGTCAGCCCATCCGCAATATCCTGTGTATATGTTTTCCCCTTTGCCTGCGAAAGAGAAACAAACGGCTCGCTGAGCTCCCACAGCGCATCGCTGAGGGAGAACTCCGTGCGGACGGGAAACGGGTTTTCCTCGTCCAGCCGCGAAAGCGCCACAAGGCTGGTGATAAGTTTGGACAGCCGCCCGGACTGCACCTGAATGTTGTGCACCCACTCATCTCCCTCATTACCACAAGGCATGCGGCGGCGATGGCCAGCGTGATCCACAGCAGCGACCGCATGGTTTGAATCTCCCGCTCGGAGTTGAGGAACAGCACCACCGTTTCGTCCTCCGTCGTGCTGACCAGATAGCGATAGCCTCTCTCATAGCCATGCGTTTTTCCGCTTTCAAGCACTGCATCTGCATAGGCCTCGGCGTCGCTTTCGGAAACGGAGGCGATATAATCCTGATTGACGCGCAGAACCATGCCGCTGGTGTCATAGTGGACGGAGAAGAATCGAAGTGAATATTGTACCTCCGGCGAAAAGTGAGCCCAATCCCCAAAAGGCGGCGTACCGCGGTCGGGAGAGAAAGAGAGTTGCTGATTCTCCACCTCCATAATCCGTGCCAGCGCTTCATCCTGCTGATTGGTCACGCTATGATAGTTCCACAGATTCACGAAGCACAGGAGTGTCAGGACCACTGCCGTGAACGCCGCCATTGCCGCGCCGATGAAGCGCCAGCGCATCTTTTTCAGCATCGCATTTCCTCCAGCGCATAGCCCGCACCGCGGATCGTCCGAATTTCAATCTCCGCCCCGATCTGGCGGAGCTTCTTCCGCAGGAAGCCAATGTACGTCCAGACCACGTCCATTCCCGCTTCGCTGTCCAGACCCCATACCTTTTCCATCAGGTGTTCCGACGAAAACACCTGTCGGGGATGACGGAAAAACAGCTCCATCAACTGATATTCCTTGTTGTTCAGCCGTACTTCCCCAAAAGTTGTTTTCAGCAGATATTGGCTGCAATCCAATGTGACATTTCCAAAACGGAGCGCAGACGAAACGTAGGTATTGCTGCGGCGGGTCAGGGCGCGGACACGTGCCAAAAATTCGCTGGCGGCAAAGGGCTTAGGGAGGTAATCGTCCGCACCAGCATCCAGTCCGGCTACCCGGTCGGCCACCTCCGCCTTGGCGGTCAGGAATAGGGCCGGTGTGGTGTTTTCCTCAGCGCGGGCAGCTTTCAATACCTCGATTCCGTCTTTTCCCGGCATCATGATGTCCAGCACCAGCGCGTCATAGGCTGTCGCCTGTATGTAATCCAGCGCATCGTTCCCGTTATGCACCATATCTACAGCGTATTTGTTCTTTTCCAGCATGACCTTCAGCGCACGGGCGATGGTCACTTCATCTTCTGCAATCAGAATACGCAAGGCACTTCACCTCCGTCTGTACCCATTCTCCCATACCGACCCAAAATGAACCTGAAAATCTTTGCGGATAAGAAAGGAACATTCACAATTCCCTCACGGATTCTTTCAGGTTTATTTCAGGTCGTGGCAATATATGAAGAAGAACATTCTTCTCTTTCTCTTGTAGAGTTTAATATTTTTAATTCTTATTATTGACAAGATAGCATTTCTGTGCTACACTTGCAGTAAAGGAGGGGGATACATGAAATTCTCCGGTCACTGTCCCGTATGCAGGGAACCACTTCGGCTGGCGCGATTGGCCTGCCCTGCCTGTAAGGCAGAATTTCCCATCGATGAACCGCTTTCGCCTTACGACTATTTATCCGATACACATGCGCACTTTCTGCGGACATTTCTTACCTGCCGCGGAAATATGAAGGATGTGCAGAACCAACTGGGCATTTCCTACCCTACCGCGAAGAAGCAGCTGGACGAATTATTGATGCTTTTGGGTCTGTGCAGCACCAAAGAAAACGAGGAGGAATTTGATATGAGTCTTTTGCAAAAAGTCGATCGAAACAGTACCGCCCCTTCTGATATGATTCGCAGCAAGCTCTATGAAAACGGCGGAAAGGCCACCGTGTATTCCATTACAGGCAAGCCGTATATCATCAAAGCGGCCAATGATGGTAGCTCATTTCTCTGCAATGAGCTACCTATTACCCCTCCATACACCTATGAGGTCTTTAACATTATCGTGGATTTTCTCAAGCAGCAGGGCGGAAAGGCACGAAAGGGAAATGGCCGTAACTATCGGCTCGGCGAAGGCGATTGTGCCGAGGATACCGTTGTCTGGGCCATTGGCAAGAACTACTTTCATGCTGCGGATGGAACCTCTGTGGTCGATCCGGTTTTCGTACTGGCCGCTGTGTTGGATTGGGCCGGCATTGCACACAATGAGCGCGGCTATTTGACGTTGACTGGCGACTATCTTGCCAAGATACACGGTTAACGGCCATGCTCTCTTTCCTGCTGCTGGTCGTGATATTGACATTATATAAACTACTTTTTGGGAATCAATACCACTGAACAAGAGGAAAGCCAGCGCCATTCAGGCGCTGGCTTTCCTCTTGTTCAAGGTCGTTCTTTTGCTTTATCCGCCCAGCTTTTTGCCTGCTTCCAGTCTATCGCCACACCTTTTCCCCAGCGATAGCACCAACTCAAGCTCTCCTGTGCGCTTTTATCTCCCTGTTCTGCCGCTTTGCGATACCAGATCGCGGCCTGTGTATAGTCCTGTGCGACGGCCTGTCCCTTGCGGTAACAGTCGCCCAACCCATTTTGAGCCGCCGCGATGCCTTTCATTGCCGCCTTGCGGAACAGCTCTGCTGCCGTCGTATAATCCTGTGGCACACCCTGTCCGTAATAATAGCAGCTTCCCAGATCATTCTGCGCCTTGCCGTATCCTCTCATTGCCGCTTTGCGATACCACTCCGCTGCCCGCGCATAGTCTTGCGGTACGCCTGTCCCTTTATTGCAGCAGCATCCCAAGCTGTATTGTGCCGATGCGCTGCCCTGTTCCGCCGCTTTGCGATACCAATTCACAGCCTGCACATGATCCCGAGATACTCCTCGACCATTGTAATAGCAATCGCCAAGATGATCCTGCGCCATGGCGTAGCCCTGCCGGGCAGCTTTCTGATACCAGTCTGCCGCCTGCGCGTAATCCTGCGGCACGCCATGCCCCTGACTATAGCAAAAACCTAACCGATCCTGCGCCGCAGCAATCCCCTGTGCAGCAGCTTTATGCAACAGCCTTGCCGCCTCCCCGTGATCCCGGGGAACGCCCTGTCCATAGTAGAAACAGTTTGCCAGATCGTACTGCGCCATAGCATGTCCCTGTTCCGCTGCCTTGCGAAACCATTCGGCAGCCCGCTCATAATCGCCCGGCACACCACGCCCCTTATAATAGCAGCATCCCAGATGATACTGCGCTTCCGCATTTCCCTGCTCTGCGGCCTTTTGATACCACTCAGCAGCCTGTGCATGATCCCGTGGCACACCACGCCCCTTATAATAGCAGCGTCCCAGATGATATTGTGCCGCCGCGTTCCCCTGTTCTGCCGCTCTGCAATACCACATAACAGCTTTCGCAAGATCCTGCGGTACGCCCTGGCCATAATAATAGCACTCGCCCAGATCGTTCTGTGCCTTTGCGTTTCCCTGTTCTGCGGCTCTTTGATACCAGTTTGCTGCCTGCACATGGTCTTTTGCTGCATTGATGCCAAAGAAGTAGTAATACCCCATCTGCACTTGGGCCGGTGCATAGCCCAATTCCGCAGCTTTTGCGTAACTGGCCATGTCGTTTTCCTTCTGCGCTTTCTGATACCACTCCTGTGCCGTCTGCGGCCCCTGTTTTTTCTTCCATTCTTTCTGTAGGGCACAAATGCTTCTTGCGCCTGTTACCGCAAACGCTGTGGCAAATGTTTCATAATCGCAGCTGCCGTCAAACCCACATCGGGTGCACACGCACAAGCTCTCATATTTTTCTTCACATATCGGACACTGCCACATGATTCTTCTCCCTCTTCGTTGTTTCAGGATATGCTCTCGGCTCTATTCGCCCAGTATTTCGCCTGTGCCCAATCCATGGCGACGCCTTTCCCTCTGCGATAGCACCGGCTCAAGCTACCCTGTGCATCTTTATCGCCTTGTTCTGCCGCCCTACGATACCACGTTGCCGCTTCGACGTAATTCTGTTTTATGCCTTTACCATAGTAATAACATTCACCCAAACTGTTTTGAGCTGCCGCATTACCTTGCCTTGCTGCCTTTTTGTACCATTCTACGGCTTGGATATCATTCCGCTCTATGCCTCGACCGTGTTCATAACAATAACCCAAATTATATTGTGCCCATGCGTGACCTTGTTCCGCTGCCTTATAATACCATTTTACAGCCTGTGCATGATCTTTCTCAACACCTTGGCCGAATTCATAGCAGTAGCCCAAATTATACTGCGCCCACTTATGCCCCTGTTCAGCTGCATCACGATACCATTTGGCCGCTTGTATATAGTTCAGCTCTACACCTTCTCCACGTTCATAGCAATAGGCCAAATTATATTGTGCCAGCATATCACCCTGTTCCGCCGCCCTCTGGTAGCATTCTGCTGCTTGAGTGAAATTTTGTCTAACACCATGACCTCTACTATAGCAATAGCCCAAATTATTCAGCGCCTGTGCATTACCTTGCTCCGCTGCCTTGTGATACCATTTCACAGCTTGAGCATGATTTCTCTCTACGTTGCGGCCACAATAATAGCATACACCTAAGTACACTTGGGCCGGTGCATAGCCCAATTCCGCAGCTTTTGCGTAACTGGCCATGTCGTTTTCCTTCTGCGCTTTCTGATACCACTCCTGTGCCGTCTGCGGCCCCTGTTTTTTCTTCCATTCTTTCTGTAGGGCACAAATGCTTCTTGCGCCTGTTACCGCAAACGCTGTGGCAAATGTTTCATAATCGCAGCTGCCGTCAAACCCACATTTGGTGCACACGCACAAGCTCTCATGTTTTTCTTCACATATCGGACACTGCCACATGATTCTTCTCTCCTACAGCAAATTCTTATTAATATTATAGCATCAACTGCTGCATGTTGGAAACATAATTCTTCATAAAACCGCAGATTTTCTCAATTCTTCTCTATCGATCACATTCTCACAAGGCCGCCGTCTCAAAATCTAATAGTGCCCCCCCGCCCACATGCTGACGCATGCAGGCGAGGGGTGCAAAATATCATCGGTTTTTACGGGTGAATCCTTTGGGAATATCAGCCTTTCTCCAGGGCACGCTTTTAAGATTTCAGATTGCCGGCACGTTTGAAATATTTGCCGACCATGACAGACTCTCCGGGTACCTCCAAAGCCGCGTTTATTTCTGGCACTGCGTCTTTCGCAGCCTCATCCGGTGTTTCGATTCCCGGAACTGCCATCGTCAAACGCTGCATGATACTGCTGGCATCGGGGCGCTTCTCCGGGTCAAGCGACAGCATTTCTCCAAGAAGCGTCTGAAGATGAGGCGGGAGACTTTCGTCAAAACGCACCACACCATCGTCCAGCACGCTTTCATAGGCGTAATCATATCCTTCCTCCAGTATCGGGTAGGTTCCTGTCAGATACTCATGGAAAACCAACGCAAGGCTGAATATATCCGTTTTCTCACTGATCCGGGCATTCTCACCGCTGATGCGGAGAAATGTTTCCGGTGCCAGATAGACAAGATCTGCATTGATGTCGATATCCCGGTTGGAAAAACAATCCACAAAATTACTCTCGTCAAAATCAATAACCTTTGCCGCATATTTTCCCGCTCTGGTCAGACGCATCAAAATATTAGACGGCTTTACATCAAAGTGAACGATCTGTGCTCCATGCAGGCAGGCAAAGCAATAAGCAATTGAACGGCATATCGTAAGCTTGTCCTCCATAGGCAGCGCGGCAATATTGTCGATCGTTACGCCATTGCCTACGATCCTTTCTGTAACAATGTAGTAATGATTGTCGGCACGGAAAAATTCATTGATGCGGACGACATTGCCTCTGCTGCATCTATTGACCGCTTCATAAAGGGCCAGACGATTTCGCTCATACTCCTCACAGGCTGCGCGTTTTTTCTCAAACTGGCTATCGGACATAGCGCCGCTGTCCGTCGGATAGACCGGATTCAGAAACTCCTTAATATAGTAAGAGACGCCATTCTTCTGCCCAAAGCCCCATTTTGAGAAACCGCTGTTATCATTGCTCAATTCACCAATTATTCGATAGCCATTAATCTCCATCACACAATTCTCCGCTCTCCATTCATGAAACAGTTCACTCTGTTTTCATATACATCTCATATTTCTTTCGATATTTCACCCACAAGTTGTTCCCCACGTCTCCGGATTCAAGGAGCTTATCCAATTCCGAGAAGCGTGCGGAAAAGCAGCGCTGTACATCACAAAAATCCTGAAAACCATATCCCATCAAACACATAGTAAAGTCATCGCCGGACACCTCTGAAAACAGTTTATAGAGGTGCTCCTTCCACTCGGAAATGCTTTTGCTGTTCATCAACGTCCGCAGCAAAAGCCGCTCAAACTCCATCGGCGTGGCAATATAGCCAAAGCATCCATCCGTTGCGGAAAACAGAATACAGGGTGAAGCAAACGTATCGGATCGCCTGTGAAGTGTAAATGGTTCACTGCAATTGATTACATTGGTCAAAACACCGTCATCCGTCAGATTCGTCATAGCATTTCCGCCATTGGTATCGTCTGTTGTCAGCTGATGCAGTCCCGCCTGATCCAGCAGATAGCAGCGGGAATCCCCCGCCCAGAAACACTCTGCCCGTACCTTATCGTCTGCCGAGCTGCACACCACAGCTGCCATCGTCGTCGGGAAAGACTTTCCCATGCTGCCCTTCAGCCGGCTGACCTGCTGGTCGCCATACCGCGTGCAGACGCCCAGTGCCGCCCGCACATAATCCTCCAGCTTCACCGCGTCTGCGCCGTCCGCAAACCACTGGCCTGCCGCACCTGCCACCGCCCGGGCCGCCATAAAGGCGCCCGTTTTTGCGCCATAGTTTTGATACCGCTTCGCACCGATTCCGCCGCAGCCATCAAATACAGCCGCCAAAGCACGGCCATTTCTCGCATCAATGCAGAAGCTGTCTTCCCCGTTTTCCGCAACGGCCTCGCCAGCCACATAAAACAGCAGAGAAATCGCGTTGTCCGGCGCGGTGGTAGTTCCTTTTTTTAACAATGCCATATTAAATCGTGTTGGATATCGCGTCGATGATCTGATTATACTCAACACTGTTCAGACCATCGCCGGCCTTGGAGGGAAAGTGCAGAACATTATCCCAGTTCTGCGAGATCGTGCTCCAACCGGGCAGATCCGGCGTAAACAGCAGCAGCCGCTTGGCGTTGTTATCCATGTAACCGGGCTGCTGGCGATCGCCCCACCAAGCTGACAGCTCCCGCATATTTTCCGCCATATCCGTGGGATAGCAGGGACTGGCACTTCCAAAGCCCAAGTTATGGGTAGCTTCATCAGACCAGACAACGATGACATGGCGCTTCTTCATGCCTTCCTTTGTCCAGTCGGATCTGATGGAGTAGGCCAGCGCCTCCAGACCATCCTCCGGATCGTCTCCGCCGCCATCCGCCTCAAGACTGCTGACACACTCTTCAAAATCAGCGGCCTCAGAGGGCAGATGGAAGAAATCCGTTACCAGCATGGCATTCTCTCCGTCCGCCAGATAGTCGCGGAACGCCACCACCCGTACCCGCAGTTGGTCGATATGCTTATGCTTCTTCTCCATGACCGTCATAACATCCTGATAGAAATTCAGCGCATTCTTCTTGACGATGTCGATCACGTTGTCCATGCTGCCTGTGCAGTCGATACAGAATACCATATCCACATTGTAGGTGATCTTATAATTACTGCCCATCTTTATTTCCCTCCGCCATTTGATGATCCGCATCGGCATCATCTGTTTTTTCCGGTGCTGTATCCTGCTTTGTATCGCTTTCCGCCGCCTGCCCTTCCTGCGGCGGCACACCGTTCTCTCCCGTCTGTGCTCCATCATCCGCAGAGACATCCGTCAGTGTCGGCGGCTCGCTTCCCGCCTCGTCATCCACAATCACCGGCAAGTCGTCCTCTGTCAGCTTTTTGTCATCCTGTCCGTCCGCAGACGCCTGAAGCATTTCCTCCGCAGCCGGCGGCGTCGGGGTTTCCTCCTGCGTCTTTTCCGCACTGTGTCTTTTCAGCAGGCTGATCGTTAAGAATGCCGCCAGAAGCAGAAGGAGCACCGTCAGGATCGTCATTGTTCGCAGCCGCTTTATCAGCAGTTGTTCCCGCTTTCGGGACTCTGCAAGCCTTTTCCGCAGTTCCTGACTCTCCCCTGTCTGGCTCTGACCGGCGGTCTCCGCCATGCCGGACTGCTGACCGCTGAAGCGGAGGATATCCGCAAACCCTGTTCCGTAGGGGATCACCGGCATTTTCGCACCGCAGAATGTACAGTGTTCCGCACCGGTTTGATTGTTTTTTCCGCATTTTTCACATATCATCTATGCTTCACCGCCTTTTCAGCTTTCCTCTATCTGTCGTATTATAACAACAGGATAAGTATTGCAAGCCCCACAACCGCCCCGACAGCAATCGCAGCGATTTTAAGAACCTTCCCCAACTTGCGCTTTACGTCATTTCCTGATTTCGCTGCCGGTATCGCATTGCGTCCGCAGCCGCAGACGATGCACTCCGCCGAACCTGCGTCGTTTTCTGTCTCGCACTGGGGACATGTCCAATACCGGTCAAACCTGACCTCTTCGTTCCGCAGAATAGACTTTACCTGACGGCTTGTTCCAACCTTCATATTCTTTTCCTCCGTCAATCTACAATATCTCGCTGCGCTCATCGACAACATTGCCAAATTCGTCAAATAACGTCTCCATTGAGCGGATCATATCACCGTTGGAATCATACCAGGTCGTTCTTTCCCTGTGCGGATACTCTATGGTATCATATTTAATAAAACAAGATATCGCACCGCCTGTGTCATAGCATATCTGACGCTCACGTTTGCCGCTGCCGCTCTTCCACCACTTGTAGTTCAAACGGCCATTGGGCGCGTATTCTTCGACCCATTGTCCATCTGCGTCATTGGCGCCGTATATGAACTGCACCAGGTCAATATGCCGGACAACATAGGAAAACTGCGGTACAGTGCGGCGGGACACTCCCACCGCCTGCTGTCCCTTTTCCGCACGCTCTTCAACTGAAGCACTCTGCCGCCAGCCACAAATCAAGCAAGCCCCCGCAGACAGGTCATTCTCTGTTTCGCATTGTGGACACAACCAGATATTGGTTCTCACTTCGTTAAACGAGAGTAATATCGTTGAAATCTCCATACTGTTCACTCACCTTTCAGGTAGTTCACAATAATCTCCTGGCAGATATCTCGCCTTTTCATCCATTATAAGATAATGTTACACCGCTTCATTATTGTACCAAGCACTTTCTTTCTCGTCAACAGTTCTGTAGAAATATAGCGAATTTTACACCATTCTATCGGAGTAATCAAATTACAGCATCTGTAAAGGGACTTCCCTATTGACAAATGTGTTTCCTCATATATATAATTATCAATGTATAATAAGTAATGTATTTTAATTGAAAGGATATGACCTATGGCTCCGAAAAATAAATTCACAAAAGAGGAAATGGTAGAAGCCGCCCTGCGGGTGGTACGGGCCAAGGGGATCGGCGGGCTGACGGCAAAAACCTTGGCCGAGGAGCTGGGCACATCCACCCAGCCCGTTTTTACCGCTTTCAAGTCCATGGATGGCGTCAAACAGGAGGTCTATGCCGCCGCTGTACGTGTGTATGACGGCTATACAAACGCAGGCCTGCAAGAAAAAATCCCCTTTCTGGGCGTGGGAATGCAGTACATCCGGTTCGCCCGTGAGGAACCGGAGCTGTACCGGCTTCTTTTCCTGACCAAGCCCACAGAGAAAGAGTACAGTGCCATGAAGACCATGAGGCATTTGCAGGAGCTTGTCCGCCCGACGCTGACGGCGATCTATCATATCTCCGCCGAGGAGGCAGGCCTTTATTTTCGTGACCTGTGGCTGGTGGTGCACAGCCTGTCCACGCTGATCGTGACCGGCGACTGCCCCTATTCTGACTTGGAGATCGGGCAGATTTTGACGGGCTTCAGCATCAGCATCTGCAAGTCCATCAAGGAGATCCCCGGCTTTGCGGCAGGAACCTTTGACCGCGACGCCGCCTTTCGTGCTTTGGTCAGCGAATGAACAGAGGGCGTTCCTATGAAAATTCTTGCTTTTAACGGCAGTCCCAAGAAAGAAAAAAGCGATACCATGCACATCACCCGCGCGTTTCTGGAGGGCATGCAGAAGGCCGGGCCGCAAGAGATACGAACCATTGACGTGATCGACAAGCAGATCGAATTCTGCTGGGGATGCTTTGCCTGCAAGTATAACGGCGGACAGTGCTCCATTGACGACGATGACATGAGGGAGCTTCTGGAGCAGATGCTGCCCAGCGATGTGCTGCTGTTCAGCTTTCCGCTGTACTGCTACGGGATGCCCGCCGCGCTGAAAAACCTCGTTGACCGCATGCTGCCGCTGTCCTCCATGGCCATGGCGCAGATGAACGGGCGGTATGTCCACGTGGGACAACGGGACTTTTCCCACCTGCGGTATGTGATGATCTGCGGCTGCGGCTTCCCCAACAGCCGACGGAATTTTGAACCGGCCGTCCGGCAGTTTGAGCTGCTGTTCCCCCAGCACCATACCATTCTGACTGTACGGGAAAGCCCCATGTTCAACGCGCCGGAGGCGGCAGTAGTGACCGTGCCGCAGCTGGCACTGGTGAAGCAGGCCGGACAACAGTACGCGGAAAGCGGCACGATCGACGAAGCGCTGCTGGCGGAGATCGGCTCCCCCATGATCCCGGAGGAGACCTACGCCAAAATCGTAAACAGAACTGTTTAAGGAGTATCAATATGAACAATATCGTGGTATATGTCCACGGAAAGGGCGGCTCGGCGGAGGAAGCTGCGCACTACAAGGCCCTGTTCCCGGACAGCGAGGTGATTGGGTTTGATTACCTCGCCCAGACCCCATGGGAGGCCAAGGAGGAATTCCCTCCTTTTTTTGCCGGACTGCGCCAACGCTGCGGCAGCCTTACCCTGATTGCCAACAGCATCGGTGTGTTCTTCTCTCTGTCCGCGCTGGATGAAACGCTGGTGGATCAAGCGCTTCTCATTTCTCCCGTGGTGGACATGGATAAGCTGATCGGCAATATGATGCTGTGGGCAAGCGTCACAGAGCGGGAGCTTGCGGAAAAGCAGGAGATCCCCACAGCGTTCGGAGAAACGCTGTCGTGGAAGTACCTCTGCTATGTACAGGAGCATCCGGTTTCGTGGCGCGTCCCCACACGTATTCTGTACGGAGAGCGGGACAATTTGACCTCGCTGGAGACCATATCGGCCTTCGCTGAAGGGGTTGGTGCGGAGCTGACGGTCATGCCGGGCGGCGAGCACTGGTTCCACACGGAGGAGCAAATGCGTTTTCTGGATCATTGGATCACGAAAAACTGAGAAAGCCGGAGGGGGTGCGCGTTTATCGCGCACCCCCTCCCTTTTACTTTTCGGCACTTCCATAACCTGTTATGCGCCATCTGATACTGTCGGCAAGAAAATTTTTCAAAGCCATTGACAACCGGAAAATTGTGCACTATATTATAGCTAACTAATATTAGTTAGTGAGGAATGCATGAAACAGGAAGCTACGAAGCAGCGAATTCTGGAAAAGGCGCTGGAGCTGTTCTCCACCTATGGTTACGACTCGGTCAGCGTGGGAGAGATCGCCAAAGCAGTAGGCATTAAAGCGCCTTCCCTTTACAATCATTTCCCCAGCAAACAGGCCATTTTTGACGCCATTGTGGAGGCCACAGCCGCGCAATACGAAAAGGACACCGACGCCATCGACATTCATGTACAGGATGCGGCGCAGGATATCTCCGTGTTTACCGCCATCAGCGAGGATGCGCTCTTTGAAAAGGTGCGGCAGATTTTTTACTATTCCCTCCACAACGAGGCCATCAGCCGCTTTCGCCGGATGATGACCATTGAGCAGTTCCGCTCTCCGGAGCTGGCGGCGCTGTACTCCCAGCGCTATGTGGAGCGTGTTGTCGCCTACCATGCCGGTATCTTCCACAGTCTGATCGCCGCCGGCGAGATTAGAGACGAAGATCCCGATACGTTGGCGTTGCTATATGTGGCGCCGGTCATCACACTGATCGGCATCTGTGACCGGCAGCCGGAAAAAGAGGCGGAATGCCTTGAACGGCTGAAAACCCATGTCCGGCTCTTCTTCCGCACATTCAGGCGCTAAGACGCAGTGCTGACCACAACACCCGTGGTCTGTGCTGCGTCTCCTTTGAGAAAGGAAGCTATCACCATGAAAAGAACACTCATACAAAAGCTGGGGCTGCTGGGAGTCGTCAGCTTTCTCTCCTATATGGCGGCGGTGATATTTGCGCCGCTGGCCTACCCCGGCTATGACTGGATGGCGCAGGCAGTCAGCGATCTGAGCGCCGCCAACGCACCGTCACTGGCCCTGTGGAACCAATTGAGCAGCCTGTACAATGCCTGTGAGCTGCCTTGCGTGATGATGGTCTGCGTGGGCATACAGGGCCGGAAAACCAAACTGCTGCGCGTCGGCATCTACCTGTTCGCCGCCATGGAGTGGGTATCGGCCGTGGGGTTCCGCATGTTCCCTCTCAGCGACAGCGGCTACGCCGGAGCATGGCAGGATCAGATGCACCTTATCACCACGGCGCTGGTGGTGGCACTATCCATCGCGTCGCTGTCGGTCATCATTATCGCCGGGGCAAAAGAACGCAGCTGCCGCTCCTACGGTGTCTGTGCCGGGATCGCACTGGCCATGATGCTGGTGGGCGCATTGGGGATGCGGCTGGTTCCCGCGGCATATTTCGGCGTGGTGGAACGGTTCAGCGTATTCGCCGCCACCGGCTTCAACGCCGCGCTGGGCCTGCACCTGTTTTTTGAGAAAAACGAGGCAAAAAATCACACCCATGCAACAAATCAATAGAAAGAAACGTATCTAAGAAAAGGAGGGATATTTATGAGAAAGCTCTGCCTATGCACAGGAGACAAGGAAACCGTTTACCTGAAGCATGTTATCACCAGCCCTAACATTGAAATCGGCGACGGCGCCATTATCGGCAGCCGCGCAGCCGTAACAAAGGACGTTCCTCCCTATGCCATTGGAGGCAGAGTTCCGGTCGGAAATCTGGACGAGTTGGAGCGCATAGTATGAATCCTATTGTTATCGATCCCCACGCCACCACCCGCGCTGCGGCCTATGACCTGTGGATGAACGCGCCCAACCCCATGGTGACAGTTTTCAAAACGTTGGACGTAACGCCATTGGTCAATGTGAGCCGCAAGCGCGGTCTCAAGTTCAACATGCTGCTGTGCTGGTGCATTGGCCGGGCAGCCAGTCAGGTAAGGGAATTCTATACCCTGCCGGTGGGCCGCCAGCTGCTGCGATACGATACTATTGCGGTCAACACCATCGTCAAAAACAGCACCGGTGAAGTCAGCTCCTGCGATGTGCCGTTCAGCAGCAGCCTTATCCAGTTCAATCGGAACTATCTGCATCTGACCCGGCAAACGGCAGAAAACTGCGAAAACCATGACCTTCCCGACAGCATGGTCATTGGCACCTCCGCCATTGTGGATACCGAGATCGACGGAGCCGTCGGCATGAACAGCGGTATTTTCAACAACCCCTTTCTGATCTGGGGCAAATACCGCCGGAAATTCCGGAAAGCCGTGCTCCCCCTCTCCTTCCAGTTTCACCACACACAGATGGACGGCGCTCACGCAGGCCGTTTTCTGGAGCTTCTGCAAGAAGCAATCTACAATAAAATACGATAAGACAAGTGCTTGCAGCTGTAAGGCGCATCTTCTTTACAGTGCAAAAATATCATTCAAATTTAAGGAGAAATTTTTGAAGCTTACGACATTATCACTGGAGCGTGTGGGCTGACCGGGAGGTCTGGCAAATTCCAACACACGCCACTCCTCCCGAAGAACGCCAACACATATCTTCAGGAGGATACTACTATGAACCGCGAAAACAAGCGGAAACCCTTTGAAAAAGGCTATTACAAGACCCACGCCTGCCACGACAGCTTTACCTGCAAGGTCTGCGACAGGCTTTGCACCCCGCAAAACGCCGGCAGCGACCACCGCAACCACTGCCCCAATTGCCTTTCCAGCCTGCACGTGGACATTGAGCCCGGCGACCGTGCCTCTGACTGCGGCGGCATCATGGAGCCCATCGCCGTCTGGGTACGAAAAAACGGCGAATGGGCCATCATTCACCGCTGCAAGCGCTGCGGTGCTCTCAGCTCCAACCGGGTGGCGGCGGACGACAACCCTATGAAGCTGATGTCCATCGCCATGAAGCCCCTGTGCCAGCCGCCCTTCCCGCTGGAACGCATTGAGGAAATGACCGCTCTCATGGGCGGCGACGGACGCATGAAGTAACAAATCAGAAACCACCGCGGCTTTCTCTCTTGCCAAAGTGAACAACATATGGTATCTTTAAGATAACCATAGCGAAACAGGATCGTTGCAAAAAACGGCAAAAGGAGAGAACAAAATGAAAAGCATGAAGAAATGTCTGACCCTGCTGCTGGCATTGCTGCTGGCTCTGAGTCTGGCGGCCTGCGGCGGCGACAGCTCCACCCCCGTCGATGAACCGCCCGCCTCCCTTGAGGATATGGTCAAGGATTCCTCTATCGACGCCGACTACAGCGGCTTTATGGGCACTTGGGTAAACGACGACTCCGCCGAGCTTATCGTGGAGCCCAGTGAGGACGTCGAGGAGATGCGGTTCGCGCTGTACGGTGCCGACGGCACGGTGGAGGCCAGCGGCTATTTGCAGTACATGGAGGAGTACGGCTACGTCTACGCCTACAATGAGCATGACGGCGTTGCCCACCAGTGCTGGTTCGACGAGAACAACAGCCTGAGCATCGACTCCTTCGGCACCTTTACCCAGACGAGCGGCGGCGCGGATGACACACAGGCAGGCGGTGACAATGCCGCGCTGGCCGGTGTGTGGTATCTGGACGGCGAAGCCGGTGCAGAGAGCATCATCGAGATCGACGCCAACGGCAATTGGTCTCTGTCTGAGCGGCCGGGCGGCGACGGCGATCCCACTCAGGTGGACGGCGGCTCCCTTCAGGCCGACCCTGACAATGAGGGACTGTATTATGCGTCCTCCTCCCTGTTTGATGACACCGTGTACGACATGACCGTGGTGGACGAGAACACGATGTACTGGGGCGGCGAGTACGACTGCTACATGAGGATCGCCTGACCGGAACAGCAGTGCGGATAAGGAGAACAACATGAAAAAATGGAAAGCATGTCTCGCGCTGGTACTGGCTCTGGTGCTGAGCCTGAGTCTTGCCGCCTGCGCCGGTAACGACACCAACACGGACAGCGACGATCAGGACAATGATATCGCCGGCAGCGACTGGCGCACCACCGGTATCGTCCGTGACAGCGGCACCATCACCCGCGATGGTGAGGATACCACTGTGCTGGTATGCATCAACAAGGATGACGCGGACTTCTATCTGGACAGCGAGGTTCAGACGCTCTTTGGCTATGTAACGTACCCGGACAGCATCGCAGAGCCTTGGGACTCCTTTCAGGGGATCGACTTCTCTGACAGGAATGGCGACGGCAGCAGCGACGTCTGCATGGTCTTTCAGGTGGGCATCATGATCTGGTACTGGGACAGCGCCAGCGAAGAATTCGTCTATCAGGAGGACGCTTCACGAGAAGCAATGCAGGCGTCGGCTGAGTCGGCCGCCTGATCATAACCGCAATAAGCGAGCGCTCCGCCAGAAGGTGGGAGCGCTCGCTTTTATCTGCCGCTTTTGAACTTTTTTCTTGTATTTTTTCCACTTTGCGATATAATAATGGTGCAAATATTATAATATTGAATACTACGAGAGGATGTGGTCGCCATCGCACTGACCAATGCAAGCCTTCCCGCGAAAAAACGGATCCTGACGGTCTGTGTCAAGCTGTTTCTGGAGCAAGGCTATAAGAAAACCACCGTGGCAGAGATCGTCCAGAAGGCCAACGTATCCAACAGCAGCTTCCAGAACATCTTCCGCGCCAAGGACGGCGTATTGACCGAGCTGGTGGAATTCATGTTTTCCAATCAGTTTGGCGCGGCAAAGAAGGTAGCGGGAACGCAGCTCCCCCCTGTCTATGTCTACGCGGTGGAGACCGCCATTCAGATGACGCTGACAGAGCTGAACGAAAACCTGCGGGATATTTATATTGAGGCGTACAGTCACGAGGAGGCTTCGGAGTACATCTTCCGCGAAACGACGAAGGAGCTGCATCAGATCTTCGGCTTCTATCAGCCGGAGCTGACAGAGCAGGATTTCTATGCGTTGGAAATCGGCTCGGCCGGTATCATGCGGGGCTATATGGCCCGTCCCTGTGACGATGTGCTGACACTGGAAAAGAAGCTGGACTGCTTCCTGAGCATGAGCCTGCGGGCCTATAAGGTGCCGGAGGAGGAAATTCATCGTGTGCTGGCCTTTATGACAGAACTGGATATCCGCGCCGTTGCCCAGCAGGTCATGCACCAACTGTTCAACGCGCTGGCCATGCGCTTTGAATTTACTTTGTAAATATGGCAAAACACCGCATACCCATTGGGCATGCGGTGTTTCGCTGTATTTGAGGAGAGAGCATGGCAATTATGAAACTCGCCAAGTACGGATAGGGCCGCACCCGGCGGTGCCAGTAAGTTTATTCGCCGCTGGCGCCGTAGTTGGACAGCACACGGGCGGAGGGGTCGTCCACATCGCAGCCTTCCCATTCCTTGTTGGGCATCCAGAAGTCCACGATCATCTCGGACTGACCGGGGTAATACTTTTCAAAAATCTCGCGGTACAGCAGCGATTCCTTGGTGAAGGGCTGCGCGTGGACATAGTGCTTGCGGCGCTCTTCAAACTCGGCGTCGGTATAGCAGTCCTCCGCAAAGGCTTTCAGGTGATCCACCATGGAGTGCCCCACCGCGTCGGAGAACGCTGCCTTTTCACGGTACAGAATGTCATAGGGCAGATAATCGCCCTCGAAAGCGTGGCGCAGCAGGTACTTGCCCTTGCCGTAGATGTTGACCTTCTTGGCCGGATCAATGGCCAGTACATAGCGGACAAAGTCCAAATCGCCAAAGGGTACACGAGCCTCCAGCGAGTTGACGGAGATGCAGCGGTCGGCGCGGAGCACATCATACATGTGCAGCTCGCGGATACGCTTCTCCGCCTCCTTCTGGAACTCCTCCGGAGAGGGTGCGAAGTCGGTGTACTTGTAGCCAAACAGCTCATCGGAGATCTCGCCGGTCAGCAGCACGCGGATATCGGTGTTCTCGTGGATCCACTTGCACATCAGGTACATACCCATGCTGGCCCGGATGGTGGTGATATCAAACGTCCCCAGCATCTTGATGACGAAGTCCAGCGCATCCAGCACCTGCTCCCTGGTCATGATGACCTCGGTGTGGTCGCTGCCGATGTAGTCGGCCACGATGCGGGCGTACTTCAAGTCGATGGCATCCTCCCGCATACCGATGGCAAAGGTACGGATGGGAGTCTTGCTCTCCCGTGCGGCAATGGCGCACACCAGAGAGGAATCCAGGCCGCCCGACAGCAGGAAGCCCACCTTGGCGTCGGCCACCAGCCGCTTCTTCACGCCGGCCACCAGCTTGTCGTGGATGTTAGCGCACACGGTCTCCAGATCGTCATAGCAGAACTGCTTTACCTTGGTGATATCGTCGTAGCAGACAAACTTGCCGTCCTTGTAATAATGTCCGGGAGGAAACGGCATCACCTTATCGCACATGCCCACCAGGTTTTTCGGTTCGCTGGCAAAGACGATCACGCCTTTCTTGTCATAGCCGTAGTAAAGCGGCCGGATGCCGATGGGATCGCGGGCGGCGATGAACTGCTTTGTCTGGCCGTCAAAGAGGATCAGGGCGTACTCCGCGTCCAGCATTTTGAACATCTCCACGCCGTACTCCTTGTACAGTGGCAACAGGATCTCACAATCGGAGCCGCTGCGGAAGGAATAGCCCTTTTCCAGCAATTTTTCCTTGCACTTCTCGTAGCCGTAGATCTCGCCGTTGCAGACCACATAGCTGCCGTCCATTTCAAACGGCTGCATTCCCTCCGGCGTCAGGCCCATGATGGCCAGCCGGTGGAACCCCAGCAGACCGTGTCCGGTATCCACGATCCTGCTGTCGTCCGGGCCGCGGGAAACAGTTTCCATGAACCCGTCGGTAAAGGCGGCGATGTCGGTACAAACGTCACAATACCCCATAATAGAACACATTTTGTTACCCTCCGTATATGTGATAGTATCAGCAAATACGATAGGGCGAGGTGCTGTGCCCCGCGGTGCCACCTATCTTTGGCCTCTTTCTATGGCTTCTAACAAAGCCTTGCCGCGGTAACGGGCGGCAGCTCCGGCTCACCTACTGAGGGGTCTCCCCTTTTGGGATCGCGGCTCGCCGGGTGTTCTTTCCGTGAGCGTCGCCCGCATGGCTTCCACCGTCCCATGCTCGCTTGTGGGCGCGTTTTCACGGTACTTTTCCCGACTCAAACGCCTTTCTATGGTTATATGGAGGATATCAAACGCAAAAAAAGCGTCAAGGAGATCACTCTCCAAGACGCCTTTGCCTTTGATGGACGCTATTATATATACCTTGCGCACATTTGTCAATCTGCGTTTTACACAACTTTTCCCGTCTCCACCGCCCGATTTATTTACCCTTATGTCGAAGCAGAAAAGCCTTGCGTCCCGGAAGGCGTCAGGGTAAAATAGAAGCATCACAGCAAAGGAGGTGGTTTCTATGGGGCTGGAGCTGATCCCCGCTTACGGCCATCAGGATGAGATCGTGACGCTGTTCACGGAGTACACCAACATGCTGATGGAAGCCGATCCCACCGTCCGGCAGTACCTGATCCTCCAGCACTATGAAAAGGAGCTGGAGCACCCGGAGAGCAAATACGGCATGCCGGAGGGCCGCCTGTATCTGGCCTATTGGAACGGCCAGTTGGCGGGCTGCATCGGTCTGCGGAAGCTGGACGAAGAGCGCGGCGAACTGAAGCGGCTGTACGTCCGGCCGGACTTCCGGGGCCGCCAGATCGGCGAGCAGATGATCCGGCAAATTCTTGCCGACGCCCGCGAGGTCGGCTACCGGCATGTGCTGCTGGACACGCTGCCCTTCCTCCACTCCGCCATCCGGCTTTACCGGAAGATCGGCTTTCGCGAGATCGGCTGCTATAATGACAGCCCGGTGGAGGCCACCATCTTTCTGCAATACGACCTATAAGGAGCAAGTCTATGGCTACCACACAGGATTATATCGAATACGTCTGCGAACGTCTGCCGGACTGCGGCGACGTACGATACCGGAAAATGTTCGGCGAATACATGGTCTACATCAACGATAAGCCGCTGCTGACCGTATGCGACAACACGGTGTTCGTCAAAAAAGTGCCGGAGCTGGCGGCGCTGATGGCGAGCGCTGCGGTTGGCTGCCCCTATGAGGGCGCGAAGGAGCACTACATTCTGGACATCGACGACACGGCGCTGACCGCGCAGGTCATCGCGATCCTTGAACCCATCATACCTGTCCCGAAAAAGCGAAAGAAGGCGTAAATCATGGATACCATCACCATCCGCACCGCTGCTGTGGATGACGCGGCGGCGCTGCTGGCCATCTACGCTCCCTATGTGGAGCAGACCGCCATCACCTTTGAATATGAAGTGCCCTCGCTGGAGGAGTTCCGTGGCCGCATCGCCCACACCCTGCGGCGCTACCCCTATCTTG
>OIYS01000717.1_pt1 | contig 20925 bp, 25 predicted proteins | sample 1588271 | NCBI WGS metagenome assembly OIYS01 (sample SAMN03283286) | human gut metagenome | biome: human-associated habitat; material: feces | host: Homo sapiens | place: Peru | collected 2012
GGCAGTTACAACCTCCGCCATATCGGCAGAGCCGGCGTCTATTGCGGCGTCCGCTTTCTTAACGGCAGTTCTCAAAGCGGAACGGTAAGCCTTATTGCGCTCATAATTAGCCCTGCTGACTAACACGCGCTTTTTCGCAGATTTAATATTCGGCATCGTGACACCTCCTAACACATTACTCACAGTACAAATTATAATATCACATTTTAAAAGAAAATGCAACAGTTTTTTTAAAGTTTCTTTTATTTTTTAAAAAACGCCGGTCAGCCCGCGGCTGACCGGCAGAAAAACCGTGTTTAAATTCGGTTTAGCAAACCTCGGCAATATCAAAAATCTTGCCGGGCAGCTCTTCCTTATCGGCTGAAACGGTAAATATAAATTCAACGTCCGAAATAGCGGAAACTCTTTCAAGGAAAGCCGCCAATTTATCAAAATCGCGCTCGCCGATTCTCAAAGTTGCGTCTCCGAAAATGTGTGTAACGTCGTTATTGCCCGCCTTAATTCCGGCTACCATACCGTAGTATTCGCCGTAGCCCGAAATGCCGTAGCTCTCGGCGTCAATAAGACGCGCCTTGTGTGTTACCGAATATGTCAGGGTATCGCCTTTTTCAATGCATACAACGTTGCCGAGGCTTTGTTCAGTAGCGGCATTTACCATATCCACTAATTTTTTGGTTTTACCCGAGCCCTTTTTTCCGATAATGAGTTTAATCATTTATACCAACTCCTTTTATATTTAACTGCCTGCGGCAGCTTTTTTACCCGTTAAGGCGCGCCTCAAGCTCCGCCTTCTGCGCTTCGTAGCCCGGTTTGCCGAGCAGCGCGAACATATTTTTCTTGTAGCTTTCAACACCGGGTTGATCAAACGGATTAACGCCGAGCATATAGCCCGAAATCGCGCACGCTTTTTCAAAGAAGTAAATAAGCCTGCCGAGGTTTTCTTCATCCGGTTTATCAACGTTTATAACGAGGTTCGGCACGCCGCCGTCGGTATGCGCCAAAACCGTGCCCTCAAATGCCTTTGAGTTTACATAGGACATGGTCTTGCCGGCAAGGAAGTTAAGACCGTCGCCGTTATCCGCGTCCTCTTCAATCACAACGTCCTTATCGCTTTCGCCGAAGGTTACAACCGTTTCAAACATTAAGCGGCTGCCGTCCTGTACGAACTGACCCATTGAGTGAAGATCGGTTGAAAATGTAACCGAAGCCGGGAAAAGACCCTTGTTATCCTTGCCCTCGCTCTCGCCGAAAAGCTGCTTGAACCATTCCGCCATCATGGTAAAGCGGGGCTCATAGCTTACAAGCAGCTCAACCGATTTACCCTTGCGGTAAAACGCATTACGGAGAGCCGCATATAAATAGCAGTCGTTTTTATACATATCGGGCTCGTTGTATTCTTTCATAGCCGCCGCAGCGCCTGCCATAAGCGCGTCAATATCCGCTCCCGCAGCCGCAATCGGTAAAAGACCTACCGCCGTAAGAACGGAATATCTGCCGCCAACGTCATCCGGCACTACAAAGCACTCGTAGCCCTTTTCATCGGCTAACTTTTTAAGAGTGCCGCGCGCCTTATCGGTGGTGCAGTAAATTCTCTTTGCGGCTTCTTCCTCGCCGTACTGCTTTTCAAGCAGATCGCGCAGGACTCTGAAAGCCACCGCCGGCTCGGTTGTGGTGCCCGATTTTGAAATAATGTTTACCGAAACGCGCTTGCCCTCGCACAGCTTTACAATATCCGAAAGATATGCGCCGCTTATGCTGTTGCCCGCGAAATAAATTTCGGGATCCTCGCCCTTTAGCTGATTGTAGAACGGTCCCTTTAAGAACTCGATAGCGGCACGTGCGCCGAGGTATGAGCCGCCGATGCCTATAACTATGAGTATATCGGTATCCCTACGAATTTTTGCGGCTGCCGCCTTGATTCTCGCAAATTCCTCTTTGTCGTAATTTACGGGCAGGTCAACCCAACCCAAAAAGTCGTTGCCGAGGCCTGTTTTATCATTTACAAGCCCGTGAGCCGCCGATACCTGAGTTTCAAGACCCTTAATATCGTTTTCTCTGATGAACTGTTTGGCATATGCCGAATTGAATTTAATAGCCATTTTAACCCCTGGATTCTTTAAATTTTGGTTTCCTGTTTATATATTACAATAAATCCCCAACTTTTTCAAGTACGAAAAGCGATATTCATTAAAAGTTTTCATAATTGAAATAATCCTTTTAAAATCTGCCGCAGCGAAAAGCCGAGCGACAGCCTTTCAACGTCCTCCGCCGCCGTTACGGGAATTTCGCCCAGGGTCTCATCCCCCAGCTTTACGGTTACCGTGCCGAGCGCGGCGCCCTTCCTTACGGGGGCGGTTATATTTTCGTTAAAGCTTATTTCCTGCATAATATTTCCCTTTGCGGTTTTAGGCAGCAAAACGCTTAGTTGCTTTTCCGCGCTTATCGCAATTTTCTTTTGCGTTCCTTTAGCTATATCAAGCTCTTTTGTGTCGTCAAGGTCTGCGCTTATAACCGAATAGTTGTAATTTGCAAAGCCGTAATCAAGTAGCTTTTTAGCGCCGTTAAAGCGCTCCTTTGTAGTCTCGCCTGCCATTACCACCGCCACAAGCTCCAGCCCGTTGCGCTCAGCCGTTGCCGAAACGCAGTATTTCGCGGTAGAGGTAGTACCTGTTTTAAGCCCGGTTGTGCCCTCGTAAAACCTTACAAGCTTATTTGTGTTTACAAGCTCGCTTTTGCCGTCTCTCAGGCTATCCATCCAAACGGTGGTGTAATCCTTTATAAGCGGGTGCTTTATAAGCGCAGAGGACATAACCGCAACGTCATAGGCTGATGTTAGGTGCCCATCGGCGTCAAGCCCGGTGCAGTTCATAAAATGGGTGTTTGTCATTCCAAGCTCTGCCGCCCGCTCGTTCATAAGCGCCACAAAGCCCTCCTCACTACCCGCAACCGCCTCGGCAAGCGCTGTGCAGGCGTCATTGGCGGACGCTATTACCGAAGCCTTAAGCAAATCGTTCACGGTCATGGTCTCTCCCGGCTCCAGCCATATTTGCGACCCGCCCATAGAGGCGGCGTGCTCGCTTGCGGTAACCACCGTTTCAAGGGATAAATCTCCACGGTCAATAGCCTCCATAACAAGCAGCAGCGACATTATTTTGGTAATGGAAGCCGGCGGCAGCTTTTCATCGGGATTATTTTCATAAAGCACCTGCCCGGTATGCGGCTCCATTAAAACTACTGACTTTGCCTTTATATCCAGCGTTTGCCCTATGGCGGCGTTTACGGGGGTATTATCAAGCGGAACGTTTATATCCGATATATCGCACTCGCTTGATACCGTAACCGCCTTTTGTGCGAAAACAGTCACCGAACACATACATAAAACAGCTAAAAAACACGATATTATTCTTTTCAAAACGGCACACTCTCCTTTAATAGAAGAGTATGCCGTTTTATGGTGCATTATGCCGTCGGATAATGTAAAACCGAGTCGGACAAGCGGGTAGGCTCTCGTCAGCCTAAGATTAAAGCATTTCAAGAAAACGCGCGATCTTATGCGCTAAAATTTCGTTGCCGGCGTCGTTCGGGTGCAGTCCGTCCGGAACATACTTCTGCTGAATTATCGGAATTTTCGGCTGCAAGCCGCTCTCCTTAAACAAATCAAGCACCGGCAGCGAGTAATACTCGGCAACCTCTCGTATGATGTTTACATATTCCTTAAGCGTTCCTACGGGCGCGGGCTTATTATCGCCCGTGGGTATATCCTCGGTTATTCTGTGCAGGGGAGTGAGCACCGCTATCGGCACGCCGGGGTATTTCTCAATAAGCGCTGTGTAAAGGCAGTGCAGCGCGCCGTAAAAGGTATAGGGCGTGCGGTCGCTCATTGTGCCTATCGGCGCGTCTCCGTGACCGAAATCGTTAGTGCCGCCGAAAACTACCACTATATCTGCGTCAGCGTCCATCTCCGGCACGCGTGATACAAAATCACGGTCGAATTTTTCTTCCGCGCTCGCGTTTTTCTGCCTTGCTATGCGGGTACCGCCTATGCCGTAATTCTGACATATTGCGCCGTATTCGCGCTCTATTAACATTGTATACATTTTATCGTGCGATGAGGTTCCCGCACCCTCGGTTATACTGTCGCCGAGAAAGTTGATTTTTGTACCTTTAAGCTCCATTAAATACTACCTCCGATAATGTTATATGGTTATTATAGCATTTTTAAAATGCAAGTCAACAATACATTTTAATATATTGTTAACAATTTATTAACAATAGAAGCCGACGGATGTTCTATACTATATGTCAGTGAAAGTCAAACTCTCAAAAAAGGTGATAAATTTATGCGTACAAGACAGTTTAAATCAGAATCCAAAAAACTTATGGACATGATGATAAATTCAATTTATACCCATAAGGAAATTTTCCTGCGCGAGCTTATTTCCAATGCGAGCGACGCGCTGGACAAGCTCTACTTCCGCTCGCTTACCGATAATTCGGTGGGTATAGCGCCCGATGATTTTGAAATACGCCTTGAAATAAACAAGGATGACCGCACCCTTAAAATAATTGATAACGGCTGCGGAATGACCGAGGACGAGCTTGATAAGAACCTCGGTACGATTGCAAAATCGGGTTCGCTTGCATTTAAGCAGGAAAACGAGAAAAAGGAAAACGTTGATATTATAGGTCAGTTCGGCGTGGGCTTTTATTCGGCGTTTATGGTGAGTGATAAGGTTACGGTTGAAAGCCGCGCTTTCGGCTCGGACGAGGCTTTTTGCTGGTCCTCATCGGGGGCGGACGGCTACACGGTCGAGCCCTGCGAAAAGGAAACCGTGGGCACAACGGTAACGCTGCACATAAAGGAAAACGAGGGGGACGATAATTACGACGAGTTCCTCGACCAGTACAGAATAAGCGCGCTTGTAAAGAAGTATTCCGATTACATTCGCCACCCGATTCGTATGGAGTTCACAACAAAGGAGCCTATACCGAAAAAGGAGGGCGAAGAGGATAAGCCCACCGAATATAAGGACGTTACGGAAATACGCACCCTCAACAGCATGGTGCCGCTTTGGAAAAAGCAGAAAAGCGAAATAAAGCCCGAGGATTACAACAATTTCTATAAAGAAAAGTTCTATGATTACGACGACCCTGCCCGCGTTATCCACACAAAGACAGAGGGTCAGGCGACCTATTCCGCGCTGCTGTTTATCCCGAAGCACCCGCCGTTTGATTACTACACAAAGGAATATGAAAAGGGCTTGCAGCTTTATTCAAAGGGCGTGCTTATAATGGATAAGTGCGCAGAGCTTCTGCCCGATTATTTCAGCTTTGTAAAGGGGCTTGTTGACAGCGAGGATCTCTCCCTCAATATTTCGCGCGAGACCTTACAGCACGACGGGCAGCTAAAGCTTATTGCAAAGACCCTTGAAAAGAAAATAAAATCGGAGCTTGAAAAAATGCTCAGGGATGAGCGCGAGGCTTACGAGGAATTTTTCAAGGCGTTCGGCATACAGCTTAAATTCGGCATTTACAACGATTACGGCGCACATAAGGAAACCCTGCGCGATCTGCTTATTTTCCGCTCCTCAAACGAGAAGAAGTATGTTACCCTTAAAGAGTATGTAAGCAGAATGAAGGAGGGGCAGGACTCTATCTATTATGCCTGCGGCGAGACAGACGAAAAGATTGATATGCTGCCGCAGACCGACGCGGTAAAGGATAAGGGCTTTAAAATACTTTACCTTACCGAAAACGTTGACGAATTCGCCATTAAAATGCTGGCGGAATACGACGGCAAAAAGTTTGTAAATATCTGCGATAATGACTTGAATCTTGACAGCGAGGACGAAAAGAAAGCGCTTGAAGAGGAAAACGTCGCCGCCAAGGATATGTTTGAGGCTATGAAAGAAAGTTTGGGCGATAAGATAAACGCCGTCCGCTTTACAAACAAGCTGAAAGACCACCCCGTATGCCTTACAAGCGAGGGCGGAATTTCACTTGAAATGGAAAAGGTATTAAACTCTATGCCGGGAGCGGAGCAGAACAAGATAAAAGCGCAGCTTGTGCTTGAAATAAATGCAAACCACCCGATTGCCGAAAGGCTGAAAACGCTTTACACCGAGGATAAGGATACCCTCGGTAAATACGCAAAGCTGCTTTACGGCGAGGCGTGCTTAATAGGCGGCAAGAGCGTGCCCGACCCCGCCGAGCACAGTGCGCTTGTATGCGAGCTTATGACAAAATAATTAATATTTAATCCCGACCCCGCGTATGTTTACGGCTAAGCCGATAATACAGCGGGGTCGGGATTTTTTAATAAAAAATAATACATATACATATGAACTTCTTGACATATCGGCGTTGCAGTGGTAAAATTATTAAGATAGTAAATTCGGTTGCGGCGTATAAAACACCGCAACAGTGCAGCTTAAATGCACCGTGGCTTTTGGCGAACCGCGGCGCATTGGTTGATTTTATCACGGGAGAAAACGGCACGGCTCCCGTTGCTTTCGTTTTATTGCGCCGGGTGCGAATTTCAAAAAAATTCGGCATACGGGCGCGTGAAAGAAAAACCGTGTTTATTATATAGGAGGTTAATAAAAAGAATGCAACCGATTTTATATGTCGTTTTTGCGGCGGTTGCGGTGCTGCTTGCCGTTATAGGCTTTTTTGCAGGCTCCGCTTATCGCAGAAAAGCGGCTGAAAACGCCATCGGCTCCGCTGAGGACGAGGCAAAACGTATTTTAAGCGACGCTATGAAAACCGCCGAATCAAGAAAAAAAGAAGCTCTTGTTGAGGCGAAGGACGAAATTCACCAAATGCGCCAGGAGGCGGAAAAGGATATTCGCGAGCGCAGAAGCGAGGTTCAGCGTCAGGAGCACAGGCTCCAGCAAAAGGAAGAAACACTTGACAGAAAGACCGATAATATTGAGGCAAAGGAGGAAAAGCTGAGCGCGCGCGCAAAGGAAATTGACGCAAAGCTTGCGGAATGTGATAAAATAAAGCAGAGCCAAATGGAAATTCTCGAAAAAATTTCCGGCTTTAACAAGGAGCAGGCGAAGGCGCACCTTTTAGATTTGCTTGACGGCGAGCTTAACCACGAAAAAGCGGTTAAAATTCTCGATTATGAGCAGAGGTTAAAGGAAGACGCGGACAGAATTGCCAAAAATGTTATAGGCCACGCAATTCAGCGCTGTGCGGCTGACCATTCCTCTGAAATGACCGTTTCGGTGGTATCCCTGCCGAATGATGAAATTAAGGGCAGAATTATAGGCCGAGAGGGGCGCAATATACGCGCGCTTGAGGCGGCTACGGGCGTTGACCTTATAATTGACGATACACCCGAGGCCATAACCCTTTCAAGCTTTGACCCGATTCGCCGCGAAATAGCGCGGGTGACCCTTGAAAAGTTAATTCTTGACGGACGTATTCATCCCGGCAGAATTGAGGATGCCGTAGCCAAGGCTACCGCCGAGGTTGAGGCGACCATAAAGCAGGAGGGCGAGCGCGCCATGATAGACGCGGGCATCCATAACCTGCACCCCGAGCTTGTAAGGTTGCTTGGTAAGCTGAAATACCGCACAAGCTACGGGCAGAATGTACTTAACCATTCGCTTGAGGTTTGCCACCTTTCGGGGCTTTTGGCATCTGAGCTGGGGGCGAACGTTACCCTTGCAAAGCGCGCGGGTCTTCTGCACGATATAGGCAAGGCGCTTGACCACGAGCAGGAGGGCACACACATACAGCTCGGCGTTGAGGCGGCTAAAAAATACCGCGAGAGCGAAGAGGTTATTCACGCAATTCAGGCGCACCACGGCGACGTTGAGGCGAAGACAGTTGTTGCCTGCATAGTTCAGGCGGCGGACGCTATTTCGGCGGCAAGACCGGGCGCGAGACGCGAAAACATAGAGAACTACATTAAACGCCTTGAAAAGTTGGAGGAAATCGCCAATTCCTTTAACGGCGTTGAGAGCTCTTATGCTATTCAGGCGGGGCGCGAAATACGTATTATCGTTAAGCCCGAGGCTGTAAGCGACGATGAAATGGTGCTTATGGCGCACGATATTTCGGCGCGTATTGAAAACGAGCTGGAATACCCGGGGCAGATAAAGGTAAACGTTATAAGGGAAAGCCGCGCGGTGGATTACGCGAAATAATTGCGCGTGCCGATTTTCTCGGCACGCTCCCCCGCGGGAATGCCGTTCGCAAAAATCAGAGATTTTTGACTGCACTCTATCCCCGTGGGTACTCACCCCAGTGCCCTTGAAAAATAGCTCAAAAAGCTATTTTTCGCTTACAAGGTGTTTTTCCGCCGCACCTGTCAGCGGAAAAACAAAATGTAGAGCCTGCACAGCAGGATAATAAATTTACATTTTGATAACATACTAATAGTTTCCACCTGTTGCAAAAACTTAAAAAAAGTGGTACAATACTCCTTGTCGTATGACAGGGGGTATTTTTTATGCAGCTTAAAATTCAGAACGGAGTGGTTGAGCTTTCGGGGCAGCCGATACTTTCATCCGTTAATATAGAGATAAACGATGCAAGCCGCATAGCCGTAGTCGGGCGGAACGGCTGTGGAAAAACAACCCTTTTAAAGCTTATTTCGGGCGAATACTCCCTTACAAAGCGGGATAGCGACGAGGATAGCTTTTTTGCCGTATCGGGCAAGCCGCGCATAGGCGTTTTGGACCAGATGGTTTTTGACGATGAGGAAAGAACACTGAAAGACGAAATACGCTCCGCTTATACCGATATTTTGGAAATGAAAGAAAGACTTGCCGCGGCGCAGAAAAAAATGGAAAATGAGCAGACCGATGAAAACATACGGGAATACACCGGTCTGCTTGACAGCTTTACTTTGTGCGGCGGCTTTTATTTTGAAAAGGAATACGAGGCGGCGCTAAAGCAATTCGGCTTTACCGAGGAGCAGAAAAACCGCCCGCTCTCTGAATTTTCGGGCGGGCAGCGCACCCGCATAGCCTTTTTAAAGCTTTTGCTTTCAAAACCTGATATTCTGCTGCTTGACGAGCCGACGAACCACCTTGATATTTCGGCGGTTGAGTGGCTTGAAGAATACCTTTCAGGCTATAAAAAGGCATTTGTGGTGGTATCGCACGACCGAATGTTTTTAGATAACACGGTTAATACCGTTTATGAAATTGAGCATGGCAAGACTTACCGTTACGCGGGCAATTACACGCAGTTTACCGTGGCTAAAAAGGAGCTGCGCGAGCGGCAGGCAAGGGAATACGAGGCGCAGAAAAAGGAAATAAAGCGGCTTACGGAGCTTGTGGAAAAATTCCGTTATAAGCCCACAAAGGCGGCAATGGCGCAATCAAAGCTAAAGCAGATTGAGCGGATGAAGCCTATCGACGCGCCCGAGGCTTACGACCTGCGCACATTCCGCGCCGATTTTGAGCCGTCAGACCCCGGCGTGAAAGACGTGCTTTCGGTAGAAAAACTGAAAATAGGCTACACCGAGGTTTTATCGGAAGTGAGCCTTGAGGCAAAGCGCGGCGACCGGATAGGCATTATAGGCGGCAACGGGCTTGGAAAATCCACCTTTATTAAAACCCTTGTGGGTAAGACCCCCGCGCTCGGCGGCGTTTATAAATTCGGCCCCAGAGTGAATATAGGCTATTTCGACCAGCAAACTGCGCTTTATTCAAGCAGCAAAACCGTTTTGGATGATTTTATGGGCGCGTTTCCCGGAATTACCGATTTTGAGGCGCGCAGCGCACTGGGCGCATTTCTTTTCAGCGGCGAGACGGTATTTAAAACCGTGGATATGCTCTCGGGCGGCGAACGGGTGCGGCTGGCGCTTTGCAAAATGTTCAAGCGCAGACCGAATTTCTTAATACTCGACGAGCCGACAAACCATATGGATATAGTGGGCAAGGAAACGCTTGAGGATATGCTGCTGAATTTTTCGGGAACGGTGCTTTTTGTCTCGCACGACCGCTATTTTATAAAGAAGATTGCAAGCAGCCTTATATCCTTTGAACCGGACGGCGTTAAATACTACCCCTACGGTTACGAGCAATATTTAAACAGCAAAAAAGCGCCGACGGCAGTGCCGGAAAAACCGATTGAAGTTAAAGAGAAACCTAAAAAAGGCTTTACAACGCCCCTTAAAGAGCGCTCGCGGCTTGAGCGCGCAATTGCCAAAGCCGAGGAAAAGGTGGCGCTGCTTGAAGAAAAAACCGACGGCCTGCGGTGCGAGCTGGGTATGGAGGAAAACGCATCGGATTATTTAAAGCTATCCGAAATTAAAGAAGAACTTGAAGAGGCGGAAACCGAGCTTGATACCGCTATGAACGAATGGGAGAAATTAAACGCCGAATATGAGGCGCTTATCGCCGATAATTAAAAATTTACCGAAACGAGGAAAAAAGTATGAATATATGGCATGATGTATCCGAAAGCCGCATAAAACCCGAGGACTTTCTGGCGGTAATAGAAATTACAAGGGGTGATAAGAAGAAATATGAGTTGGATAAGGAAACGGGCTGCATAATTCTTGACAGAATTTTGTATACTTCAATGCAGTACCCTGCAAACTACGGCTTTATTCCGCGCACCTTGGCGGACGACGGCGACCCGCTGGATGTTTTGGTGCTTTGCAACGAGCCTATTGACCCGCTGGTGCTGGTTGAGTGCTACCCGATAGGGGTGCTTACAATGTTGGACGGCGGCAAAAACGATGAAAAAATTATAGCTATTCCCTTTAAGGACCCGACCTATAATGATTACCGCAGCGTGCACGATTTGCCGAGCCATTTGTTTGACGAAATGCGGCACTTTTTCTCGGTTTACAAGCAGTTAGAGGGCAAGCAGACCGCCGTTGATGAAATAGGAGACAGGGAAAGGGCTGTTGAAATAATTACACGCTGCATAAATTGCTATAACGAAAAATACGGTGACAAAAAATGATTTTTAATTTAAGCTGTGCCGTAAACGCCGCGCAGACTATCGGCAGCTGGTATCCGTCTTTAAAGGTGATATATGCCGCCATAGGCTCGGTGCTTTCGGCTATGGTGATTTACAGAGTAGCTTATAACATAATCGGCTTTTTCTTTACGCGCAAGTTTGCTCCGGCTAAAAATAAACATAAATACGCCGTGGTAATAGCCGCGCGAAACGAGGAAAAGGTAATAGGCAACCTGCTTGACAGCATAAAAAAGCAGGACTACCCGCATGAGCTTGTAACGGTTTTTGTGGTGGCGGATAACTGCACCGATAAAACCGCGGCTGTGGCGCGCGAGCACGGAGCAATTTGCTATGAGCGCTTTGATGAAGAGCATAAAACGAAGGGCTTTGCGCTGCAGTTTCTGTTTGACAGAATAGGGGAAGACTACGGCAGGCAGAGCTTTGAGGGATATTTTGTTTTCGACGCGGATAATCTTTTAAAATCGGATTATATATCGCGTATGAACGACGCGTTTGACGCGGGCGAGAAGATAATTACCTCCTACCGCAACACAAAGAATTTTGATGAATGTTGGATAGCCTCTACATACGCGCTGCACTGGCTGCGCTCTATAAGGGCAAACCACCGCGCGCGGTCTGTTTTAAGGCTTGCAACCAATATTCAGGGAACGGGCTTTCTTTTTTCAAACGAGATAGTGCGCGACGGCTGGAAGTATACCTCCCTTACGGAAGACCGCGCCCTTACCGCCGACGCAGTGGCGCAGGGCTACGCCATAACCTATAACGACGCTGCCGAATTTTACGACGAGCAGCCCACAAGCCTTAAAATAGCGCTGCGGCAAAGGCTGCGCTGGTCAAAGGGGCATTTGCTAGCCTTTGCCGAAACAGGGCCCTACCTGCTTTTAAACGTGTTTTGCGGTAAGCATTTTTTAAAAACGCGCTGGCAGGATGATAAAAAAGAGAAGAAAAGTAAAAATTTCAAGGATATTTGCAAGGGCTTTTTAGAATCGGTAAGGCACCGCTTTGCCTCTTACGATACGCTTATGCAGTTAACGCCCTTTTCGGTTATAAACATAGTGCGCTGGCTTTTGGTCTCGGTAATCGCCTACGGCTTTTATTGCTACGCCTACGGCATAGGCGGCGCGGCGGTATTTACCCGCGGCACCTATCTCGGGCGGCTTTTGCGATTTTTATTTCCCATTGAAATAACTGTTTCATCCGGCTGGCAGGCAATGGCGGTGGGCATGCTGCTGGCGGTGTGGCTGAGAATTTTATACAGGCTCGGCAAATACCTTGAAAAAACGGTTGTTGCGATTTATATTTTTATAGTAGAGCATAAGCGCATTAAAAAAATACCCTTTTCAAAAATGCTCCTTTATATTTTCACCTGGCCCACCTTTGATATAATAGGGCGGTACACCCAGTATGTAGCGCTGTTTAAAAAGGTTACATGGAAGCCCATACCGCACGAAAGCAAGGTTACAATAGACGATATTCACGAGTCGGACGAAACAAAAGAAACTGCGAATGTATGATAATTAAAGTCTAAACCGGAAAAACGCTTTTTCTCTTATATAGGTTTATTACCCTTTTGCCCCTATCCTCGGCAAGTCTTTTAAAATCTGCCGCGCCGCCGGGTCCCTCCACATAGGTGACTACCGTATCGGCATACCGCAGCATTATATTATTGCGTTTTACTATTGCAAAGCGCAGCGGAGTTTTTATCAGCTCCTCGGGAATAATTGTTTCCGAGGGGCTGAAATTTTTTATATCCTTTTTACGCTTTTCTAAATATGCCAAAACAACCTTATAGCTTATAAAAGGGTATTCGGTCTTTAACTCCTTCAAGGTATCGTATACCATCCAATCAAAGCTGCCCTCATTGCCGACGTAAAACATATCCGCTCTGTCCTTTTCGATAAGCTCCCGCAGGGCTTCTTTAAGTAAAGGTTTTACACTGTCGGGCGTGCGCCTGTGCCCGAAAAATGTTACGGTCATATTTATTTCCCTCTTGTGTCCTACTGGTAGGACGTTAATTTGTACTTTTCAGTATACACTAAAAATGTCCAAAATCAAGACATTAAGGTGAAAAAATGAAAAGAATAATTGATACGGAGAATGTCAATATAATCGGTGCACGGATAAAAATTGCAAGAGAAAATGCCGGAATGAGTCAAAAACAGCTTTCGGAAAAGCTGGAATTAGAGGCGGTATATACCTGCCGCGGTTCAATTTCAAGAATTGAAAACGGAAAGCGTGCCGTAACCGACATTGAAATAGACGCAATTTCAAAAATACTGAAAGTATCGCTGGATTTCCTATTTGGCAGGGAGTGATAAATATGGCGAAAGGTCTTTTTCTTATAAAAGGGAATATTTGCGCAGAGCGTGTCAGGCTGGGCAGAGCATTGCAAAAGCCGCCTATGACACAGGATGACTTAGCACGCAAGATACAATTTATGGGTATGGATATGACGCCGCTTATTATTTCGCGTATAGAGAAAAATCAGCGCCATGTGTGCGATGCCGAACTCAGAATACTTGCAAAAGCATTGGGTGTTACAATGGACTGGCTTTGCGGCGACAGTGACGAGATTAAAATAAACTGAGGTTATTTTATGGCTAAAAAAAGTCTGTAAAGACCATAGTTCCCAAGAAACAAAAAAGGAGCTGGACCGCTTGCGGTTCAGCTCCTTTTTCATCTGTCAATATTATATGCGGCATAAAATCATGCAGAAATTCAGCCTCCCTTGCCTTAAAGGGAGGCTGAATTTGCGCCCCTTGCCTAAAGGGGAGAGGGCCGCGCGTATGCGTGGCGAGGGGATTATTGTTAGCGGAGGTGGGCTTTAACCCAACGATCAATATACTCACAGACACCGTCAAAATTCTGATTGACCTCATTATTCGGTATACGAATTACAGTTAAATTTCTGGTTTCTATTTTTTCTGTTCTGATTTTATCCTTTAATAACCCGTTTTTTTCATAATGCTGCGAACCGTCAAGCTCAATTATAAGCCTTGCTTCGTGACAGTAAAAATCTACAATGTAATTATCAATGATTTTTTGCCGCAGAAACCGTATAGGATATTGGCGTAGAAAATCATACCATAAATGCCGTTCTTCTTTTGTCATATTCTTACGCAGTGCTTTTGCATTTGCGGTTAAATTTGCGTTATGCTTTCTTTCTATTTTGTATCCCTCCGTCTTTGCCTGTGGCAAATCCACCTCCCTTTAGGCAAGGGAGGCGCTTTTTCAGGATATTTATGAAATATCGCTGAACTTCGTTTGAATTTTGGGGCTGCCCGGCAGACTGAGAGCTGAACCGCAGAGGTTCAGCTCTTTTCGTCTTCTTTTTTAATTTTATTACCGAACGCGTAAAGCTTAATTATAACAAAGGTTATCGGTCCGCCCGCGGCGGTTGCCAGCACGGTCGCCCAGAACTGATCCATTCGCCACAGGTTTATGGTTATAAATGAAACGAGGGTGTATATAATCAAATTCGGTATGTAGGAAATAAGAAACCGCAGGTATTTTCTTATACTTAATCGGCTTTTAAAAACAATAAGGCTGTTGAGAATATAGTTTATTGTAAGCGATATAAAAAAACCGATATGCGCCGAAATATTCTCCTGAATTTTAAGGTGTGCAAGCCATGAGAAAAACGCGGTATTAAAGGTATTTACTATTCCGATAGAGCAAAAGCCCAGAAATTTTTTATTTAAAAACGTCTTTTTTAAACGTTTAAGGAAAGCCAAAACTTTCACCTCGGGTGTTATTGTTTATCGCATATTATTCCGAAAAGCTCGTCCGCGCGGGCGGTATTTCCCGAAAGGTAAAGCCACCCGAAAAGACACTCAAGCCCCGTAGCGATATGATAATCGCCGTTTGAGGCGTTTTTAGGCGTAGACGAGGTATGGAAATTTCTGCCCCGCTTGAAAACCGATATTTCCTTTTCGGAAAGCAGCGGCTCAATAACCGAATAAGCCTTTGCCTGCGCTGCGGCGTTCACCATTTTAACAGAGAGCCTATGTAACTCGCCCGACGGGCGGTTTACCGCCGCTAAGGCGGTTCTTACATACAGCCCGTACACCGCATCGCCCACAAAGGCGAGCACGGAGGGGCTTAAAAGATTCGGATTTTCCGTTTTCATCACATCACAAACTCAAACTCAATATCGTAAACGCTTACGGTGTCGCCCTGCTTTATTCCCGCGTTTTCAAGGGCTGAAATAATTCCGCTTGAGCGCAAAACCCGCTCGAAATATTGCAGCGACTCATAGTCTTCGGGGTCGATAGTGTTCATAATTTCCATTATCCACTCGCAGTTTTCAACAAAGTAGACCCCGTCGCAAACGCGTATGGTAAAGTCGCGCTTTTTCTTAACCGTAAGGTCTTCAAGCGGCTTCGGCTCGGCTTCGTATTTCTTTATCGGCGGCAGCTTTGCAAGCTCTGCCGCAACATAGTTTATAAGCTCGTCCGTACCCTCGGCAATAGCCGCCATTACGGGGAAGAACTTATACCCCTTTTCGGTAAAGTAATCCGATATGCGGCGAACCTCTTCGTCGTCGGTCAAATCGCACTTATTGCCCACAATTATTTGCGGGCGGGTTTCAAGCTCGCTGCTGAAAACGGCAAGCTCGCGGTTTATTTTATTAAAATCGTCAATCGGGTCTCTGCCCTCGCTGCCCGATACGTCAATAACGTGCAAAAGCAGGCGGCAGCGCTCAACATGGCGCAAAAATTCGTGGCCTAAGCCCACGCCCTCGCCCGCGCCCTCAATAAGCCCGGGAATATCCGCCATAACAAACGAGCTGCCCTCGCCCATACGCACAACGCCTAAAACGGGGGTAAGGGTTGTAAAGTGGTAATTCGCAATTTTCGGCTTTGCCTCGCTTACTACCGAAATAAGGGTGGATTTACCCACGTTCGGAAAGCCAATAAGCCCCACGTCCGCCAAGAGTTTTAGCTCCAGCGTTACGTCAAGCTCTTCGCCCGGGTTGCCCTTTTTAGCAAAGCGCGGCACCTGGCGCGTAGGCGTGGCAAAGTGCTGGTTGCCCCAACCGCCGTTGCCGCCTTTGGCTATTACCACGGGTTCCAAATCGGATATATCGGCAATTATTCTGCCGCTCTCCGCGTCCTTAACCAGTGTGCCCACGGGCACGTTTATAATAAGGTCGGGCGCTTTTTTGCCCGAGCAGCGGCCGCCGCCGCCCTTTTCGCCCGATTGCGCCGTGTATTTGCGCTTATAGCGGAAGTCCGCAAGGGTAGAAAGGTTACTGTCAGCCCTGAAAATAATATTTCCGCCCCTGCCGCCGTCGCCGCCGTCGGGTCCGCCCGCCGCAACGTATTTTTCCCTGTGAAAGGAAACCGCGCCGTCGCCGCCGTCGCCCGCTTTTAAATGAATTTTCGCTATATCTACAAACATATTACTCTGTTATTTCCTCTTCCGGCTCTACCTCGGTTTGCAGGTATGCCTCGTAAAGTCCTCTTGCCGTTTCGTAATTTTTCGCCGCAACGTAAATATTATCGGGCACAACGCCCGCGCCCAAAAGCAGCTTGACAGAGCCGCCTGCGCCGTCCTGACGGCATATAAACGGTATGCCGTTCTCCTTTAGTATGTCCTGAAATATTTCCGAGGTTACAGGATTTTTAATTACCGCCGCCAAAACCGGCTCGTTTTCGTCCGGCTCTTCTTCCTTTTTTCTTCCCCACTTAAAAAAGCTCATTCGTTTTCGTTCTCCGCGTCCTCAAAAAATTCTTCGTCAAACTGCGGCTCGGAATTTAAAAATTCCTCATAAATCGTGTTTGCCGCGTCAAAATCCTGCTCGTCAACATAAATATCATCCGCCACAAACGAACCGCCGAAGGTCACCTTCATTGTGCCGTCGTCTTCCGAATCGCTGCTGTAAAGAATACCTGCCTCTGTAAGCAGGTCTTTGAGTATTTCAGCCGACACAACATCGTCAAGCGTTGCCAAAAGCACCGGATTGTTAATTACTTTCTCCTCTTTTTCCTCTTCCTCGGTAATTTCCGCCGTAAGGTCGGCGCCGCAAACCGGGCAAAGCTCCGCTGCGTCATCGCACTCGGATTTGCAAACATGACAAACCTTCATAAATCTTCTTTCCTTTCTAAAAAATAAATCCGGGTAGCAGCCGCCGCCCGGATTTGCTTTTTCTTACTGCTCAACAGCGTAAATGCTGACCTGCTTGCGGTCTCTGCCTACGCGCTCGAACTTAACCTTGCCGTCCACCAAAGCGAACAGAGTGTCATCCGATCCGCGGCCTACATTGTTGCCGGCGTGAATGTGAGTTCCTCTCTGACGAACGAGAATGTTGCCCGCCAAAACGAACTGACCGTCCGCACGCTTAACGCCGAGACGCTTTGACTCACTGTCACGACCGTTCTTGGTAGAACCCATACCTTTTTTATGAGCGAATAACTGTATATTTATCTTTAACATCAATCTGCACCTCCGATAATTACGATATTGCTGCCGTACTCTGCCGACAGCTCACCTAAATGCAGCCGCAGCCCCTCTAAAACCGCGCGGGTTTTATCGCAGGGGTTTGTAACCTCAAAGCGCATAGCACCGTCCGATACGTCAGCCGCCGCCTTATCGCCTATTATTTCGGTTACGGTATTAGCCGCCATATACGCCGCGGAGGAAACCGCCGCGCAAACAATTTTACCGATTTCATCATCACAGTTTTTTGAGCTGTGACCCTTTATTTCAAAGCCGTAAAGCCCTTTTTCATCGGCAAAAAACCTAACCTTAGTCATAATCAGCCTATTTCGCCGATCTGTACCTTAGTATAGGGCTGTCTGTGACCCATCTTGCGGGAGCTGCTCTTCTTCGGCTTGTAAGTAAATACGGTTATTTTCTTATCCTTGCCGTTTTTAAGAACGGTACCCTTAACGAAAGCGTCCTTTACATAAGGCTTACCAACCTTTAAGGTCTTGTTGCAAACGGCAACAACCTTATCAAAGGTGATTTCCTCATCAGCCTCGGCATTAAGCTTCTCAACGTAGATTACGTCGCCGGTCTGAACACGGTACTGCTTTCCGCCTGTTTCGATAATTGCATACATTTTTATTACACCTGCCAAATTCCAGTCTCGCTACGGTAGGCGTGCGCGAAAAGCGCAACTTTCAAAGCCCACAATATGCGGCTTTACCATTTTAGCACAAGCCCTTTTATTTGTCAAGAAAAATTTGAAAAGCAAGCGAGCATTAAGCGGAATGCCTATTTTGATTGCTGTGCTAACCCTTGGCTCCCTTCTTTTTGACGATAGTCAAAACAGAGGGGAGCTGTCGCCATTAGGCGACTGAGGGGTATTTAAAGTTCAGTGTTTTTTATTGATAAAAATATTACTGCAAGGGGTAATCCTGATATAATCAGGTAATTTTAGTTTTTATTTAATTTCCTGCTCGGTTTCGTCAAATAAATCGGTATTGAAAAAATCACGCACCGTTATTTCCAAACCGTCGCATAGCTTTTTAATTGACACAACACCCGGATTTTTACTTTTGGCATTAAGCATACTGTATATTGTAGACGGCGACACGCCCGATATATTTGCCAGTGCGTTGATTGCAATACCACGCTCATTGCAAAGCTGAATAATTCTTTCCGCTACCGCTTCTTTTGTATTCACCCTTAATCATCCAATCCGGCAAAAAAGTCGTCATAACTGCATTTGTAAATTTTTCGCAGCTCTATTATAACGCTTATTTTTATATTTAATTCACCCGATTCATACTTTGCATATGTGGTTCTGCCAATATCGCAGCCGCGGCGCTGTAATTCCGCGCAAAGCTTTTCCTGCGATATATCGGCATTATCCCTTAATCGCCGCAAATTTTCTCCCATATATCTGTCACGTCTGAGTTTCTGTTCCATCGTAATATCAACTCCATACAATTGACCGCAATAAGTTGCAATTTCTTTTATTGTATGGTATAATCACCGTAAATATTGACCGCTATACTGGTCTAAAAATTGGATGATGATAATGAAAAACTCAGCTTGTTTTATAGGTCACAGGAAAATAAACGATACACCTGAATTATGGGAGAGGTTGGATAATATTGTAAATGGTCTTATTGAAAACGGAACAGTCAATTTTTTATTCGGCGACCGCTCGGAATTTAATGACCTTTGCTTTGAAATAGTGGGAATAAACAAAAAAATTCACCCTGAAATTAAACGAATAAAATTCAGAGTGAATTATGAAGTCGCAGATGACTACACTATGCAATTTTTAATAGGTAGCTATGACGAAAGTATATTTCCCGAAGCTGCCGTCGGTTCGGGGAAAAATGTATATATAGCCCGCAACCGCGCGTTAATTGACGAAAGCGATGTTTGCGTATTTTATTATGATGAAAATTACACACCGCCGCGAAGAAGGACCGATAAAAAAGCGATAAGCGATTATCAGCCGAACAGCGGAACGGCATTGGCGTACGGATATGCCGTGAAAAAGCAAAAATTTATAATCAACTGCTTAAATAAATATGAGCGCGCCGAAAAACGACGCGCTCACTCACGGTGAATGCCGAAAGGGCAATAGTATTCGGTTTATTGACAGCCCGACAGGCTTAATAGCTTGCGCGGCGCGCGCCGGAGGGCTTTACAACCCTGAGCCTGCGGCGGCGGATATAACATATAATACGCTTTTCAAAGGCAACGAGACGGTCCTCATGGAATATACCCCAAAGGACGGCGGCGAACATGGCTATTTCAAAAAGTGTTCTTAAAAGCATTGATAAGTTCATAATTTCTCCTCCCGAACAAATGTTCGATAATGTTATTATAATCACTTATTCGACATTTGTCAAGCATTTTTTTATTTGTTGTTTTTATTATATACGCGGCTGTGTCCGATAAACGGGACTTGAACATTTTTTCGGTAAAAATACGGAAAGGAAAAAAATTACGGTTGACAAACCTATATTATATGATACAATATAAACAGAACTGAATATTATCCTTATCAAGAGCGGCGGAGGGGACCGGCCCTGTGATGCCCGGCAACCTGATTTTTAAATCAAGGTGCCAATTCCGGCGGATTATCCGAAAGATGAGGCTTTTTATACCGTCTCGTCCGAGGCGGTTTTAATTTTTTTGAAAAAAGAGGAATTTAAAATGGCGAAAATGCTTTTTACATCCGAATCGGTAACAGAGGGACATCCCGATAAGGTGTGCGACGGTATATCCGACGCGATACTCGATGAAATTTTAAAGAACGACCCCGACGCACGCGTTGCCTGCGAGACCTTCTGCACCACAGGCAGCGTGACCGTAATGGGAGAAATAACCACAAGCTGCTATGTTGATATTCCACAGATAGCGCGCGACGTGGTTTGCAGGATAGGGTACGACAGCCCCTCCGCCGGGTTTGACGGCAACACCTGCGCGGTTATGACGGCGATAGACAAGCAGTCGCCCGATATAGCGCTGGGCGTTGATAATTCGCTTGAGTACAAGGACGGCGAAGAAGATGAGTATAATCTGCGCGGCGCGGGCGACCAGGGTATGATGTTCGGCTACGCCTGCGACGATACGCCCGAGCTTATGCCGCTGCCTATTTCCTTGGCGCACAAAATGGCGAAACGGCTGACCGACGTTCGCAAAAGCGGTGAGCTCAGCTACCTGCGCCCCGACGGTAAGACCCAGGTTACGGTTGAGTACGACGACGGAAGACCCGCGCGCATAGAGGCGGTTGTGGTTTCATCTCAGCACAGCGCCGATATTGATTTATCGAAGCTAAGGGCGGATATACTCGAAAAGGTTATAAAGCCTACCGTGCCGGCAGAGCTGCTTGACGAAAACACAAAAATATATATTAACCCCACGGGCCGCTTTGTTGTGGGCGGACCGCAGGGAGATACAGGGCTTACCGGCAGAAAAATTATAGTTGATACCTACGGCGGTTTTGCACGTCACGGCGGCGGCGCTTTTTCAGGCAAGGACCCCACAAAGGTTGAC
>OIYS01000720.1_pt1 | contig 20848 bp, 18 predicted proteins | sample 1588271 | NCBI WGS metagenome assembly OIYS01 (sample SAMN03283286) | human gut metagenome | biome: human-associated habitat; material: feces | host: Homo sapiens | place: Peru | collected 2012
TGTTTCTGATATGCCGCCGCAGCACATACACGCTCACGATGTGCATGGGGCTTTTGTTGTTCCTGATTCTCGGTGCCTTCGGAAGCGCCGTGTTCTGCAAATCCCTTTGTCTGTTGGAGGACAATACCTATCTTGCACGGCTGGTGGGTGTTTCCTATATGCTTGGCATTCTGCTCCAGATTGCAAACAGCAATCTGGTACACAGCGCTGCTTTTGAGGCGGTTATACTTTCCGCCTTTGTCCTGCTGCTGGCGGTAATGCTGATGCGGGCAGAAAAAAACAGTATCGTTCCTGCTTATTCAAAGGATAATTCGAGTGAGGATATCGGCAAAACCGGAAAGGGCAGCTTAAAAGTCGGTATAATTCTTGCTATTTTCGTTGCACTGCTGACCTGCATTTTCAGCACGCTGGATAATGCGGTCACCCTGTACCATGCAAGCGGTACGGTGAATATCGGGCAGTGGCCGAGAATCCTTCTCGCATTCAGCGGACTTCTTGCCGGTTTCTTGTTTGATATTGCATGCAGAAAGTATATGAGCATGATTATGTATTGCGTCATGATTCTGTCTACGATCTGTCTCGTTGTTCTTGAGTTTGCCGGACCGTTTACGGTAGGGCTGATTGTGTTTTATCTGTCCGCCGGCTTTTTCGCTGTTTTCTTTACTGCATCTTTTATGGAGATCGCCCGGTACACAAAGATGCCGGAGCTGTGGGCAGGGCTCGGCAGAGCCGTCAATAATCTTGTTGCCGTAGTGATCACGGGAGGCTCTCTTGCACTGCTTCATTCCGGCAATAACATTGCGATCACTACCATTGAACTGCTCCTGTTTGTCCTCGCCAGCGTTACCGCATTCATCTATACGAATATGAGGAAGAACTTTTTAGAGGGACTGGAAGCAAAAGAAAGTAACGAATTAAGAGACAGCGAAAGGCTGCAAAAGCTGTCGGAGCAATTCTCGCTGACGCCGAGAGAAGCCGAAGTGTTCGGGTTGCTTGTAAATACCGATGACAGTCTGCAAATAATTGCCGACCGACTGTATGTGTCCAGACGAACCCTGGAACGATATGTCTCCGCCTTATACGAAAAAACCGGTGCAAAATCCCGAATCGGACTTGTTTCTCTTTACAACACCATATAACAGACAGCATCCTTGCCTCCCACACAGGTGGGAGGTGTTTTTTTACTCTTTTTCGGAAAAAAGGCGGTATTTTGGCTGATTTTTTAGATTGGCGGAAGTCCGCCACCCTGTTTTTCGCAGATTGGCGGACTTCCCTTATATACAAGACAGCCCTTTACCGATACAATTATAAGCAAAGACAGTTAGGAGGAATACCCAATGCAGCGCAACAGTCTATGCCCGACCGGAGGTCGGCGCTGTCACTTATCTTTAAAATTATCGGCGGTCTTTCTTCTCGTGAGCATGGCGCTGTGCGGCTGTGCGAAACAGCCGTCGGAAACGGAAAATCTCAATCCGGACACCACGATGAATGCTTCCACGCAGGCGGATCCGGTAAATCTTGAGCAGCTGCTCTTAAAGGAGCGCGGCATGCCGTATGACCGATCGGACTACAAGACCTTTATCGGCGGTGAGGGGCTTCTGCGCTTCGACACCGTTTTCACCGACACGGATCCGGCTGTCGCAAATGGTGAGCTTACAAGCGTTTTCCTTTCCGGCGGAAAGCTGTATAAATTCAGCACGGATTCCGCGCTGCCGAACGGGAAAAACTGCATGGAGATATACAGCCTGCCGGATACGGCAAAGCCGATATATCTGCATTCCCGTGATTTTAACGGTGCCGATCTGGATGTGATTTTTTCAGGCGGCAGACGTTTTTCGCTTGAAGCGCCGTCGAATAACGGCCCGTATGCCGCAAAGGAATCGCAGTTCGGTATGATATACTTTGAGCATACCTATCAGTATTCCTCAGACGGGGAAACGCTTTCCGAGATACCCGATTTCAGGAGCAGAATAACACGGTTTGACAGTCATACTGTAATAGCCGACGGCAAGCTTTACATCTACGCTGCAAAGCAGGACAAGGATGTAACTGCGGGAATTACCTCTTATTTTGACGACAAAAATCACGGCGTTATCATATGGGAGGCAAACTGCTCGGCAATGTCGGACGGCGAAAAAATAATCACCCTGTTTAACGGCAATATCTTAGTGACCGACAAAGCCTTTTATAAGCTGGTTTACGATGCAATTCCCGATAACAGTGCAGACTATACCGATAAGATCACCAACAGCGACGGTACTGCGGCGGAGCATCTTCCTAAATTCGGAGGCGGCAACAGATACCGGCTCAAGAAAATCGAGATGCTGACAGCATATTACGACGAGATCGCAACAATAACCCATTCGGCGGCGATAACATATGATAATAAAATTCTGCCGCTTACCGAAATCATTCCGGCGGAGAACGAATACAGCAAATACAGCGTCGACAATATTGAAATACCGCCGGATATAACCGAACTGATGCACTGAGTGGAGGAAGAACTATGAAAAATTTTATTAAGGTAAGCGCTTTTCTTGCCGTTATTCTTGCCGCTGCGGTATCTCTTGCCGCCTGCGGCAGCAAAACCGGTGAGGGCAGTGACAGCACAAAGCCGGGACAGACAGAGTCCGATATTCAAACAGAGAAGCCGAAAAAAGGTGTCAAGATCACACCGACAGCAGCTAAGGCCGTGCAGACCGAAAAGTACGAAACCGCCGATTTCAGCATTACCATCCCCAAGGGCTGGGTCGTCACGTCCGGCGGAACGAATATCTACCACAGCATTCGGGTAAGCGACCCGAACGAGCCGCTCAATCAGATGTTTGTTCTGCTCAAGGCCGACATATTGCTGCACAGTCAGGCGGGTAAAGACGCCTGGCAGCAGAACTATAACGCGGGCAATACACAGGCGGCGCTTTTTGCCAAGGCCGTCGTGCTTGAAAACCCGTCCACCGAGGGGTTTTTCAGGATTTTCCCTCAGTACGCAGCCTTTGTTTCCGATGTGGAACCGGACTATGCGGGCTATACTTTCCCGCAGTTCAATAACTTCACCGTCACAGAGCGCTATCCTTCCACCGGTCCGATGAAGTCCTCCGCCCTCGGCGACGAGCAGCTTCGAGCCACCTTTACGGATAACGGCAAGGAGGGCGAGGGTCTGTTTGCCGCCTCTGTCGTCGACTTCGGCAGTTATATGATTTCCGGCGGCAATGTGGTAGGCTATCAGCTGCAGGCGGCGGACGGAGGCTATTATATGGCGTACAATGTCGTTGCCGTTACCGCAGCGAAGGATACCTTTATTGAGTGGGAAAGCGTGCTGACCGACTGCTTCAAAACCCTGCAGTATTCCGACAGCTTTGTCAGCGCCGCCAATCAGGCGAGCAACGAAAAGGTTGCCCTTGCCAAACAGATCAGTCAGAACTTCAATGTGACCATGGACGGCTTCATGTCCTCCTGGGAGAGCCGCAATAAAAGTCAGGATATTATGAGCCAGAAGCAGAGCGATGCAATCCTCGGTTATGAGCGCGTATACGATACCGAAACAAATGAGATCTATAAAGCGACAAACGGCTTTACCGATGCGTATGACGGCAAGCGCTATAAGCCCGTGACCGACGACAATATGTATGCCGAACCTATCAGCGGCTATATTGAAAAGCAATAACATTATAACAAAAGCGGTTTACCATAGAACCGTGATGAAAAGGAGGCGCCGAACGATGAATGTGCAGCTTTCCGCTTTGCCGGACAGTAAAACAACAAGAATAATGCTGCCGTACAATCGGCAATATGTGATCTTCGCAGTCTATGAAGTGCTGGACAAAAACGGAGCCGAATATGAAAAAACAGACGCATCCACTATTTTAACGAAAATGTCGGTGTACGGTAATTTGAGCAGCTTTTCTATATCCGTAGATGAACAGGAAACGGGAACGGAACTGACTGTAACAATGATACATCACTGCGATGGTCTGTCCGACGCCGGTATCCGAAGGGCAACGACCGCCATAGCCGACAGCATCTCACAACATCTGGAAAACGAGCTGGAGATAAACAGGCTGAAAGCTTGATTTGTAATTATAAACGAAAGCCTGAAGCAAAGAAAAACCGGAGGAAATGTCTATGAGAAAATTCGGAGAATATGTCAGAGCGGCATATGGGTGTTTCTCGGCAAAATGGATTTTCGGGGTGCTTGCGGCACTTAGCCTTTTGCCGACCTTAACAAAAACGGTTCTGTTGTGCATAACAAAAGAATCGCTTACCGCAGGCGCGGTGTTTTTTGCAGACCTGTTCTGCGTTGTCTGCGCCTGTATTTCGGCTTTTTTGGCAGTCCGCTCGACGAACGGAAACACAAAACAAGCCGCCGGTATATGGCTCAAGGGCTGTCTTCCTTGTATAGCGGCTTTGTATGCGGGTGAAATACTGGCAGGACTTCTTGGCGGAAAATTCGGAACAACCGGAAAAATCATCGCCTGCGCTGTGGCCGGGACACTGCTCGGGCTGTCATTTTATTTGCTCGGATCTGCCATGAGAGGGAAATCCGAAAGGAAAGCAGGCCGGGAAATTGCACGAATCGGAATCTCTGTATTACTGGCGATCGTCTGTTGGTATCTGCTCCCGTACTTCTTCGACCTCGGCGTGCAAACCGTTCTTTCCGGGAACAAAGCATGGAGTGCGAAGCTGGCAGCGGAGCTTTTGAATACGGTGTTTCGCTGGGCGCTCCTTGTGCCTGCCCTTGCATTCATATGCGGCAAAGAAAAACAGTCGGAAGAAAAAGAAGAAGCCGTGCCGACAGAATCAAAACGATCCTTTCTGCCCTATATTCCGACCTGCATCAGTGCCGCCGTGCTGTTATGCGCTGCCGTACTGCTCTTTCCGCAAACGGTTTCGCCTGCAAAAAGACTGAAGGATGAGTATTATTACCGCACAAACATGGCATGTTACAATCTGCTTGGCGGCAATATTATAACTGCCGTTAACGAGTACAGCGATATACAGAGGGAGCTTGAGATATGGAAAAAGATTGCCGACGGCAGTTGGAACGATATTTCCGAGAATGAGATTGCCTCAAATCAGATGCTGGCATATCTTGATACCTATGCCAATCACGCCGATGACCGTCTGGAAACCATGGAGAGGTATTACACGGCCGGCTATATCAGGGATACCGATTACTGCTTTGAAATGCTGTCTGAATATAAAAAAGCGGACACATTGACGTCAGAGCAGAAGAATCGCCGGGCAGAGATACTGACTAATTTAGCGGCAAACGGACTGTATATCGGAGGACTTCCGGAGGTTGAGGAGAATGCTGCGGTGATGGCAGAGGTGATAGAAAACGCCTCATCTTATCAGAACAGCTTTGAATATGCCGGACTGCTTGCAAAAATGCGCGTGGGCGTTACAAACGGCACCAGCATTGCCGATTCCGTCGGTACCGGTATCACTTACCAATTTGTAAGCCGAGCCATCGAAAAGGCACTGAAAAATCCGGAGGACTTTGTGTGGAACTACATAGCGGTGATGCTGTACAACAATCAGGAGCAGCATTCTCTGAACCTTGTTTCGGATTATTCGGATGATAAGAGCATTCTTACAGTAGCAGAAAACTTTGAAAAGCAGTTTGAAAAACAGCTCGGAAATGATATTACCAGGGAAGAACAGCTTGGAATCAAGAAGCTGGTCATGCAGACCTATCTGCGGGCGTTGGCGCTGGATAAATGCGCGGATTACGGATTGGAAGCGCTGAAAAGCCTTGATAATTCCTATATCCGGGAAAACACCATGTATGCGCTTTTGAAAACCGGTCGGTACGATGAGTGCTTAAAGCTTGCTAAGGAGACGGAAACCGGAACCAATCCTGCGCCTATCTACTATGCGGCGGCGGCTACGCTTGAAAGTGAAGACTTCGATGCTTCCGTAGAATATGCGCTGGAGCTTGCAGAACAGGTAAAGACGAGCGAATATCCCAAAAAGGCGGATGAGTTGCTGCATTCCTGGCTTGCATTGCTGATCGTAGATACAGAAACCACAAAAGCGAAGTACGGTCAATTGAGCGAGGTACAGATAAGCAGGCTTGAAAGCGATGCGTTTTTGAAAAACTATCTTGAAGCATATGCGAATGCCTACTATTCGACCTACGGCGGGCACTCCGTTTACGGTGATTCCTATACAGCGGCACTCGACAAGGCGATTGCCGCCGCGGACCGGGTCCTGTCCGAGTGCGGCGAATTGTGCTATCCGTATTACCTCAAAGGTGTAGCGCTTGCACAGCAGAAAAAATTTGAGGATGCCGTGAGCGCTTACAAAAAAGCGATTGAGTACAAGAGCGATGACCCGATGATATGGTATGCGCTTTATTCCGCATATGCAGAGCTGGAGGACTGGGAGAACGCATATACCTCCGCCGAAATTGCCATTGGTCTGAGTCCATGGTTCAATTACTACAATGATTACGAGGGCATCGGTATTCATATGTATTCCTACCGCGATCGTGCGAAAGCCATGCTGGAAAAACAGCACGAAGCATCACAGAAGGGAGGAAACGAATAATGCTTATTATACTTTTATCTATCGCCTTTCTTGCTTTGCTTCTGCAAACCTTCTTTCTCGGCGGCACTGTTTGGTTGGGTGTTATCGGAATGCTGCTTTGTGCGGCGGGAATTGCAGCGTCGATCATTCTGAAAAAGCAAGGAAAAAATCGCTTTGGCATGATATCGGCATCGGCGGGACTGGTTCTTGCGGTTGTATGCTGCCTGTTCATTACGTCCGGCGTCGGTAAGGGTACCTTACAGCAAAAGGAGACGCTCCTGAAGAAGCTCGCCGCAGCCGAAACCGTAGAGGCGGCTGAAGAAAAATACAATTCTTATATTGAAGTGTACGGAGAAGACGATTCCTCCGCGCTCTGTCTGGCAAAATACTATATGCGAGCGGATGAAGCGGATAAAAGCAGGTCGATGCTTTTTAAGCTAAAGAATAAAACAAGCACAGATTATTATTGCACAATGGCAGAATGGTACAGCAAATTCGACAAAGGCAACTTTGTCAGCACGCTGCTGGACGCGGTTGCCGAACATCCCTCATGGGCAAAGGGACATCTGATGCTGGGACTTTCCTATTATGAAAACGGAGATAATACATCGGCAATTTATTATCTGAAAAAGGCGCAGCTTCTCGATCCGTCGGACGGCTATTCCCTGTGCTATCTCGGCGTGATTTCCTATGATAGAGGAAGCTATACGGCGGCGCGGGAATATCTGGACAGCGCCGAGAAGCTTGCGGGAAAAGATAACTATTTGAAAAGCATTATCGATACCTATCGGGAATGCGTAGCAAGGGAGGCGAAATAAATGAAAAAACAGATTTTATCTCTTCTGCTGTGCTGTTGTCTGCTTATAACGGTCTTGCCAATCACTGCTTCGGCAGAGGGAGAAACGCCGACAGGAGGAACGATCACAAGACCGTCCATAAAAGACGTAATCGGCCATATCGGTTCTTCCGCCTCCGACGCCTACAACGCCTCACTTAACTTCTGGAATGATTACGGCAACAATATTTCCGGCGGATTCAGCCAGGCAGGGGAGAGATGGAACATCATAAAAAACACACCTGACTTTGCATCCGATTACGGTGATGCAATAAAGGTCGGCGACGGGATATTCACGGCTGCCGGTGCGGCGACAAATATTATGGATTCCGTTTCCGCAGCGCATCAGCTCACCCATCCGCAGGATAATCCCTACGCCGCTCATCCGGCTCTCTCCACCGCCTACGACACTCTGACCGCATGGCAGGCGATGATGAACTGGGCGGAGATGGCGGTCGGCGATAAAGACCCGACCGGTACGGTAAAGGGCATTAACACCTTACTGGGAGACGCCGTCAAAACATGGTCAGACACTGCCACGCAGACGGCTTTGCTGGATTACGCCGATCACAGCACATTGATCGGAACATTTGATATCACCATACAGAATGTCAATGATTACTATACACATTTATTCCAGGATATGTTTTACCCATCGAGGGACGCGGAATGGTCGGTGGAGGACTGGTGGAAAAAGAGCTATTACGACAAACTGAACTTTTATGCGCAGATGGTAAGGGAAGGTCGCGAGAAGGAATTTGAATGGCTGCGTGATCAGCTGCTGAACATGGCTCCGAAGGCAGGCAGTACGGTACTGCCGAATCATGTAACGGCGAAAAAGCCGAATATTTATCTCTACCCCGAAACTAAAACTGATATAACCGTAACCTTTGAGAGACCGGGACGTCTTACCGCATCCATTCCGGACTATACGGGAGCATGGACGGTAACGGCATCTCCCGACGGCAAGCTCACCGATGCCGTGGGCAACAGCTACGGATATCTGTTCTATGAAGCTCTTGTGAAAAAGAAGGCGTTTCAAACCGAAGAGGGTTTCCTTGTTCCGGCAGACAAACGGGATGAAGTATTCCGCCGGGTTCTTGCGGATTACGGATTCAATGAACAGGAAACAGCCGACTTCATTGAGTATTGGTCCGATTACCTGACAAGCGGTGAGGACTACGTCATGTATCCGATACTGACGGACGGTGTTGACGCCGCCATGCCGGTGTCCTTCTCCGTCAACCCTGACAGCATAACCCGTATATGGTTTGGCTTTGCTCACCATAACGGAAGTGAAATAAAGAAACCCGAGATCACACCGATCGAGCGAAAAGGATTTACTGTTGTTGAATGGGGAGGTGCTGTTTTGGATTGATTGACAGAGCAAAATAAAACCGTTCTAACGAAATGTATAGCAGAAAGAATGGAGGCAATCAAAATGAATGAGTCAAGAGTATTTATGTTGAACGGAACAGAGGTGTCACAGATCGTTACCCGGTTGGAAAACTTCTTCCGTACCGAAAAAGGCATGGAGGTTCAGAGTTCACAGACAACGGATGGCTATGTCATGCAGGCAAGCCAGCCGAAGGACGGCTGGAAAACACTTACCGGAATGCGGCTGGCTCTTACCGTGCAGATGGCGGTGATGGGCGACAAGCTGAATGTCAGCATCGGCGAAGGTCAGTGGTCGGATAAAATAGGAGCAGGCGCCATCGGTTTGTTTGTGGCATGGCCGCTGGCGATCACCGCCGGAATGGGTGCGTTTAAGCAGAAAAAGCTCCCCGGCGAGGTTTTTCAGGTGATAGAAAATGCCATTATGACCGGTGGAAAGCCCGTGGTCGTGACCGGTGCCGGTCAAACCGTGGCGGCAGGCATGATCGTATGCCCGAACTGCAAGGCGCAGCTATCCGCCGACGCAAAATTCTGCGATCACTGCGGAACAAAGCTCGGCAGAAAATGCCCGAACTGCGGCGCAGTCGTGAAGCCGGACAGCGCTTTCTGCTCCGAATGCGGAGAAAAACTGTAAGAAAGGAAGCTAAGACTATGAAGAATAAAGCGATTAAGACAAAGCTGCTGACAGTCCTACTGGCGCTTTGCATGGTGCTGTCGCTGGTGCCGATGACGGCGTTTGCCGCAGACCCGGCAACAGAAACGGCGGACTTCACCGCTTCCGACGGCGGTGCGGCGGCGATTGCTCTGCTCAATCAGTATAAGTCCTTCGGTGCTGCCGATTCCACTTGGGATAACGGCACCAAGACTTTGACACTCAGGGGCATCGACTTCACCACCAAGGCTGCCACGGCTGTTAAGCTGCCGGACAGAACCACCATTGTGTTGGCTGACGGCACAACGAACACAATTACCGGCGGCGATGCTGCGATAGCAGAAGATGGTGGATATAATAAGCATATGGTAATAACCGCTTTGGAAGCTATGGGCGACCTGAAAGTTAAGGGCGGAGCTTCGGGTACAGGCACCCTGTCCGTTACCTCCGGTACCCATAAAAACACCGGTAACGCATGGACTTATTCCTGTGCCATCGGCGTAGCAGACGGCGACTTTGAAATTGAGGGCGGCCATATCACTGCTCAGGGCGGAACGGCATACTCAGCCGACTGCGCTTTCTCCGTCGGTGTTCGTATGGACAACAGCAGCAGGCGCAGCAAGATCTTGCTGATAACCGGCGGTTCGCTTACAGCCATCGGCGGAGAATCCTATGATACGGAAGATCCGCAGAATCCAAGAAAATCCTTTTCCGATGGCGTAACTGTGTCCAAGGGCAGCATTTCAGTCACCGGCAGCGGAAAGCTGACCGCCAAGTGCGTTCCTGCTATGGATGGTGAAGGTCTTGCCTTTGCAGTGCAGACATTCACAGGAGATCTGCTCATTTCTCACAATGGTGAGGTTACGGTCGCAGCCACCAATGGTATTTCTGTCAGCGCAGGCGGCATAAAGCTCAGCGGCGGTAAACTCCGTGTTGAAAAGGGAGGCGTACGTGCGACCAAGGAGGTTGTTACCTCCAATACGGAAATCGCCGGCAGCATCGAAGTGAACGGCGGTGCGCTTTATGCTGAAAACAGTAACTTCTCTATGAAAAAGTTCACCGTGACCGGCGGTACGGTAAGAACAGGAAGCATGCTGCCCGACACGGTCAATATTTCCGGCGGTACGGTACAGACGCGGTATATCCTTGCCAAAGAAATGACCTTATCGAACGCCACGCTTACCATCCGTGAGCCGGTGAAAAAGCTCGAATCCGGAACACTGTATACCAGCCCTGCTCTTTGGCTGGCTAAGCTTACCGTTAACAGCGGGACGCTGGATGTTGCCTGGGATTGGGGAGAGATCGAGCCCACTGTGTTCCCCGTGAACACAGAGGACGGCTTTCCCACACCGCTGGTAAAAATATGGGGCGACGGTCGTGAGGCGACCTTCAACGGAGGCATCTCTTCCTTTGACACCGGCTGCGCCGGGAATATTGCGCTGAAACTGACACAGTTCAATCTGGGAGACGGTATGGAGATTACCGGCGCTGACACAGACCGATGCCAGTTGCGCAGTGATACGCCCGTGAAGATTGCGGCGGCTACCACCCCTTCCGCTGTGGAGAATGTGACGCTGGACTATGAGAATATCAGCTACAAAGCAGGCGACACTCCTCGCGCAGCGGCATCCGTATCAGGGGGCAACTGTGCCGTTGCCTATGAGTGTTGGACTGAGATTCGTCAGCCGGAAGGCGGCGGTCAATGGTATGAAACAGGACGCCTCTGGTACTCCGACTCGGATAAGATGGCAGCTCTTCCGGCTGATGAGCGTATTATCAATTTTGAAGCAGGCAATAGCTATCAATATAGTGTTGTCCTTGTCGCCGACAGCGGTTATTCTTTCAGCAATGACGAGACTGTTGTTACCGTCGGAGAAGACGAATGGGGCACACCGAAAAGCCACAAAAAGCTTGAAATAAAGGAATCGGGCAAAGAGCTGCACATTAAAAGGATTTACACATTTGACCTTCCGAACGCAGGTCAGCCAAACGCCATTACCTCCGCCGCCGTAGAGAATGTGAAACTCGATTACAAGCACGGTGATGTCCCGCAGCCATCAGCCAGACGGGCAGGCGTCAACATGGACAAATATGATATTCTCTATGAGTCCTGGGAAAAGCGGGAAAAGACCGATGAGTTCACCACCGAAACCGTGGCCTACTGGTATTCCGATGAAAGCTGGTATCAGGCGGGCGAGGAGCGCCTTACCGCTTTTGATAAAGATGGGCAGTATCAGTATTCCGTGCGGCTGAAGGCAAAGGACGGCTACACCTTCAACGGCATTTCCGCCGATGACATCACCCTCAACGGCAAGAGCCTGCCCGAGGACTCCTATGTCATCGTGCTGGATGAGGGCAAGAGCTGCCTTGTAACCTACGGCACAACCCTGCGCACCGTTCGCCCTCTGGAGTCGGTCACGCTGAACGGTGTCTCCACAGAATTTTATGTGGACGGCGACAAGCCGAGATTTAACGGGTATTCCGGTAGCGCCTTCTCCGATGTGGCGTATGAAAAATGGGAGGATAAGGACGACCGCAGAGTCGGCATCAACTCCGATGAAAGCCTGAACGGCGGCTACAGTCAGCTTATCGAGAGCTTTAAGCACGGCAAGACCTATGCCTACGGCGTGGCCTTTAATATCGCCGATCTGGGTCTGGAGCAGGGCTACCGCTTCGACGAGAACACAAAGCTATATCTCCACGGGAAAGAGGTCACCCTGAATCCTCAGCAGGTGCAGGTGATTGACGGCGGCATGACCATTCGCTTCACGGATGTTTTCTCCATGACCCCGGAGGCCCCGTGGCAGAAGATCGACCTGGTGGAGATCGAGGGCGCGACCATCAACTTCAAGGCCGGCGATAAGCCCGTCTTTACCGGCACGGTTCCCGAAAGCAGCCCCAATGTCCTTCGCCAGTGCGAGTTCTGGGAAGGCAGCGACGGCTCCGGTGTGAACTCCTATTGGTTCTGGGATCAGAATTACGAGAAGCACATCGATGCCTTTGAAAGCGGCAAGACCTATACCTACGGCGTTTATGTCAAGGCCGCTCACGGGTATTACTTCACCCGGGACACCAAGCTGAAAATCAACGGCACGGTTTATAACTATCATCTCCCCGATGGCGACCCGGAGCTTGACAATCCCGACTTTATGGCGACCCTGTGGGCTGTCACGGACCTCACCATAACGCCGGAGGCGTCGCAGCAACAAGCTATAGAGGTGGTGGAGATCGAGGGTGCTACTATTAACTTCAAGGCCGGCGACAAGCCTGTGTTTACCGGTAAAACAGGCGATAATCAGCCGTATTTCATCGATCATGAAAGGTGGGATACAGATGGTGCCGGTGTGGCGTCCAGCGAATACTGGAACAACTTCTACGGTGATTTTGATGGAAGCTGGGGCAAGCGAATCGAAGCCTTTGAATCCGGTAAAGAATATCGTTACGGCGTTTACTTGAAACTGACACAAAACGGATATGCTGAAGGTTGGCGCTTTGATAAGAATACAAAACTGCGCATTAACGGACAATCCGTTGACCTTTCAAATAAACGGGTCGATGTTACGGATGACGGGTTAACGATCTGGTTCTACGATGTGCTGACAATGACGCCGGGCAGCTCTGCTCCCCACAGCCACAGCTATGGCACAGAATGGAAGTACGACGGAATGAACCACTGGCATGAATGTGCCTGCGGCGACAAAGCGGATACAGCGGCACACACCTTCAAGTGGGTTACCGACAAGGAAGCCACCGCAACCGAGAAGGGCTCCAAGCACGAGGAATGTACCGTCTGCGGGTACAAGAAGGCTGCCGTTGAAATTCCCGCAACAGGTTCCGGAAACGGTTCGGCCGAACAGCCCAACAAGCCCGGCAACATATCTTCTCCGCAGACCGGCGATAACCGCAGACCTGCTTTGCGGTTTACCATTCTGCTTATCAGCGGCGGCATTGTGACCGGCACAGCCATTATGAGCAGAAAGAAAAAGAATTCTGCCGGATAACAGAGGACAGCCAGAAATCGACAGGATCAATACCGGCGAGCCTACCCCGGTTTCGTATTATCAATACTCAGAAAAGGATCATAGACAAGAACAGCAGAAAAAGTGGAATGGATAGAATATCTCCGTTTTCTTTTAGCGGATTTTTTAAGATTCATGGCAGCAAACTTAAGCCTTATGCGTGATCTTTCTCTCTTTGAGCGCGCGCTCAAAGAGAGAAAGATTGTCGGGTGCCGAGCCGCCGAAGCGTTTGGTGAACTCAAAACCGTTGTCGGTCTGAACGCACTTGACGGAAAAGCCGAGCTTTTGAAAGTGATCGAGCATATGAATCAGAAACTGCGTAGAGGAGTAGGTACTTTTCTCCGCAAAAGCTTCAAGGCAACGGTATCGTGAGAACTCACCTATAGCGGTATACTGATAGAACTTTTTGCTCCGTATTTCTGCGAATATTTCAAAAGGGATTGACGAAACTTCATATCCTGTGTTACACTGTTCATAGCAATTGAGAGCCTTCTTGTTGCTTTTTTGTGTGGTAACTTAACTGTAACACGTTTGGCTCTCAATTGCTATCCTTTTTTCTTGGTGTAACACTTCTATTGTAATCCTACATTGTTGTATTAATTTTTCTGCGTTCGGGCTTGACAAACAACAAATAATATGCTACACTTATACCGTGTATGTGTGTCCTGTGGTGTGGAACGATACATATTTGTTTTTCCGGTCAGCCGGATATCTATAACTTTTCAGAAAGGAGATAATGAATATGTTTGTACGTCCTGAAGCAGAGGTTGTTCTCTTCGCAGAGGAGCTGTTTACAAATGCTTCGAAAAGCGATCCCATCGAGCTCCCTGATCTTGATTCTTAATGGCTTTCGGCGGCTTGCTTTGGTAAGCCGCCGCTCCTTTTAAACGGCACTGCCGATAATTCATATATCGGAGAAAATTATGGCATATTATAAAATAGCCGATTTCATTATAGAGATAAATACAAGCGAAGAGCTTTACATAAAGGACCGTTTTAAGCTCACACCCCCCCTGTGGAATTTATTACCTGATATTTCGGTCGATGTTACAGCGGATGACACTAAGGTGTTCAGCTCGAGTACACGCGAGTTATGCTCGCAGGAATATCTCGAACGCATAGCTGCCTGCAACCGTGTGGCGTTTGAGCTGCCGAAGCACGGTGCCGTGCTGCTGCACGGCTCTGCGGTGTACACGGGCGGTCGCGCGATCGTATTCATTGCGGATTCCGGGGTCGGAAAGACTACGCACACGAGGCTGTGGCAGCAATATTTAGGCGATCGGATGATCATAATAAACGGTGACAAGCCGATAGTGCGCATGCGTGACGGGAAACCGATAATATACAGCTCGCCGTGGACGGGCAAGGAGGGTGACGAGAGCGACACCGTCGCGCGCCTGACGGACATCTGTGTTCTTACACGCAGCGAGAACAACTATACGACGCAGATAGAACCCGCAGAGTGTATAGACGAGTTCCTCCGTCAGCTGCTGCACCCGACCGATCCGATTGCCGCGCTTGCCATGCTTGATACGGCGGATAAGATACTTTCTTCCGTCAATTGCTGGCGCATCGGCTGCAATATTTCCCAGGAGGCTGCCGAAACGGCGTATAATGCCATCTTTTCGGTGCCCGCGCCGGATACTGCGGCGGGAATCCGAGCGGCGGACGACAAATAATAATGTTCCCACGCGGGAGCTATAGGAGATAAAAATGAAGCTTAAATATGATTTTGTAGTAAAGAATGTGTGCGGCTCTATGGTGGCTGTCGCCGTAGGTGAGGGCACGGCTGCCTTCAACGGCATGATAAAGCTGAATTCCACCGGCGCAGAGATAATGGAGATGCTTGCGAGCCCTACGACAGAGGAGCAGATCGTTGATGCACTCACGGAAAAATATAAGGCGGACAGAGCAGAGGTAGCCGATGCGGTCTCCGCTTTTATCGGCACGCTGCGCAGCAGCGGAGTTATCGAGGATTGACCCGATGGATATCGGAATTCTCGGGGCGGGCACATGGGGTGTTGCACTTGCAAGGATGCTCGAACTGAACGGGCATAATGTTACCGTATGGTCGGTCCTTCCGCGCGAGATTGAGCAGCTTGAAGCGACCCGCCGCCATCCGAATCTGCCGGGCGTCGTTCTGCCCGACGGAATTGCCTATACAACGAGTATGGCGGAGGTATGCAGACACAAGGACATACTCCTGTTTGCCGTTCCGTCCGTATTTGTCCGCAGCACTGCCGAAAAAGCCGCGCGCTTTATCGGCGCGGAGCAGATAATCGTCGATGTCGCCAAGGGCATCGAGGAGGGAACTCTGTTTACAATGACCGAGGTCATTGCCGATACGCTTAAGCGTGAAACGGGTCATTCTGCACGGCTTGTCGCACTGTCTGGTCCTACGCACGCCGAGGAGGTCGCGAAGGATATGCCGTCGTCTATCGTGTCCGCAAGTGCCGATGCCGAGGCTGCCGCTACGGTGCAGGATGTTTTTATGAATACCTGCATGCGCATATATACCAACAGCGACGTAAAGGGCGTTGAGCTTTGCGGAGCGCTGAAGAATATTGTTGCGCTTGCTTCGGGAATAAGTGCGGGTCTCGGATACGGTGACAATACGCGCGCCGCGCTGATAACCCGCGGAATGGCGGAGATCATCAGACTCGGAATGGCAATGGGATGCCGCATAGACACCTTCTGCGGGCTCGCAGGCTTCGGTGATATGATAGTTACCGCAATGAGTCAGCACAGCCGTAATAACAGGGCAGGACGGCTTATCGGTCAGGGCACACCTCCGGATGAAGCCGTGCGCAGCATCGGAATGGTCGTTGAGGGAGTTAACGCGCTCCCCGCTGCTATGGAGCTTTCAAATCGATATGATGTTGAGATGCCGATCGTTGCAGGCGTTGATGCTATCGTTAACGGCGGGGCGAGCCCTGCCGAAATGGTTTATTCTCTTATGACGCGCGATAAAAAATCGGAGAGTATCCCGCACGGCAAAGCATGAATCTCACTTGACGATGCGCCGCGAATGTGATAGAATGTACATGAGAAGAAGCATGAGGGGAGGGGTACGATGCCCGAAAAAAAGCACGGCGGTAAGCTTATCACCGACAATCGAAAGGCGCGTCACGACTATTTTGTCGAGGACACCTGCGAGGCGGGTATCGCCCTTGTCGGAACCGAGGTAAAGAGCATACGCTCGGGACATGTGAATCTCAAGGACTCCTTCTGCTCGGTTCGCAGGGGAGAGCTTTTTGTTCACGGCATGCATATAAGCCCGTATGAGAAGGGAAATATATTCAATCATGACCCTCTCCGCGACCGAAAGCTGCTGCTGCATCGCCGTGAGATAAATAAGCTGCTCGGACTGACAACGCAGCAGGGCTATACGCTCGTTCCGCTCGACCTGCACTTTTCGGGTTCGAACGTTAAGATGACCGTAGGTCTCTGCCGCGGTAAAAAGCTCTACGATAAGCGTGACAGCGCCGCTAAGGCGCAGGCAGACCGCGAGGTCGAGCGTTATATTAAGAGCCGCTCGCGCAGCTATGATGATTGAATACACTGCCGCAGACGGCAAAGATATGGGGGCGTAAAGGTTTCGACGGGGAATACGATCATACGTAAGCGGGTTGAGAATGGTGTCTGTCTCATAAAAATACACCGATTAAAATTAAACGCTAACAATAACGATTTAGCAGTAGCTGCCTAAGTGCAGCTCGTCCTCCCGATGAGTACCGCGGCATCGGCTTGGGCGTCATTCAGCGGTGAACGCGAACTGAGAGTTAGTCTTTATAACAGTCGAGGATAAAAAGACCGCATAGGTGCCGCTTTTGTCGGCTTTTCAGCGCCGTATGCGTTATTAAAACCGTCTGCACCCGGAGAAAGCGTATAGGAATGTTTTTCGGACAGGGGTTCGACTCCCCTCGCCTCCACCATCAAATGGACATAAAAAAGATGTCCGCACAAAAAACCTCGATTTTATCGGGGTTTTTTGCTGCCCAAACAGCGATTTTTCAACCTTCGAATTTGTAGATGTAAATCCGTCATTTTCCCTTTGATGACAGATATGAACCCTCACAAACATATAAAGAACAGCAATTCGGCAGATAGAATCAAAAACTCTATCTGCCTTTTTTGTTGCCCAAAAACAAAAGACAGGAGTTACAGCATGAAAGAAAAAACAGATTTGGATTCTATCAGAGCGACAGCCCTTGCGCTGCTCATGACAGACTACCATACAACGGAAATGTCACCGTTAATAATTCAGCATCCGTTTACCAACACCGGATTCGTCCAAGTATGCAAAGACGGTTTCCCGCTGCTCATAGATATTACAAAGAATAAGGACAATCTCCTATGTTGGCAGAAGCAGATGCGGGAGCAAATCATGAAAGCCAAAGATCCCTATGCTTTGTATATGATGTGCAATAAGCCATACGGATTGACCTTCTTGAAATTTGCAATGCCGCATCTTTCCCGCAAAGACTTTTCCGAAATTCTTTCGGATGCGTGGATTCGTTCGGAAAATCCGAATAACGACCCCAATATCAGCACAAAAGAATTGGTTTCAATGTTTAAGGCAGCAGACATTGAATACTTAATGGAAGCGTCCGAACGAGAAGAACTTGCCGCCCTTGATGATGAGGTTACAATTTACAGAGGGGTAACCTCGTATAATGAAAATCATATCAAAGCGATGTCGTGGACATTGGATTACGATACGGCAGATTGGTTTGCCCATCGCTTTCATGAAGAAGGAACCGTGTATGAAGCGCAAATCAATAAGCGGCATATACTCGCACTGTTCAACGGAAGAAACGAATCGGAAGTAATTGCAGATCCGGATTATCTGATGGGCATTACGGAAGCAGAAGTCCCCGAAGCGGATATAACAATGAAACAATAAAAGAATGTGTCAATCCCCGATCAAAAAAGATCGGGGATTTTTTGTCTTTAATGAGAGGAATAAACTTATGATTTTTACAGATTCACCATATGACCAATCTATTGAAAGATTGATGATCAGCGTACCCGGATTCAAATCGGACGGCGGTCGCAGAGACAAAATCCCTTTTGAATATACAGCGAAAATGTGTAGCTGCAAGCTGTGCATGTATTATAAAAAGAAAAAATGCACTGCCGAAAAATGCCCCTGCCTCAAAGAACGCATTATTGCCGGTGTCGTACCAATCAGCACGGTGCTGCCGGAAACGATGTCAGCGATACATCACCCGGCATTCCGAGAAAGATTAAAGAAATATATAAAGGAAAGCGAGGTCACCCCCATGAAATTCAAAAATGAGAAGCACAGCGCAGCCTTCCATGACGCAGTCAGAAAGCTCGACCAAAAGAACTGCGCACTCATGTCTGCCATTTATCTTATGACTGCGGATAACAAGCTTTGGAACCACGCCAAGCGATATATTGAGCGCAATGAAGTCCGTTTCGATACGATGAGGCCGAAGGACAGCACGGAGAACGGATATACCCTCTACTGTACGGCAAAGGATCTGTATTGCGGAACGAAGCACATCACCGTCAGTGACCTTGCCGATACGGAACTTATCAGTCCTAAAATGTTCGGTCTCATCTGCAATGCGATGGCGATCCGAAGATTCGGTCTCGGAGCCATTCAGTATAAAAACGAAAAATAACGGAGGAAAAAGAAAATGAGATTATTTAGTACCGAAGCAGTAAGCAAGTATCACCCGGATAAGTATGCCGATCAGATCAGCGATGCTATCCTCACAGAGTGTCTGCGTCAAGACAGGCACAGCCACTGTGGAATCGAGACACTCGTCAAAGACGATGCCGTGGTGGTCTCCGGAGAAATCAAGACCGATGCTGTCATTGACATTCCGTCCATTGTATCAAGGGTGGCAAACAAACTTCATTATCCCGTCCATTATGTTCTCGATATGATCGGAACACAGTCGAATGAAATCAATCATGCGGTATCCAAAGCCGATTCCGTAGGAGCCGGAGATCAGGGAATCATGTTCGGCTATGCCACATCAGAAACAGAAAGCATGCTTCCATATGCTTTTGATATCGCAAACCGAATCATTGCCCGTATCGAAGAAGATGTTGAGGGTAACTCATCCTCTATTCTTTGCGGTGACGCAAAAACACAGGTGACGGTCGATCTTGATGCCGGAAAGATTACGGATATTGTTGTTAGCGTATGCCATAAACCGAACATTTCAATGACCATGCTCCGTGGGTATGTTCGAGAGTTGCTTGCGGATATTCCTTCCCCCGAACGGTGGTATATCAATCCCGCAGGTAAATGGACAGTCGGCGGCCCTGCGGCAGACTGCGGACTGACGGGAAGAAAAATCGTATGCGATCAGTACGGCGGGTTCTGTGCCGTAGGCGGCGGTGCATTAAGCGGTAAAGATCCTTCAAAGGTTGACCGCACTGCCACATATATAGCTCGTCAAATTGCTTGCGACCTTGTGGATAGATTCGGACTCAAGGAGTGTTCGGTGCAGTTCGCCTTCGTCATCGGAAGCGAAACACCCATTTCCGTCTGCGTGGATGCAGACTGTGAAACAGACCTTTCAGCTTATGTAAAAGAACACTATGATCTCAGCGTAAAAGGCATGATCGAATACCTCGGTATGCTTGACCGGGATTACGAAAAGATTGCGGAAGGCTGTCACTTCTTCGACAAGAGTACAAACGGTGCGAGAACATTCAGAAGAAAGGAAAACATCAATGATTAATGCCATTATTGAAAGCAAAGGAAACACGCTTGTCACAGAACTGCCGATTGGAATCTATACTCTGTATGAAAGGCTGTTGTCGGTCGGTATTGCCGCCAATCCGAAAACAATCCGATTGACGGATAACGAAGAAGATGACATCCGAGTAAAACTGTATTCGGAAAGCGATTTCGGGAAGCACCTTCTCCGGGTTTTGGACGAAGAAAATACACTTGCCGATGCTAACCTTTTGACAACCGTTGTTCAAAACGCACATGAGGAAATCCGTGATGACATTGAACAGAATATCCTCTATGACCAGTACACTTCCATGAACGAAGTCATTGAAGATATCCGCACCATGACCGCAAACACGGGCCCGGTAAAGGTTACTTTCTACTGCCAGCTTGTCGGAGCCATCGAAGATGATGAAGGGCTATCCTCTTCTGTCGGTGGTCGTTTCCTTCACAGCTATCAATGGGCTATCGAGGAAGCAATCGATATCGACCGCCGTTCCGATGATGTGGATATGGCAGAATATTTCAATAATGATGATGGAGTCAAAGCCAAGCTCGTATCCGCAAAATGGGGCGTGGAAGATTACCGTGGCCGACTGTTTGGGAAGATCGAATGCAGCCTCAAGGAAGAACTGACTGTAGCGTTACAATAGATGTGAGACCAAAAGAATAGAAAAAGTGATTGAGTTCTG
>OIYS01000721.1_pt1 | contig 20846 bp, 20 predicted proteins | sample 1588271 | NCBI WGS metagenome assembly OIYS01 (sample SAMN03283286) | human gut metagenome | biome: human-associated habitat; material: feces | host: Homo sapiens | place: Peru | collected 2012
GCTCAAATTGAAAAAAGAGAAATGCAATATTTATATAATGACAGTGATATTTATTATTTTATGGATAATGAAACATATGAACAATTACCATTAAATAAAGAACAACTTGGTGATAGCTTAAAATTCTTAAAAGAAAATATGAATGTTAAAATCTTATCATACAAAGGTAACGTATTTTCAGTAGAACCACCAATGTTTGTTGAATTAGAAGTTACATATACAGAACCAGGATTTGCAGGAAACACAACTACAACTTCTGGAAAACCAGCTACACTAGAAAATGGATATGAAATCTCAGTTCCAATGTTTGTAAATATTGGAGATGTTATTCGTATAGATACTAGAACTGGCGAATATATGGAAAGAGTATAAATCGAAAGGAATAAAATAATGTCAGATTTAAAAAATCATTATCAAGCAATATTAACAGAACTAGAAAATCATTTTCAAAACGAAGATGACCAAGCTTTTGTTTTAAGTAAATTTCAAGAATTATCTATGATGTTTATGGATGTAATAGATAGATTAACATACTTAACAGATATAAGAATAAAAGAAGTAGAAGAAAGACAACAAGAAATTGATAATAGAATTGAAACAGTAAAAAAGGCAGTAGATGGAATAGAAAATGATATTTATGAAGATGATGAAGCATATGAATTTGAAATTGTATGTCCATATTGTAATCATGAATTTGTAGCAGACATAAACAGTGAAGAAAATTCTGAAGTTGAGTGTCCAGAGTGTCATAACATTATTGAATTAGACTGGAATGAAGAAGAAGGCTGTGGAGGATGTTGCTCACACTGTGATGGATGTGAGGAAGACGCCGAAGACGAAGACGACAGTGAACATGATGAAAATGATAACGATGAAGATATGTAAATTTAAAATCGCTAAATGTTAAAAAAGCATTTAGCGATTTTTTGAGTTTTCAAATAAACTTAAAGGGTCAATATATTTTCCATCAATTCTTACTCCTAAATGCAAATGTGGACCAGTAGTAGCACCATTAGTAGGATTACCGATTCTCGTCTTTATATTGATTTCCGTTTTACACCATAAACATTCTTAGGTCCAACATTTCCAATAACTTGTCCTTTTAAAACTGTATCTCCAACTTTGACAATAAAATTAGGCGAAACATGGCAATAAGTAACTTTCATATTATCATTAGTTAAAGTGATAGTATAACCTCCGCCACCTAAAAAGTCAGCAAAAGTAATAGTACCATCACAAATAGCAATAAATTTACTACCTTCAGGAGCACCAATATCAACTCCAGCATGGTAAGTGGTAGCTCCAGCTGTTGGCAAACCTCTATAACCAAAATATGAAGTTATATATGTATATCCGTGGTGAAGGCCAAACATATTCTTCATTAGGGTCAAAAGGATAGAACTCTAAGCCGAGCTATAGAAGGTCCAAAAAAACATGAAACAAATATAATTAGAACAAAAACAGATATGAATAAATAATAAAAAGGCTTAAAAAAACTACTAGACATAAATACCTCCAATTCTAGTAGCCCCGATTTTTGTTGTATAGGAAAAATCGAAGATTTTTCCTATACAACAAGGTTAAGTTACATTGGACTGTGCCGATTGCAAAGCAATCGTGTACATGGGCGAAGCCACTTTTCTTATTTTTTCTTAAAAGCAAAAAATTTACTAATAAAAAAGTTTAAAATAATAACAATTACGGTAATAATACACTTATCAATTAAAAATCCTATATTATCACCAAAGTTATAAAATGCGTGAAGAACATCATTTAATAGAAATACCCCTATAATTTCTACTGCCATAGTAAAAGCTCTTCCTAAAATAAATTTAAAAAACTCAGTCCATTTTTCTTTAATAGTATCTGCTTGAGAATTAAAAACCCATTTACGATTAGTAAAATATGCAAACAAAATTGAAAGTATAATCCCAATAGTACTTGCAATATTAGTTTCTACATGTAAAAATGCTTTTAGAACATATGATGTAATAATATTAACTAGTGTAGTTAACACTCCAAAAATAATATAAAAGATGACTTCTTTATTTAATAACTTCTTTAATTTTTCCATTTCAATCTCCAATCCTTAGCGTAATTATTATACAGTAATAGACAAAAAATAGCAAGTGTGTAAACTAATTTATCAGTTGGAAAAAATTGATAAACATTAAATAGAAATTTGTCACATTTTGTATTGACTTTATTTTTTCACAAATATATAATTAAAATAGTGACACTAAAGAGAGGGGAAAAAGAAATGAAAGGAAAAATTTTAAAAGTATTGTTTGCTTTTATTTTGTTTAGTGTATGTTACGCTACTGCTTCACTAGCTGCAACATCGGTAAAAGAAAAAGTTGAAGATTATGATGATATTATGTATATAATAGGTTCAACTAGATTCGACTCGAATGTTATAATAACTGCACAAAGAGCAGCAAATGCCGGAGTGAATGAAGCTAAATTGTATGTAGCTCTAAACAAGGCTAATAAAATAGAAGATATTAACCTAAAAACATACTGTTATAATCCATACTTTGAAGAATGGTATGAAATTCAAGAAGAAGCAAAAATTTTGACAAAGGAAGAGTTTAAAAATATAGAAAAGAATTTAAATATCTTCTTTGTAAATAATGAAGAAAAAACATTAGAATTTAATCATAATGCAAATAAAGAGGATGTTAAAATTTTAACAGATGGAGTTACTTTTGATGGAAAGAAATTTGAAATTCCAGCAACAAAGTTTAATTTTGAATTCATAGAAAATGATACCAAAGTAACTGTAGCAACAGAAAAAACTATTGAAAACCAAGAAGAAATATTAGACTATGGAAACTTTTATATTCCATTTGGAGTTTCTTATTATGACAAAATTGGGGGAACAAAGTTAGGAGAAACTCAAACTTCTAAAGATAATAAAATAATTACAAAAGACCTATTTAATTATGAAAAATTTGCACAAGAACTTATATATGTTGATGAAAATGATGTAGAAATTGACTTTGGCAAACCAATAACCAAAAGTATAAATATATATCAAAAATGGTTACCAGCTGGAGCATTAGAATGTAATGATGCAACTTTTGCAAATAAAACATTGACATATAATGGAATAGTATCATTAAATGCAAAATATGAAAATGAAATAGAAGTAAAATTATATGCACCAAATGGATATGATACATCAGAAACAACTGTTGAAGGCATGGAAGAAAAGTTTGATGAAGTGAAGGAACTTGATACAGAAAAAAGTGCTTATTATGTTGAAATACCACTAGTATTTAAAAATAAAACAGATGTAAAAGATATAAACATTACTTGGAAAGAAGGAGTTACTTCGAAATTACAAGTAAAAATTGGAACAAATGCTAAATTCGAGTATCTAGTTACATACTATTACCAACATTCAGGTATTAGTGGATTAACATGGAAAAAATGGATGACACCAGAAAAAGTTGTTGAAGGTAATAAAATAAAAGGACCAACTAAGAATCCAACTAAAACTTTGTGTAAATTTGTTGGATGGAAAACTAGTATAGATGGAACAGAAGAATTTAATGATGTAGTTAAATCAAACTTGAACTTATATGCAATGCATATATATATTCCTGTTACAGACACAACTGAGATTAAAAATCTAAAATTAGGCGAAGAAATAGAAGCTAATCTTTATATAAAACCTGGAGATTATACTGGTAAGACCGTTACAATTTCAGCTGATATTTCTGCAACTCCTGTAAAGACAGTTAATGGAGAAAAAGTAATTGATCCAATTAATTACGATGATAATAATTATATTGAGATGTACGATGGATCAAAATGGACAAAATTTGAGAACTTTAAAATGACTTTAAATAGTGATGTAAAAAACAATGTAATAAAAATAAGACAAAAATTAACAGATGCTGTTCGATCAAATGAATATTATTATACAATGTATACAATAAAAGATGACAAAGAGGTTTTATATACAACTACTATAAAGAAAAAAGCACTTGCAGAAAATGATATAGTAGCAGTTGCTGGAGGAAATTATTTAAATATTGATGATTTTATAAGTGGAATTAATTCATATAGTAACATTATTTTAAAACAAGATGCTACTGTAACAAAAACTATAAAACAAACTCTAAATAACAAAAATATTACTCTTGACCTAAATGGACATGTATTAACAGGAAATGTTACAGCTAAAAATATGATTGAAGTACAAGGAGATAATACCATCTTAACTATAAAAAATGGAACTATAAAAACAACAGGACAAACTATGGCAGCAGTTGCAATTGGAGTACCAACTAGACAATATAAATCAACAGTTGTGTTAGAGAAAGATGCAAAAATAATAGTTGAAAATGACGACGGTGGAGCTGTTTCAATATTTGGAGATGGGGCATCATTTGACCTAAATGGAGAAATAGAATTAAAAGGAACTGGATATGGAATCAGCGGAAATGGAGCTGAGAAAAACCAAAATACTACAATAAATATAAATGAAGGTTCTAAAATAACTGCTAACAATGCAATAGCTATATATTTACCTCAATTAGGAACAACTAATATCAATGGTGGAACAATAACTGCTAATACAGTTGTTGCTGTAAAATCAGGAACAGTTAATATTAAAGGTGGAATTCTTACTGCAACAGGTACAAAGGTAGAAGATACAGACTTAAAACCAACACCAGATGGAACAGATTGCACAGGAGATGTTATATATGTTGAACTAAATGACGGATATGCAGGAAATGTAAATATTAATTACAGTGCTGGAACAATGGAAAGCAAAAATGCAAATATTCTTAGAGAATATAGTGTAAACGGAAAAAATGCAACGATAAGTGGACTAGAAGAAGTTGTAGGTGATGAAAATATAAGAGTATTTGATTTTGCTCAATAATTACAACAAGGGGACCAGAAAAGTCCCCTCTTGTACTTGATTTATATATAAATATAAGTTGATTTTATAATTTTAAAATATATGTAGAAAGGGAAAAAAATGAACAAGAAAAAAGTTATTATTACAATTATTTTATTACTTCTTATAATTGCTGTAATTGTTGAAACTATTATGCTTTTTAATAAAAAAACAGTCTTTACAGTTTCATATGAAGTTAATGGAGAAATAATTAAAGTCGAGAATGTAGAAAAGGGAAAGACAGTAGTTAAACCAACAGATCCAACAAGAGATGGGTATGATTTTTTAGGATGGTTTTTAGGAACAGAAAAGTTTGATTTTTCAACAGCTATTAAAGAGAACATTAAATTAGAGGCAAAGTGGATAAGCAAAACAGATGAAAATAACAAGACTCATACCATTACATTAGATGTTGATGGTAAAAAAGAAGAAGTAAAAACAGATGCTTCTGGGATTTTAAGTGGTGTAGAAGAACCAAAAAAATCAGGCTATAAATTTATAGGATGGTATATTGGAGATGAAAAGGTTGATTTTACTAAACCTTTTGAGAAAGATATCACAATAGTTGCAAAATGGGAAAAGATAAAATCTAATACAAATAGTTCAACAACTAAAGAAGAACAAACAGTAACAAAATATACAGTAACATTCAATTCAGATGGAGGGTCTAGTGTAGCAAAACAAACAGTAGAAGAAGGAAAATTAGCAACAAAGCCAAGTAATCCAAAGAAAAGTGGATATACATTTAAAGGCTGGTTTTTAAATGGAACAGAATATGACTTTTCTAGTAAAGTTACAAAAAATATAACACTTACAGCCAAATGGGAGAAAAACAAAGTTGTGAGCTACGTAATGGAAGAAGTTGAAGGATCAGTTGCAGGACAAGTAAAAATATATGTGACTTCAGATGGAAATAGAGTAGCAGGAACAGTTGATATAACTGCAATATCAGGAACGACAAAAACTATAAATGTTCCAGCGACAGGATTAAATTGGAATGGAAAGACAATAAAATCAATAAGTAACCCAAAAGTAAAATAGGAGAATAGAATAGTGAAAAGTAAAATTTTAAAAATTATACTTTGTTTGATTTTATCTAGTATATTTTTTGTGACTATTTCATTCTCAATAGCTGCTACAACAGTAAAAGAAGATGTACGAGATTATTATGATATTGTATATATAATTGGTTCAACAAGGTTTGACTCAAATGTTGTAATAACAGCACAACGAGCAGCAAATGCTGGAGCAAACGAAGCTAAAAGACTTGTAGCTATAGGAGAGTTAGAACAAATTGAAAAACTTAATTTGAAAACATATTGCTATAATCCATACTTTGGGGAATGGTACGAAATTCAAGAAAAGGCAAGAACTTTATCAAAAGAGGAAGCTAAAAAAATAGAAGAAAATTTAAATATTTTCTTTGTAAACAATGAAAAGAAATATTAAAGTAATGATAAAAAATAAAACACATAACGAAATGTTACGTGTTTTATTTTTTGGCAGGGGTAGAAGGACTCGAACCCTCACAGGCGGTTTTGGAGACCGATGTGCTACCATTAACACTATACCCCTAAATATTTAATACCTACATATCTTAGCACAAAATAAAACAATGTGCAAGTATTTTTAATAAAAAAATTGGTGGAGATGAGGAGAGTCGAACTCCTGTCCAATATTCTTTCCATATCAACTTCTCCGAGTGCAGTTTATTGTAAGAGTTCCCTTAATAATAACACAATAAACAAATTTATTAAAAAGGTAGTTATTTAAAAATACCCACTATTTCCATAACTAAAAATAGTTTTGTTTTCCCACTAATTTGACACCTTAATCTCTAAGCGTGGGCACTTAAAGTAAGATGACGCGCCATTAACTAGGCAGCGTATGCTAATTCTCTATTATCAGCGTTTATTTTTAATTTCTCACATTATTAAAGTGGCCAAGTGAGAGATCCACTACTCGCTATCAATACTTCTGGAATACTGTCGAAACCAAATACATCCCCAAGTACAATATATATTATACAATGCTTTAAATTAAATGACAAGTCACTGGAAAAAAATACAATTTTTTTGAGTGTTCGCTTGTTTTTAAGTAAAATATATAGTATAGTAGTTACTATAGGAAATGAGATAAGCAAGTGTGTTGCCCACTTTACTTCATAGTTTTAACTATGGGAAAGTGAAGTGGTGTTTATGGAGTTTATATTATTTTTAATATATGCATTGGGATTTTCCCTAGCTATAAACGTAGCCTTATTAGCAATTATATACATAAATTGGACGAATAAGGAATAATAAAACAACACATCTTTGCTTTGGCCAGCAGATGTGTTGTTACAACTAATATGTGGCAACCACCATTTGTGGTTTTCATTTCCTATGTTTATTATACACGGTTATTATAAATTTGTCAAATTTAATGCTAGATTTTTTGATGTATAGAAAGAGGTAGTAAAATGATTGATTTGAAGCAAAATGTGCAATATGTAAAAAGTGTTGGACCAGCCAAAGTACCATTACTAAATAGCTTAAATATATATACAATTGAAGACTTGCTTACATATTTTCCAAGAGATTATGAAGATAGAAGTAAAACTAAGAATATAGCTGACTTGATAAATGGAGAAGAAGTTACAATACAAGCAACAGTGGTGTCAGAAGTTACTATAAATAGAATACGCAAAAATATGACGATTATAAAAGCTACAGTTGAAGATAATACAGGAAGATGCACAATAACGTGGTTTAACCAAACATATATTAAACAACATATAAAAAGAGGAGAAACTTACAAATTTTTTGGAAAAGCAATAAATGAATTTAATCATTTTGAAATGAGAAGCCCTGTATTTGACAAAGTAGATACATCAAAAAACACAGGAAAAATAATGCCAATTTATCCAACTACATATAAACTATCTCAAACAGCAATTAGACAAGCAGTAGAAAATGCTTTAAATATGGTAAATGGAAAACTAAGCGAAACTTTACCAGACTATCTTTTAAATGAATACAATTTATTAGATTTGCAAAACAGCCTAAATCAAATACATTTTCCAACAGATATGGAACATAGAATACAAGCTAGAAAACGCCTAGTATTTGAAGAACTATTAACAATGCAACTTGCATTATTAGAACTAAAAGGAAACAGTGAAAAAAATAAAGGAATTACATTTGATAAAAATGTAAAAATGTCAGATGTAATAAACTCATTACCATTTAAACTAACAAAAGCACAATTAAGAGTATTAGAAGAAATTGACGCAGACATGGAATCAGAAAAGCCAATGAACAGACTACTTCAAGGAGATGTTGGTTCAGGTAAAACAGTAGTAAGTATTATATCTGCATATAAAGCAGTCAAATCAGGTTATCAAGTAGCAATAATGGCTCCAACAGCAATACTTGCAACACAACATATGGAAGAGTTTAGCAAAATACTAGCTCCTTTAGGTATAAAATGTGAGCTTCTATTAGGAGCAACAACAGCTAAAAACAAAAAAGATATATTAGAAAGATTACAAAATGGAGAAATAGATGTACTAATTGGTACACATGCCTTAATAACAGAAAATGTAACATTTAAAAATTTAGGTTTAGTTGTAACAGATGAGCAACATAGATTTGGAGTAAAACAAAGAACAGCAATTGCAGCAAAAGGAAACAATCCAGATACTTTAGTAATGACAGCAACTCCAATTCCAAGAACATTAGCCTTAATACTATATGGAGATTTGGATATATCTATAATTGACGAACTTCCACCAAATAGAAAGAAAATAGAAACATATGCAGTAACTAAAAGCATGGAAGAAAGAATAAACAATTTTATAAAAAAGAATATTGACGAAGGCAGACAGATATATGTAGTATGTCCACTAGTGGAAGAAAAAGAGGAGGAAGACGAAACTACAAAAGATTTAAAGGCTGTAAAAGAATGGACAAAAATATATAAAGAGCAAATCTTTCCAGAGTATAGAGTTGAATGTGTATATGGAAAAATGAAACCAAAAGAAAAAGACGAAATAATGCAAAAATTTAAAGATGGAGAGATAGATATACTAGTATCTACTACAGTTATAGAAGTTGGAGTAAATGTGCCAAACGCAAATATAATGGTGGTAGAAAATGCAGACAGATTTGGATTAGCACAGTTACATCAATTAAGAGGAAGAGTAGGAAGAGGTCAATATCAGTCATATTGTGTGCTTAAATATAATAGCAAGTGTTCACAAGTAGGAAAAGAAAGAATGAAAACTATGCAAGAGACAAATGATGGATTTGTAATTGCAGAAAAAGACTTAGAGTTAAGAGGAACAGGAGAATTCTTTGGAACAAGGCAACATGGAATTCCAGAATTCAAAATAGCAAACCTATTTGTAGATATGCCAATGTTAAAATCAGTACAAAGCGTGGCATTAAAAATTGAAAGTGAAGATAAAGGATTAACACAAGAAAAAAACAAAAGGCTTAGAAAATTGGTAGACAATAAATTAAAACAAAGTGTTTCGCTATAAATCTTGACATTTACATAAAAAAGCAATATTATATATATGGTAAAAATAAGAAAGGAGAGGCCTATGTACACTCAAATGCTAACATCAAAAAAAGGTGGAGAACTTATAAGCTTTAAAGTAAACGGCGAAGAAAAAATACATCAAGGCGAACAATGTATGGACGAAAACGGCAAAATATATTGGAAAAGACATTCACCTGTACTATTCCCAATAGTGGGAAAACTAAAGAAAAATCAAACACTAATTGGTGGAAGAACTTATGAACTTATGCAACATGGTTTTGCAAGAGATTTAGACTTTGAACCAATTACTAAATTAGACCACTTTCATTCTTATGTTTTAAAAAGTAATAAATATACCTTAACAAGGTATCCATATGAATTTGAATTATATAATACATATCGTACTGAGGAAAATAAATTAACTACAATATATAGAGTAGTAAATACAGGGTTAATAAATTTACCTTTTGGAATAGGTGGACATCCTGCATTTAAAATAGATGCTCAAGAATTAAAAAAGGGAAATTACTATTTAGAATTTGAAGAAGACGAAGAGAAAATTCACTTTTTATACTTAGTAGATGGGCTAGTTGGAATAGACTATGCTAAAGATAGAATAGTAGATAAAAGAAAAATACTTATAGATTCACATACATTTGACAATGATGCATTAATTATGAAAGGTATAACATCAAACAAAATAAGTTTAAAAAACAAAGAAACTGGCAAAACTTTATTAACTATGGACTTTACAGGTTTTCCATACTTAGCAATTTGGTCAAAACCAAATGCACCATTTATATGTATTGAACCATGGTATTCAACAGCAGATAGCGTAAAAAGTACAGGAGTGTTTACACAAAAACAAGATATTATTTCATTAAAACCAAATACTTTGTTTGAGTGCAAGTACACAGTAGAATTCTTTTAGAGATTTAAGGTTGAAAAATAATTACAATTTTGGCTGCTTCAAATTTCATTTAAAACGCGGTTACATACACCACGTATGCGCCCTTGCCTTTTAAATAAAATTTTCATTGCCAAAATTTAATTCTTTCCCAACCTAGTTTGTGCCTTGCGAAAGGAATGAGATTAATTATGGGAAAAGTAATTTTAATAATAATAGGACTAATAATAGCAACAATTGGAGTAATATGCATTTTTGATGCAAGAGTTATAACTAAAAAGATGTTTAGCTTTGGAGACCAAAATGAAGGCTCAACAGGGCTAAAAATATTAGGCTTTTTAGTGTCAATAACAGGTGCTTTAATCATATACTTTAATATATAAATATTACAATAATATTACAAATTTAAAAAACTATTGCAATTTTATAAAAAGTATAGTAATATCTCTCGAAAGAGGTACAAAAAATGACAAAGTTTTTAGGAAATAAATTGAAACTAACAAAAGCAAAGCAAGCAATTGCTTTATTTATGATTTCTAATTTTCCTACTATAAATATTTTAGAAAAACACTAATAATACTATTAGTGTTTTTTATTTGTGCTTTGTACCAAAAAAATAAAAGGAGGAAATGTTTATGAACGAAAGCAAAATGATTTTAGACGTAAATGAAAAGCCAACAATTGGCAAATGGATTATTTTAGCAATCCAACACGTTTTTGCTATGTTTGGTGCAACTATTTTAGTACCAATATTAGTAAATTCAGCAGCAGGAGAAACAGTACTTACAATTCCAGTAGCATTAGTAACTTCAGGAATAGGAACATTGATTTACATACTATGCACAAAAGGAAAATCACCAGTTTATTTAGGAAGCTCATTTGCATTTATAACACCAATTGCAGCAGCCTTTTTGAAAGGTGGAACATCAGGAGCAATGACAGGAATTATGGCAGTAGGTATAATTTATGTAATAGTAGCAACAATCATTCACTTTACAGGAAAGGGATGGCTTGACAAACTATTACCACCAGTAGTTATTGGCCCAATGATTATGATTATAGGCTTAGGGTTAGCACCAAGTGCTATATCACAAATAGGTTTAAGCTCAGGAACACCATTTGAATGGAAGGGCGTATTGGTTGCAGCAGTTTCATTCTTAGTAACGGCAATTGTAATGACTAAAGCAAAAGGATTTTTGAAAATAATTCCATTCTTAGTTGGAATTGTATCAGGTTACGTATTATCAATTTGCTTAGGATTAGTAGACTTTACTCAAGTAGCACAATCAGGATTTTTCAGTATGCCAAATTTTGTATTGCCATTTAAAGATTATGCACTAAACTTTGGACCAGTGCTAACAATAGCACCAATTGCACTTGTAACAATGGCAGAACATATTGGAGACCATACAGCATTAAGTACAATTATAAATAAAGATTTATTAAAAAATCCTGGATTAGACAGAACTCTATTAGGAGACGGTATTGCTACATTTGTAGCAGGAGCATTAGGAGGACCAGCTAATACAACTTATGGAGAAAACACATCAGTAGTTGGAATGACAAAAATTGCATCTGTTTGGGTAATAGGTTTAGCAGCTATTTTAGCGATAGGACTTGGCTTCTTAGGTAAATTTACAGCAATAGTTTCAAGTATCCCACAACCAGTATTAGGAGGAGTTTCACTACTTCTATACGGATTTATTGCAGTAAATGGTTTAAAGGTACTTATTCAAAAACAAATAGATTTTGAAGATCCTAAAAATGTAGTAGTTGCTTCAACAATGTTGGTATTAGGCTTAGGAGGAGCAGCAATATCAATAGTAAATGGAGATTTTTCACTTACTATTTCAGGAATGAGCTTAGCAGCAGTAATTGGAATATTGTTAAATCTTTGTATACCAAACAATAAACCAGAAAAGAAAAAATTAAATCCAGCAGAAACAAAAGAAGAAAAAGAAACAGTAGAAGTATAAGAAAGGAAGTTAAATATGGAAGTAAAAGAATTGAAACATCCGCTAATTGAACATAAATTAGCAATATTAAGAGATAAAAAAACAGGAACAAAAGAATTTAGAGAGCTAGTTAGTGAAATAGCAATGTTTTTATGCTATGAAGCAATGGAAGAGGCAGACTTAGAAGAAGTGGAAATTGAAACACCAATTACCAAATTTAAAACAGGAAAATTAAATGAAGATAAATATGCCTTTGTTCCAATTTTAAGAGCAGGAATGGGAATGTTAGAAGGAATAACTAGAGTAATACCAAATGCTAAAATTGGACATATAGGAATGTATAGAGATGAAGAAACTTTTGAACCAGTAAATTATTTCTTTAAAGTACCAAAACATATTGAAGAAAAAGAAGTAATTATATTAGACCCAATGCTTGCGACAGGTGGTTCAGCAGTAGATGCAATAGAACTACTAAAAAGCAAAGGAGTTACAAAAATGAAATTCCTATGTATAATTGCAGCACCAGAAGGACTTGCAAGAGTACAAAAAGAACATCCAGATGTACAAATATATTGTGCACATATAGATGACCATTTAAATGAAAACAAATATATAGTACCGGGCTTAGGAGATGCAGGAGACAGAATTTTTGGAACAAAATAAATAATTTTAGGTGCCTTTGGGGACGGGGTCAAAAATCACCTTTTTGATTCTGTCCCCAAAAACATTTTGAAATTATTGTATATTTTTTGTGAATTTGTTGAATTAAATATTTTTTAAATATATAATAAACATATCATAACCGTGAAAGGAGAAAATATAATGAAAATTACAAAAGTAGAAGGATTAGCTAATATTGCAAATGACATCAGAATAGGAATTATAGAACAAGTATATAACGCAAATTCAGGGCATCCAGGAGGCTCACTTTCTTGTGCAGATATTTTAGCTGTTTTATACTTTAACCAAATGAATATAGATCCAGAAAATCCAAATGCAAAGGAAAGAGACAGGTTTGTATTATCAAAAGGACATTGTGCACCAGCATTATATGCAACTCTTGCAAGAAAAGGATATTTTGACAAAGAGCTTTTAAAAGGCTTTAGAAAGGTAGAAAGTAATTTACAAGGACATCCTGATATGAAAAAGATTCCCGGTGTTGATATGTCAACAGGTTCACTAGGACAAGGGTTATCAGTAGCAGTAGGAATGGCAATTGGTTCAAAATTGGAACATGAGGGATACAGAGTATATTGCTTACTTGGAGATGGAGAACTTGAGGAAGGACAAGTATGGGAAGCAGCGATGTCTGCAAGTAAAAATAAATTAGATAATTTGTGCGCAATTGTAGATTATAATACATTACAAATTGATGGAAATGTAGAAGAAGTAGCAGGACTAATAGATATAAAAGAAAAATTTGAAAGCTTTGGATTTAATGTTATTGAAGTAAATGGACATGATATAGAAGCTTTGATACATGCTTTTAATAGTGCTAAACATCAAAAGGATATGCCTAGTGTAATTATTGCTCGTACAATTAAAGGCAAAGGAGTTTCTTTTATGGAAGGAAAGGCAGAGTGGCATGGCAAAGCTCCGAATCAAGAGCAATATGAGGAGGCTATTAATGAGCTTAAGCTTCAACATATTATAGGTTAATTTGAAATATAATCAGCATCTTGCTTCGTTGAGGTGTATTTTATATAAAAGGAGAAATATGAATATGGATTTAGATAATAAGATTGCTACTCGTGAGAGTTTTGGAAAGGCTCTTGTGGAGTTAGGCAAGGAAAATGAAAATGTAGTTGTTTTAACAGCAGATTTGGCTGGAGCAACAAAAACCAGTCTTTTTGAAAAAGAATTTCCAGATAGATTTATAAATGTAGGAATTGCAGAACAAAATATGATAGGAATATCAGCAGGACTAGCAACTACTGGTAAAATTCCGTTTGCTAGTACATTTGCAATGTTTGCAGCAGGAAGAGCATATGATCAAATTAGAAATAGTGTTGCTTATCCAAAACTTAATGTAAAAATTTGTGGAACACATGCTGGAGTTACAGTTGGAGAAGATGGAGCAACACATCAAATGTTAGAGGATTTAAGCTTGATGAGAAGTATTCCAAATATGACTGTGCTATGTACTTCAGATGATGTACAAACTAAATGGGCTATAAAAGAGATGGCAAAAATTGATGGACCAGTATATATTCGTTTAGCAAGAGTTGCAACACCAGTTATATATGATGAAAATCAAAAGTTTGAAATAGGCAAAATGATACAAATAGGAGATGGAACAGATGCTACTGTATTTGCAACAGGTGTTGAAGTAGCAGAAGCATTAAAAGCAAAAGAAGAACTTGAAAAAGAAAATATAAATATTCGTGTAGTTGATGTACATACAATAAAACCAATTGATAGAGAAATGATAATAAAATGTGCTAAAGAAACTAAAAAGCTAATTACTATTGAAGATCATAGTATAATTGGAGGACTGGGTACAGCAGTTTGTGAGGTATTATCAGAAGAATGTCCAACAAAAGTAGTGAGAATGGGAATGCAAGATAGATTTGGAAAATCAGGAAAGGCAGAGCAATTACTAAAATATTTTAAATTAGATAGTGAAGCAATTATTGAAGAAATAAAGGGATAACAAAATAAAAGGGGAAAAGTTTTATGAAAGACGAAAGAGAACAAATGCAGGAGTATTTGAAACAATACACAAATGCTAATTCAGATATACAAAAACCAAAATCAGTGGATAAGGCTGTAAAAGGCGTTAAAATAACAACCGTAATATTAATAATTCTTACAATACTTATGTTGATTCCTATTATAGCATTTGTATATCCTTTAATATCGGTATTTTTTGAATAAAATAATTGTGAATTTTTTGTGAATTTTTGCAAAAACAAGAAATAAAGAGAAAAGCAGAATAATTGCTTATTTAAGGCAAATTTATTCTGCTTTTTTCCAAAAAAAACTATTGCATTTATTGTATTTTATTGTTATGATAAAGGGGAATAAGAAAAAAGATGTCTAATCTTAGTTAGGAGTTATTCAAATGATAGAATTTAGAAATGTCAGCAAGACTTATGATACTGGAACAGAGGCTGTTCATAATGCAAACTTCGTAATTGAAAAGGGAGATTTTGCATTCTTAGTAGGAAGCTCTGGCTCAGGAAAATCAACACTAATTAAACTAATATTAAAAGAAGAAGAACCAACAAAAGGAAATATTATTATAAATGGAAAAGATACCACTTTTCTAAAACCAAAAAGAATACCATTTTTAAGAAGAAGCATGGGAGTAGTGTTTCAAGATTTTAGACTCTTACCAGACAGAACAGTATATGATAATGTTGCATATGCTATGTATATTGTAAGAGCAACACCAAGACATATTAGAAGACAAGTTCCTATGATATTATCATTGGTAGGTTTAAGCAATAAAGCTAAAATGTACCCAAATGAATTATCAGGTGGAGAGCAACAAAGGGTGGCTTTAGCACGTGCTCTAGTAAATAACCCATCTATGTTAATTGCAGATGAACCTACAGGAAACTTAGATCCTGAAACAGCATGGGAAATAATGACTCTATTAGAAGATATAAATAAAAGAGGAACAACTGTAGTAGTAGCAACACATGCAAGAGATATTGTGGACAAAATGAAAAAAAGAGTTATACAAATTGAAGAAGGCAATATCGTAAGAGATGATAGAAGGGGTGGATATAGCAGTGAGATATAGTATTTTTGGTTATTTAATAGGAGAAGGTTTTAGAAACGTATTTAAAAATAAAAAATCCACAATAGCATCTTTAGTTATTATGTGTGCCACAATGTTTGTTTTTGGAATATTCTTTGCAGTTAGTCAAAACGTAAATCATATTACAAAAACTATTGAAGAGCAACAAGGAATGGAAGTATTTATTTTAGACGAAGCAACTGCTGAACAAAAAGAAGAACTAAAAAATAAAATAAGAAGCAATCAATATGTAAATACAATAACAGAAAAATCAAAAGAAGATGCACTAGAAGAAATGAAGGGAATGTTTAAAGATAGAAAGTCTTTATGGGATACCTATGATGGAGAAAACAACCCATTTAAAGCATCGTTTATTGTAACATTAACTGATTTAACTAAGGCAGACGAGGTAAGAACGGAAATAGAAAGCTCAAGCATAATATCAAGTGTAGAAATCAAATCAGATACAATAAATGCTTTAATAAAAATAGCAGATGGAATAAATATAATTACAACAATTATTTTAGTTATATTAGTATTTATTTCAATATTTATCATAACAAATACAATTAAACTTACAGTACATGCAAGAAGAAAAGAAATTTCTATTATGAAATATGTTGGAGCTACTAATGGCTTTATCAGATGGCCATTTATGGTAGAGGGTATGTTAATAGGACTAATATCAGTTCTGATTTCATTATTAATTTTAGCATTTTCATACAATGCAGTAATTACGCAAATAGAACAATCATTGATAAACAACAGACTAAATATACCATTACTAACTTTCCCAGAACTGTTCCAAACTTTATTAATAGTATACTTAGTATTAGGCATTGGAATAGGAGCTCTAGGAAGTGCAATTTCAATGAAAAAATATTTAGAGGTATAAGGGAGAAAAAATATGAGAAAAAAGATTATATCTATCTTATTAATATTAATTCTGTTACAAATGGCTTGTGTTAGTGTATTTGCAACTACACGATCAGACTTAAATAATGCAAAAAACAATTTGAGTACAGCAACAAAAAATAAAAAAGCAGTTACAGCTGAAAAAGAAACAATTTTGAATGAAATTGATGATTTGGAAGATGAAATTGATGGTTACCAAGCTGAAATTACAGAACTAAATTCTAAAATAACTAAGATGGAGAAAAACATAAAAGAGAAAAATACAGAAATTGAGGCTTTGCAAAAAGAATATGATGCAAAAAAGAAGTTATTAGAAGATAGATTAGTTGCAATATATGAACAAGGAAGAATAACATTTTTAGATGTTATGTTAGCATCAGATAATATATGGGACTATATATCTATGAGCTCAAAAGTTCAACAATTAACAGATGCGGATAATGAGCAAATGGATAAAGTTGAGGCTCAAAAAAATGAAGTGGAAAGGGCCAAAAAAGCATTAGAAAAAGAAAAAAAAGAATTAGCAGAAAGCAAAAAATCAGTACAAGATAAACAAACAAAAGTTAAAGTCGCAAAGGACAAAAAGGAAGCCAAAGTAGCAAATTTAACTGCTGAGCAAAAGAAATTGCAAACTCAAATTAATAACTATAATAAAGAAATTCAAAAATTAGAAGAAGAATTAGCTAAAGCAGCAGGAGATTATAATAATTCATATACAGGAAAATTTGCAGGTACATTAAGTTGGCCACTATCAAAATCATCACCAGGTTATAAAACTATTACATCATACTATGGCAATAGACAAGTACCAATTGCAGGAGCAACATCAGATCATAGAGCAATAGACATTGGTGTACCTACAGGAACTCCAGTATTGTCAGCAGGTAATGGAATTGTAATTTCAACAGGATATAATAGTGCAAGAGGATACTTTGTAATAATCAAACATGCAGATAACTTATATACTTTGTATCAACATTTAAGTAAGATATTGGTATCAAGAGGACAAACAGTGTCAACAGGAAAGACTATAGCTAAGAGTGGAAGCACAGGTGTAGGAACCGGACCACACTTACACTTTGAGGTTCGTAAGAGCCAATATTATGGTAGTGAGGTTAACCCTCTTGACTATTGCCACTGGTAAAGAAATTAAATAAATAATTAGAGAAAGGAGAATGCGTAAATGAAAGTTAACAAGTTTATAAGTATTCTCCTTATTTTTGTTTTTATAGTTAATATATCAGTATATTCATTAGCAACAAATGAAACTAACATCCAAAATCAAGAAAATGAAATAAATATGAATACAGATAATATCGAGGAATTGGATAACAAAAGAAACGAAATAAAAGAGCAATTAGATGCAACAAACATTGAACTAGAATATGTGCAGACAGAAATATCAGAAACATTAATAAAAATTCAAGAACTAGATGACAAAATAAGAAAATATGAAAGTGAGAATAAGGAGCTAGCTAGTAAATTAGAAAACTTAGAGACATCAGTAAAAGAAACAACGCAAAAGCTAAATACGGTTACTGAAGATTACAATCAAAAGGAAAAACAACTAAGAAACAGATTGGTGGCTTTATATGAGGCTGGCCCTATATTATATATAGATGTCTTATTGTCTTCAAAAACATTATCAGATTTCATATCAAGATATTATAAAATATTAGAAATTATGGAGTATGATAATAAATTAATTGAAACAGTTGAACAAGAGAAAAAAGATATAGAATTATCTAAACAAAAATTAGATAAAGAAACTGAAGAATTTAAAACTTTAAAATTAAAAGTAGAACAGTCAGAAGTAATATGTAAAAATATAAAGACTTTGCAGGAAACTTATATGGCAAAGTTATCAAAAGATGAAAAAGAATTAAATGAAAAAATAACAAAATATAAAACAGAGACAATACAAATAGAAACAAGAATTAGAGAAATAAGCATAGCAAATGGAGATTATTCTATTCAATACACTGGTGGACTTATGATTTGGCCGGTTGCAAAAGCAGGAACTGTGATAACATCAGACTATGGCACAAGACAACATCCAATTCAAGGCGTTACTAATTTCCATTTAGGAATAGATATAGGAAATGCTTATTATGGAACTCCAGCGGTTGCAGCTTTAGGTGGAGTAGTTACGTATGCAGGAGAACTAGGCTCTTATGGAAATTGTGTTATAATACAACATGGAGACGGAATATCTACATTGTATGGACATGGACAAAAAGTTTTAACTCAAATTGGAGCACATGTACAACAAGGAGATATAATAATGGAAATAGGTTCAACAGGTAACTCAACAGGACCACACTTACATTTTGAGGTTAGAATAAACGGAGCAACAGTTGATCCATTAAATTATGTAAAAGCACCATAAATAATAATATTTATAAAATTTATAAATATAATATACAGATAGATTTAGAGAGGAATTTAATAAGATGGAAAATAGAAATGCACAGAGAATTTATAAAATGATTATGTTGGTATTGATAGTAATAATTGTTACATCTCTAGTAACAGCATTTACTACATATCAATATCTAAGCAACAATGGTGTGTCATATACTAAAGTGAATACTACTTCATTAGAAGGATTAGAATATACCTTATCACAATTTAGAAGTGAATTAGAGAAAAAGTATATTGGAGAGATAAATGATGAAGAATTAATTGAAGGAGCTGTAAAAGGCTATGTAGATGCTTTAGGAGATCCATATACAACATATTATACTAAAAAAGAAATGAAAACAATAATGGAAGAAACAAATGGAAACTTTGTTGGTATTGGGATATATATGACCAAAGATCTAGAAAAAAATGCAATTTTGATAATTAAACCAATAGAAAATTCACCAGCAGAAAAAGCAGGAATATTACCGGGTGACCTTATTATTAAAGTAGATGATGTGGAATATTCAGGAGATAAGCTAGAAGAAGCCTCTAATAAAATTAGAGGAGAAGAGGGAACAAAGGTAAAATTAGAAATATATAGAAATGGAGAAACTAAAACATTTGAACTTACTAGAACAAAAGTTGTAGTAAGCCATGTAACAACCAAAGTATTAGACAACAATATTGGATATATTGCAATATCAGATTTTGAAGGAGAATGTGCAAGTGAATTCGAAACAAAATACAAACAACTTGAAAAACAAGGAATAAAGAAATTAATAATAGACATTAGAAATAATGGTGGAGGAATTGTAGATGAAGCACTTAAAATAGCAAATATGCTAGTTGATAAAGATTCTACATTACTAATAACAAAAGACAAAAGCGATAAAGAAGAGGTTACAAAGGCTACTGAAAAACCAATAATAAATATACCAACAGTAGTGCTTGTAAATGGATATTCAGCAAGTGCCTCAGAGATTTTAGCAGGAGCATTAAAAGACAATGGAAAAGCTACATTAGTAGGAACTAAAACATATGGAAAAGGAATAATTCAAGAATTGCATCAATTATCAGATGGAAGTGGATTAAAAATAACAGTAAGCGAATACTATACACCAAATCATAATGCAATTCACAAAATAGGAATAACACCAGATGTAGAAATTGACTTATCAGAAGATGTAAAACAACAAACAACAATACAAGAAAAAGATGACAATCAACTACAAAAAGCAATAGAAATACTAAAATAAAGGTGCCTTTGGGGACGGGGTGAAAAATCACCTTTTATGATTTTTCACCTAGTTCAATGGTCTTCATCCGAATTTTAAAAAAATCACAAAAAATATTAAAAAATTTTAAAATATGTATTGACAATTATAATTAAATTTAGTATACTAAACAAGTCGAAAGAAATGGGCGCATAGCTCAGCTGGGAGAGCATCTGCCTTACAAGCAGGAGGTCAT
>OIYS01000722.1_pt1 | contig 20845 bp, 17 predicted proteins | sample 1588271 | NCBI WGS metagenome assembly OIYS01 (sample SAMN03283286) | human gut metagenome | biome: human-associated habitat; material: feces | host: Homo sapiens | place: Peru | collected 2012
AGAATGAAAATAAGATTAAAGCTTTATTTATTACTCATGGTCATGAAGATCATATCGGAGGTATTCCATTTTTACTTCAAGCTATTAACATACCGGTTATTTATACGCCGAAGATTGCTAAAGATTTAATTGAAAAAAAATTAGTAGAAAGAAATATAAAATATGAAAATTATCAAATCATTACGCCAGATTATAATGTTAAAACAAAATATTTTGATATCTCATTTATAAATACTACCCACTCTATACCCGATAGTTTTGCTATAGTAATTAAAACTCCGAATGGTACTATTTTTGAAACTGGAGATTTTAAATTTGATTTAACTCCGGTTGGTCCAATGGCTGATATTCATAAAATGGCCAAGTTTGGTTCGGAAGGTGTTACTCTTTTATTAAGTGACTCAACAAACGCTTTAACAAGTGGATATTCTAAAAGTGAAAGTGCAGTTGATGGAACATTAAATGATATGATAAGTAAGCATCATGGTAGAGTTATTATTGCAACATTTGCATCTAATATTTATCGTATTAAACATATTGTTGAAAGTTGTAAAAAATATGGTAGAAAAATTATCGTTTTTGGTAGAAGTATGGAAAATAGTATTGAGCTAGCTTTAAATAATGGTCTTATTAATGATAAATCTATGTTTATTGATGCTAATGATGCTAAAAGTTTAAAGAGAAATGAAATTTGTATTTTATGTACTGGATCTCAAGGTGAACCTTTAGCTGCCCTATCTCGTATTGCAAATGGACAACATAAACAAATTTCTTTACTTGGTGATGATTTAGTAATATTTTCATCAAGTCCAATCCCTGGTAATGCTGAAAGTATTAATAAAATTATCAACAAATTATATTTAAAAGGAGTTCGAGTATTTACAAATTCAGAATTTAGTGATGTTCATACATCTGGTCATGCTAAAGAAGAAGAATTAAAATGGATGTTAAGAATAATTAAGCCAAAATACTTTATGCCAATGCACGGCGAATATAGAATGCTAAAAAAACATACTGAAATTGGTATATTATGTGGAGTTGATCCAAATAATACATTTATATGTACAAATGGTGATGTTATAGAACTTTTAAACGGCGAAGTTAAACGTGGTGGTACTGTTCAAGCTGGTGATGTTTATGTTGATGGTTCTCGTGTCGGAGATATTGGATCAGTTGTTATAAAAGATAGAAAATTGATGAGTCAAGATGGAATTTTAATAACTATTTTAAATATTAATACACTAACAAGAAAATTATTATTAAAACCAAATGTAACAGCTCGAGGATTTGTACTTGTTAATGAAAATCAGGAACTAATGCAAAAAATAGAAAGGAAAATTAGTGAAGTTGTAAATGCTTCTTTAAGTAAAGCTCCATATAGTTATTTAGATTTAAAAAATCAAATTATATTGGAATTATTACCATTTATCAATAATTTAACGGGAAGAAAACCAATTATTTTACCAGTTATTATGGAAGTTAATCAAGCTTAAAGGCAAGTCTACGCAAAGTGGATTGTCTTTTTATTTTAGCTAAATTATAATTATAATGGAGGTAGTAAAATGAATAGCGAATTAATTGGAAAGTTTATTCAAGAAGAAAGAAAAAAATTAAATATTACTCAAGAAGAACTTGCTAATATGATACATGTATCAAATAAAGCTGTATCTAAATGGGAAAATGGAAAAGGCATGCCTAGCATTGATTATATTGTTTTGTTAGCTAAAACATTTAATGTTTCTGTAACCGAAATTCTTGAAGGAAAAAGAAATAATGACAATATTAAAAGCCACGAAGAAGTAATAGTAAAGAGCTTAAAAACTAATAAAAAATTATTTATTGTAAATGTTGTTTTGTCTATTTTATTTGGTTTGAGTTTATGCTTTTTAGAAGCGTTACTTTATCTAGCTAAAGTTGATGCAATTTATGGATATGCAATTTTCTTTTTATTTGTAATATCAGGCTTTATACTTGAATACATTGTTAAAAAAAACAAATAACCATGGTCTTAAGACCATGGTTTTAAATTTATTCTTTATTAGTTTTAAATTTTATTAAAAATAAGCTTGCTATAAACATTATTAAATCTATTAATATTTTTAATAGTATAATGTTTTTTTTAACGATTGATAATATAACCGCACTTATTAAATAATTAAGCATAATATATTTTATATTAACATGATTATTAAAAATAATTTTAATTATACAAGATACAATTTTACTTAATAATAAGAATAAAGAAATTGTATAAAAACAACTATTTATATTATAAGTTTTAAAAAATATAAAATTTTCAATTATGTATGATAACAATACTACGAATATGTATGAAGCAAATAAACGATATACTCTAGCTGAATCTTTTATAGGATTAAAATGACTTGTTTCATTATTATTTATATAAATGGTTTCAATAATTACTTCTTTTACCGGAATATTTTTTTCTTTTGTTTCTATCAAGACATTTGTTTCGTACTCATATCTTTCTCCGGATACATCCATTAATTTTAATGCTATTTCTAAACTCATAGCACGAAGCCCAGTTTGAGTATCACTTATTTTAGGACCTACGAAAGCATATAAAACATTTCTGGTTATACAGTTACCAAATTTAGATCTTCTTGGAACTAATTTATCGGAAAAATCACGAACCCCGAGTATCAAAGAATCCAAATTTTTCTTGGCAACTTCAGCACATTTTTTAATGTCACTTACACTATGTTGCCCATCACAATCTGCGGTTACTATAACTTTTGCTTTGGGATAATTATTTATTATATAATTTATCCCGTTTTTTAATCCACGACCTTTCCCTAAATTTTTACAGTGTTTTATCATCGGATATTTTTTTGCTAAATTGTTCATGTATTTATCATGCTTTTTACTACAGCCATCATTAACAAAAACTATATTTTCAAAATTTTTTGTTAATTCTTTTAAAAATGTATCCATAATTTTTTCATTAGGATTATATACTGGTATTAAAACTACAATGTCTTTATTCATCTTACTCCCCTGCCTTAATATTAACTACTTTCCATGTATCATTATCTTTTATAAAATATAAATAATCGTGCATTATATCTACTTGATCGGCTTTATTAACTACCATATTTTTTTCTAAATAGATTTCACAAGAAAAAGCATTTTTACTGTATATTGTGAAATTACTTAACTTTTCATTTGTAAATGTTGGATTTTTTAAAGTATGTTTACTCGTAAATGTTATATCTACATTGTGCGCCCAATTATATGCTCTTAAATTCATTTCAGTTCCTTCAATAAAATATGATTTTATTGTATTATATCCATGACTTAAACCACTTAAATCATTTGTTAAAAATAAACTCCATTTGTGAGCAAAATCCCAAATATCTACTTCACTACTTAAATATTTTTTTGCTTCTTCATATGTATCAAATGATAAATAATTTTTATCTAATTTGTATGAATATTTTTCTTTTTTTAATTTTACTTCATTATTATATTCATCTATTACTTTAATATTTTGTTCTTTATCTAAATTATTTATTTCATAAGTTGCTATATATGGCATACTTTCATTTTGATACATATAATCTAGATTTTTATATTTTTCTTTTGTTGTTGGTTCATCTATTTTTTTATTATTAACGTATAGACTATAGTTACTTGGAATAGTAACATTATAAAATATTAATCCTCGACTTAAATTTGGTATTATATCTAGTACTTCTCTTTTTTCATAACTAAACATTCCAAGCTTTGTTTCTGTACCAATATTTTTAGTTTTTATTTCAAATAAAACTCTATTGTTTAATATTGCTTCAAAGGTTCCCTCATCTTTTTTTACTATATTTAGATTTTTATCGTTTATTTGTTCTTTATATACACTTAATAATTTTTCATCTTGATTATTATTTTTTAAATAACTTTTTAGTGTTTCATCATCCAAACTAGTTATAGCATTTTTTATAAATGCTGTTGGTTGATTCTTTTCATAAGTTTGTAATGTTAAAAATATATAAATCAAAAATATTATTACTAAAATAAAAGCAATTATAGTATAAATAAATAACAACTTTTTAAATAATGTTTTATTTTTTCTAGATTTTGCCATAATTAATTTTCCTTTACTACGAATGCTGTTGGTAATCTCCATGATGAATTTGAATAATAAAATGTTACACTTGTCATTAAATATTCTTTATTATAATATAAGGATGATGAACTACCTCCATCAAGATTTGCGGCATTCATTGCTCCATATTCTGCCATAATTTCAATAAGATCTGATGCTGTTGCTCCGAGATGGCCATTTTTTCCTCTTCCATCTGTTACTAAAATTAAAACACTTCCATCTTTTCTTTGTCCTATCGCTGTTCTAGGATTTGCTCCGCTTCCCATGCCATTTAGTTCTCTTTTTTCTCCATTTATAATTAGTTTTACAAAATGGTTATTCTTATCAGATGCTTCTTCTTGAAAAGAAATTGCATCCCTAATTTTTTCATCTTTTACTAGTTTTTGAACAGAATCTTTATTCATTCCTTCCAAATTTATAATTCTTAATAAGTTATCTTCATCAAAACCAATTAAATATAAACCTGTAAGTCCTAGACTTATATCTTGTATTTCTCCATTACTCACTGTAACACCGTATGGTCTTCCACCTTTATTGCCACTCGAATAATAAATTCCCCCATTTACTCCGGCAATAGCGTTTGCTTCATCTACTATTACACCTAATTCTTTACCATATTCGCCCCATGGATATGTCGTTGCTAAACTTATCTTGGATGGATCGTTTACAATCATCATCGTTCCTTCAAAATTATTTCCACTTACCTTTTCTATTTCGATTAATTTCTTTTCTTTATTTACTTCTGTATTTATTAAATTTGTATCTATTTCCTCTTGCATATCTTGTAAAGAGTTTTTATCAACAATTTCTTGTATTTCTTCTTTACTTAAAAATACATTAGCTAAAAATTTGAGCTGACCAGTTTCAAGAATGGTTGTTGCAAACAGTTCTTTCGCACTTTCACTTGGTCCATGACATATTAATACAATGGTAAAAATGAGAGCCACTAAAACCATGGCAACTGTTACCCCTAAAAAAGAAAAAGCTTTTCCAATACTACTTAACACTTTTTTCATATACTACTAAAACTCCTTATATTTTTGATAACTTAATCATACCATAAATTTTTAGAATAATAAAGATTTTTAAAAGAAAAAAAGAAACTTATTTAGCTTCTTCTTGTACTCTAGTTTCTCTTATAACGGTTATTTTTATTGTACCTGGATATTGCATTTCTTGTTCAATTTGATTTTTAATATCTCTAGCAATTTTATAACTTTTTGAATCGTCGACTTCTTTAGGTTTTACAATAACACGAAGTTCTCTTCCCGCTTGCATTGCAAATGTTTTTTCGACTCCTTCATATGAATTTCCAATTTCTTCTAATTGCTCTAATCTTTTAACGTAGTTTTCTAAAGAATCATTTCTAGCTCCAGGTCTTGCTGCTGATAATGTATCAGCAATAGCAACTAAAACAGCTATAATAGATTTTGCTTCTGTATCTCCATGATGTGATGCAATTGCATCTAGGACTACATCTGATTCATGATGTCTTTTAGCAAATTCTAAACCAATTTCTACATGGCTTCCTTCTACTTCAAAGTCTATTGATTTACCAATATCATGTAATAATCCTGCTCTTTTTGCTAAAGAAACATTTTCACCAAGTTCAGCAGCCATTAAACCACAAAGATTAGCAACTTCTATGGAATGCTTTAAAGCGTTTTGACCATAACTTGTACGGAAATTTAATTTTCCAATTAGTGTAACTAATTCTGGATCCATTTTTGTAATTCCTAGATCATTTATAGTTTGATTTCCTATTTGAATTATTCTAGCATTTACATCTTTTAGGGTTTTGTCATAAACTTCTTCAATTCTTCCAGGGTGAATTCTTCCATCTTTAATTAAAGTTTCAATTGTTATTTTTGCAATTTCTCTTCGTAACGGATCAAAAGATGACAAACTGATGGCTTCTGGAGTATCATCTATTATTAAGTCTACACCAGTAACTGATTCTATTGTTCTAATGTTACGCCCTTCTCTACCGATAAGTCTTCCTTTCATATCATCGTTTGGTAAATCAATTGTACTTACTGTTTGATTACCTACAACATCGTCGGCATATCTTTCCATGCTACTTACAATTAATTGTTTTGCAATTTCATGTGCTTCCAATTTTGCTTTCGCTTCTTCTTCTTTAATGTAATTAGTTATTTCTAATTCCATATCATTTTCAACACGTTCCATTATTACTTTACGTGCTTTTTCTTTGCTATAACCGCCAATTTTTTCAAGTTGCGTTAATTCTTCTTTTAATAACGCATCCATTTTGTCCTCTTTTTCTTGTAATTTTTTTTGTTTTGCTAATAAATCATTTTCTTTATCTTGTAACGCGTTGTCACGATTTTGTAACATTTCTTCTCTTTTATCTAGATTGTTTTCTCTAGTTAATAATCTATCTTCTGATTGTAATATTTCTGCTTTTCGTGATTTTATTTCCGCATCAGTTTCTTGACGTAATCTATAAGATTCTTGCTTTAATTCAAGTAGTGCATCTCTTTTGTTCTTTTCAGCTTCTTTTTTAGCATCTTCAATTAATTTATTAGCGTTTTTCATGGATTTAGATGTTTTATTTGATAAAAACAAATAGAACAATAAAAGTCCAATAACAATTCCAACAATAAGGGATAAAATGGCAAATAGAATATTAATTTCCATTTTTTATCCTCCAAATTTCTATAGAATATATTTATTAATTTATATCTCTATAACTTTATTATAATGGTAAAAGCTTAAATAATCAAGTGCAAATTAAAACTTAAATTTTTTACAAAAAAAATAATGACACTAATATGCCATTATTTAATAACGTGTTATTTAGTATATTTCTTTTTATCTTCAAAATATAATAAGATTTCACTAGTTGTAACGGTTGCATCAGTATGTGGTGGTTCAATAGGTTCTTCTGGAATTTCTACATCTCCAACTGCATTTTTATAAATGTATGTAACTTCGATTGTTCCATTAATATACTTACCTTCTTCGTTACCAACTACTTTTACAAATTCAAATCCGCCAATTTCTTCTTTAGTTGTTTTATATTTTTCTCCAACTTTAGCAGTTTTTTCAACTCTATCAATTATGCTGTTTCCATCTTCGTCCACATAATTAATTACTAGTTTTCCAATCTTTTTGCTATATTTGTAAGTTACTTCGATTGTTCCATCAATATATTTTCCTTCTTCTTTACCATCAACTTCTACAAAGTCATAATCTGCAAAAGTTTCTTTTGTTGTTTTATATGATGTTCCAACTTTTTCTGTTTTTTCAACGCTTTCAATTATATTGTTTCCATCTTCATCTACATAATTGATCACTAGTTTTCCAGATTTTTTATTATATTTATAGATTACTTCGATTGCTTCTTCTTTATATTGTCCTTCTTCATTACCAATAACTTCTATAAAATCGTAATCTTTAAAAGTCTTTTTAATTGTTTTATAATTTTCTCCAACAACATCTGAAGTTTCTATTGGTTCTATTATATCTTTACCAGTTTCATCTACATATCTTGCAACAACAGTATTTAATTTTCCATATACGAATGTTACTTCAATAGTTTCACTATTATATAATCCACTTTTGTTTCCTTCTACCCTTATGAATTTATATCCAGCAAAATCTAATTGTGGTGCATCATAACTAGTTCCAACTTTTTCTGTTGTTGATGTAGGATTTTTTAAATCATTTTGATAAAGATCTACATATCTTATTATTAAAGTTCCAACTTGTTCATAGATATAAGTTACTGTTATAGTTCCATCAATGTATGAACCAGTTTCATTTCCTTCAACTCTTACTAATCTGTATCCATTAATTGTTTTTGCACTAGTTTCATAACTTGTACCAACTACTTCATTAGTTACTATATCTTGTTCAAGACTATTATTATCTTCATCTACATATTTAACAACTAATTTACCTAATTTAGCATATTTATATATTACATTAGTTGTTTCTTTAGAGATTGTACCAGTTTCATTTCCTTCAACTTCAACAAATTTGTATCCATCTACAGATTTTTTAACTGTTTCATAATTTTCTCCAACAAAGTCTTCAATTAATGCACCAGTACTTATTTCTTCATTTGTATTAATATCTACATATTTTACATTAACTTTTCCTTTTGCTCCCCAGAATACTTGAGCATTTTCAGTACCTTTAACACTATCAGATTTTTTATCCCAATTTGTATATGTTAATTCAAAACCTGCATTTGTGTTATACCATCCTTTTGTAACATCTTTGTTAATATCAATATAAAATGTTTTAGTTGTGCCTTTTTCTGTAATGTCGCCGATGTTCATCTTTACGCTAGTTTTTCCATTTTCGTTTATAATTTCAATGTCATTATTATCAACTACTGTAAAAGCTTCTCCAATATTATCAATTAAAACAGCATTTGTTCCAGCCTTTACTTTAGCTGTTGATTCAGCAATATTTGTAAAAGCTTCTGCTACACTATTTGGATTTGCTTCAACAAAATGTGTAAAGTCGGAATTTTTATCAGATGTTGCAATTTCTCGTAATATATCTTCAGCTTTCTTTTTTACTACTCCATTTTTATCTACATAATTTACTTTGTCAAGTTCATAACCTATAGTAAATATAGTTATATTCTTATTCTTAATTGTATTTGCCATACTAATTGTTGCATCATATGTTGCTTTGTTAGTATTACCACCTTCACCACGTGTATATCCATTATTATCATAATACAATGTAGGTGCTCCATCACTTATAAGGACGATGTATTTGTTTGCATTTGCTGAAACTTTTTCATCATTTAATAATATGTTTGCTTCATATAATCCAGCAGTAATATTTGTTGCACCAGAAGGTTCTCCAAATATTCTACCAGGAAATTCCTTATTATCAAAATCTCTGATAACGCCTGCATCATCATATGGGTCAGCTAATATACTAATTCCTGTTCCCAAAATGTTGTAGTCATCATCCCCGGAATAACCTACTAAAGCAATTTGAGCATTACTATCAATACTTAATAGTTTTTTAGCAAATGCTTGAGCTCCAGCTACGGCACTTGACCATTTTGTGGATGTTTCATCCATACTATTAGAATAATCCATTACTACTACAGCATAAATATCTTTTTTAGTTGTACTAGTGATTTTCTTATCTTTTCCTTCAACTTTTAATTCAACTTTGTATCTTCCTTCAATTTCAGTTTTGCTAACAGTTTTAGTTACCTTAACTCCACCATCAACGCTAGCATCGCCTGCACTTACGGTTGCACTTTGGCCATTATTAGTTACTTCATTATTTTTACCAACGTCACCAAGGTTTGGCACATTATCAGTTGAACTTGCAAACACTGTTAATGGTGCTACGAATGTTGATATAAACATTGATATAAACATTATTAATGTCGTTAACTTCTTATAACCTTTTTTCATTTTCTTTTCCCTCCTTCAAAGAAATTATATGCAAGACTTGTCAATTAGTCGCAAATTAATTTCCTGTTAATTAAATATCCTACATTAAAATTATATGAATGTCAAGAAAAAAGTCGCTTTTTGTCGAATTAAATTTTAGAAAAAATAAAAAAAGTATACTAATCTATAATTGATAATTTTAGTATACTTTTTTATTATACTTTTTTATTATATTTTTTTGGCTATTATAAGTAAATATTTATTCTTATAATTATTATATTTTTTATGATGACTACATGTTTGCAATATTAAAATTTCATCATCTTTTGAAACATTTACACCAGTTTCATACCATGATAATGATTTTAATTTATTTAAATGTTCTAACCATCCTTCATCAGTGAAATTCAGTTTCATATAATCCCAATTTGATGTTTCTACATATACAGAAAATATTTGGTATTTAACTTTATTTTCTTCATCTTCTAAATAAATGTATTTATTATTTTTATAAAAATCTTCATTGTAATATTTTTCTAATTCTTTAAAAGGCACATCGAATGTAGATGAATTGTGACTATATATTAAATTCTTCTTTTCATTATTTATTTTAACTCTATAATCTAAAAAAGTAGAACCTATTATATTTTTCTTTTTATCTATACCATGATTTAAATAAAATTCATTATCTGTTGATTGTAAGATTGGTTCATTTATATTTGTATTTGGAATACTTATATATCCTACAATATCTTTATTGTTATATTCTTCTTGTAATTCTTTAACTTTTGTTGGCTTTCTATTATCTATTATTAAATTATTATGTCCAATATATATTTGTTTTTTAAATGGACTATAAAAAAATGAATATATAATAAAAAGCAAAACTAATAAAATCATGATATAAAACAATTTTTTTAGTTTCATATTTCCCCCTTTAAGTAAGTTATATATTATCATTTTGAAGCTTTTTTGTCAATTTTTATAAATTATCAATATAATTTTCCAATAATTTAACCATATTTTTAGTATTACTTTTATATTTTTGGGGTTTAAATGTTTCTGCTTTTTTTAGTGCTTCACCTAAATCTTCTGGATTTAAAAGTGGAATAATATAACCATTATTTCCAAAATTTTCAACTATTTGAATTTGATGATCATTTTTGGCTTCATTATATTTTTTTAATCTTGGACAAGCAATAACAGTTTTATTATTTCTTAAACCATCTGTTATTGTGCCTACTCCACCATGACATATAATTATTTTCGCTTCTTTAATAATCTTTTTAAATTCGTCCATAGAAAGAAAATTTACAATCTCCATTTTATCTGATTTAAAGTTAGTAACTCCAGCTTGTACTATGACTTTATCTTTAATATTACCTTGTTTAATTTCTTTTTCAATATTTTTAAGTAATCTATCAAACGGAATTTGTGTTCCAACTGTAACAAAAATCAATATATCCACCCCCCGTAAATAGCATTTGGATAAAGTTCTAGCATACTTTCCCATTGTACTATAAAAAGATCTGCAAATTTATAAACTATACTTCCTGTTACACTTTTTGATTTACTATTAGCAAATGTTTCTATAAATATTATTTTACTACCAAATATGTGACCTATACAACACATTGGTCCGGCTGTATGGGCTCCAGTTGATATAATGACTTTCGGTCTAAATTTAATAAAATAGAATAAACTTATAAAAAAATTTATCAATAGTTTAAAAATGTATATTAATTTATTTTTTTGCGTAGCATGGATTAAAAATTTAACTTTCTTTTTTCCATATTTTTCTTTTAAGCCGATATTCGTCGGAGTATTTTCTGTAACTATTTGAAAATCATATTTCTTAAACATATCATTTAACATTAATAATTCATTCAAATGTCCTCCAGAACTGGAAATAAACATTACCTTTTTCATTAAAATCACAACCCTTTTAAGAATTCTAACCATTCTTTTATCACATTTTCAAATTTATAGTTTTTAGACATCATTCGAGCATTTTTTCCTAAACTATTTTTTTCTTTTTTAGATAAATTTAAATAATTTATAATAGTTTCTATCATTTCTTCTTTATCTCTATTTTTTATTATAAAACCAGTTTCTTTATTAATACAATCTAAAGCTCCTTTAGCACTATCAAAAGTTATACAAGGTATACCAAAACTCATTGCTTCTATAATAACTAGCCCAAAAGATTCTTCATAAGAAGTCATAACATATAAAACACTTTCTTGATAATACTTTTTAATAAAATCTAAACTTTTAAACCCCCACAATTTAATATTGTTTTTTAATTTATTTTCTTTTATTTTATTTGCTAATACATTTTTTAAAGATCCATCTCCGAAAATATTTAATTTTATTTTATTATCCTTTTTTATTAGTTCATTTGCTATATCAATTAGATCTTCAAAGCCTTTTTCTTTTTCTAATCTTCCTATAGCAATTAAATTTTTATTATCTAGTTTTGATATTTCCTTATCTATTGGATAATAACTTAATGGAAGTGGAATATATTTTAGTTTTTTTCCTAAAATTTTATATTCATTAGCAAGGGCTTTACTAACTGGAAGAATATAATCTACTTTTAATTTTTGTAATTTGTTTATATAATTTTTTTCAATATTAAAAGTATGTTGTTCGTGCATTGTAATTGATTGTTTTCTTTTATAATTACTTAATAATTTACTAAAACTAAACCTAGTTGAAATAATTATTTTAGCATCACTTTCTCTGATAGCTTCAATCATTAATTTATTTTTATTTAACAATATTTTTAAAGCTTTGAGTCCTTCTTTAAATGTTTTTAATACTGATTTATTCTTTAATGCTTCAGTAAACTCTTTTCTATTGGATGAATAATTCATTAAATATGTAACTTTAACTCTTTTATCTAATTTATAAGGTAAATCTATATCTTGTTTATATAATGATATTATTTCAACTTCATATTTTTCTATTAACATATTTGCTTTATTAATAACAACGTTTTCTATTCCTCCATATCCTAAATGCAATGACAAGATAACAACCTTATTTTTATTAATGATTTTTTTAGTAAAAATGTTACATGAATTTAATAAGCATAAAGAATATATTGCTATATATAATGTTACCGCAGGTGCTAAATAAACATGTCCAGCCGTAGATGATATACCACATGTTAAAAGTATCATCATTATAAAGAAAAATACTTCATTTTTTTGTTTTCCTTTACTTTTTATTATAATATTTAAGATAAGAATAAATGGATATATTAAAAGTAAAACTGCAACTAATCCCATGTGAAAAAATACATCTAGAAAATCAATTTCAATTAATTTTTCTACTCTTACATTATTAATTCTTTTAGTATTATCAAATCCCATTCCAAATAGTAAATAACCTTTTGTATATGATGTAGAATACATTTTATAAGTGTTGATGGCATATACATCTCTATCACTTAAAAGTTTTGATCCAATTGTTTTAAATTTTTCAATAAATTTATTGCCTTTATAGTATTCTTCAAGTTCTTGATTTAAATCTTCAATATCTTTAATTTCTTCTTTAGATAAGGCACTTTTTAAATTCATTGCGGAGTAATTATTAACCATAAATAATACTGTTGTTATAAACATTAATAAAATAAATAAATTATTTAATGTTAGTTTTTTTTCCTTTTTTAAAAGGCTTGATAAAAATATTAGTAAACTTACAATTATTACTCCGAAAAGTGTTACTTTAGTACCTATTAAGCTTATTGTATACAATCCCACTATATATAGAATAATGGTTAAAATTTTCGATTTATTTAATAAAGTATATAAAAATGGAAACATTAAAATAAGAATGGTTGATACTTCATTGGCAGAATAGAAAAAACCTATTGACCCATAATAATTATTATTTTCATATGAACTATAGTTTATATTTAATATTGTTGGAACTGTTATTAGTAATATATATACAATAAAACTTGTAATCATTATTTTATTTATTTTTTCTTTATCAAAGCCTTTTTCTTCAAAATAGTTTAGTAAACCAATTAAAACACATGGAAAATACATATACTTTAATAAAAATCTGAATTCATTTTTTAATAAATCTAGGTTTAATAAGTCTTTTTTAAATAAAAAATATAATAATACATAAGCTATTAATAAAATATAATAAATGATACTCTTTTTTTTATATTTACTATGTGAAAAGAAAAATACATAAATAAAACTTATCATTATTAGTGCTGTTTTTATAACGATTCCAATGGTTATAGAATTAGTAAAATTTCTTGTAATTATGCTAGATAATAAATCTACAATTGGCATAATTAACATTAATATATATACTAAATTATTTTTTTTCATACTTACCTCTTTTTAATTATTATACCCCATTTAGTGAAATTAAAAAAGCATAAAGTTTAATTATGCTTTAAATTATATAAATCACAATATATTTTGGTTAGTGTTTTATTTGTTTTAACAATTCTTTTTAATTTTGGGAATTTTTTTAAATAACTACAGCGTCTCCATTTTGGATCTAATTCTTTTAAATATTTAAATACTTGATTTATAAAATCATGTCTAAAATTCTTATTTGCTACATATCTTTGTTGAATTGTATAATCTGTTAAAATCATAACTGCTAGACTTACTAATGAATCATTTTTATAATTTACTTTTTTTAAATCAGTGACAATAATATCTGTTATTTTTAAAATATCAAAAATCCGTTTATCTCGAATTGTTGTTTGACTGTTTTCGTGAATAACATAATAAGTTAAATAATCATTTACTTTACCAATATTTTTAGCACTTAACATCATTTTTACCACAAATGGAGCATCTTCATATTTTAAATTTTCTTCAAAACGATTGTCTTTATTTATAAATAAATCTTTTTTATAAAGTTTATTACATGGGCCAAGATTAACATTGTTAATTAGTTCAGGATTTTTCTTTAGATTTGTATTTTTGAAATCTTTAAACTTGATACTATATAGTTTTTCTCGATCTTCAAAAAAGTCACATATTACTAAATCACAATTATCTTTGGTAGCTTTTTCATACATATATTCACAAAAATGTTCATTTAAATAATCATCAGAATCAACAAATGCTAAATATTCACCGGTAGATTTCTCAATGCCCAGATTCCTTGTTTTACCAATTCCTTCATTTTTTTTAGAAATATATTTAATTCTTTTATCTTTAAATTCTTTTATAATTTTTTCTGAATTATCAGTTGATCCATCATTTATTAATATAATTTCAATATCTTTTAAAGTTTGATTAACTAGGGAATCAATACATTTTTTTAAGTATTTTTGAGTATTGTAAATAGGTACTATTAAACTTACTTTTATCATTTTTACCTCACTATATAATTATAAAATACATACGAATTTGTTTTTATTAAAAAATTTTTAATAGCTTTTTTTATGTCTTTTTCTTTTAAATGGGAAAAACAATTATTTCTTTTTAATATTTTATTATACTTTTTATAATCCTTATATTTTAATCTTGTAGAATAATATATTAAAGAATTATTTAAAAAACTTATAAATGCTTCATTATCTTTAATTTCTTTTAATATATTTTTTTCAAATTCTGCTTGCTTTAACATGTCTTCCATTTTTTTTATTTTCTTTTCATAATCATTGCTTGACATTAAACTATTATTTCTTTTTACGTAATTGTAACCTATGTAAGAAATAGACTTAACTTTTGTTGATGTTGCAATTATTATGGGTGTTAATCCATAATCTTCTGCTATACACCCCTCCATATATTTAAATTTATGTTTTTGCCAAAATGTTTTTTTGTAGCAATATGCCCAAGCATTTTCAATATAATGATATTTTATTATTTTCTTAAATGCCTCTGGTCCATTCATCATTTTAAAGCCTTTTTCGTCATGCCTTATTATTTGATTATCAATTCTATCTTGAACTTGAAATCTTAAAATGTCTGGTTCATCATCTAGTGAATTATTAATAGTTTTTAAAAAATCTGCTTTAATATAGTCATCACCATCTAAAAAAACTAAATAATCACCTTTTGCTTTTGCAATCCCGATATTTCTAGCTTTTGCAAGACCAGTGTTTTCTTCATATATCTTTTGCCATTTGTATTTTTTTACATATTCATCTACAATTTTTTCACTATTATCTATACATTTATCACAAACAATTATTACTTCATATTCTTTATATATTTGATGAACAACAGAATCTAAACATTTTCTTAAATATTTTTCAACGTTATAAACCGGAATTATTATACTGTATTTCATAATTTAAATGTTCCTTTATTTTCTTTTTAAAAAAACCGTTTTATAATTACCATTATTAGTAATAATATCCATAAATTCGCCATATGCGTCAACATCTAGAATTATATTTACCTTTTCTAATTTTTTCAAATATCTTTCAAACATTTTATTAGATATATTTAAAGCTAAAGTTCCTTCTTTAACAAGAAAATTAAATAAATTATTTACAATACTGCAAACATCATCTAATGGGGTATCCTCTTTAAATGAATTTATTATTATTAAGTCAAAATAAAGATTATCAATCTTAAAGCTGCTTAAATCTTTTGTATATATTTGGTTAATAAAACGATTTGCAACATTAATTTCATTTTTATCATTTAATAAATAAATATTGTTATTCATAGAAGAAAATTCTAAACTATTAGCTAAATTTGTATTTCCCACAAATAATATGTCTCTATCAGTAAATTTAAACTCATAAAATAACTTTGAAATATTATTAAAAATTATTGTATCTTTATCTTCAAAATAATTTTTAAATTCTATTTTTTTAGTAATTTTAGGGTCATTTACATTTTCTAAACTGATTATTCTACATTTTAACTTATAAAGTTCTTTTTCTATCATACTAAATTTATAGTTATATATATTTTCTAAATACTCAAATTTTCTATCTAGAAAGCGTTTAATTATTTTATAAAAAGGATATATTATTGTCTTTATTAATTTTTTTATTTTTCTAATAATTATTTTATGTAGTTTCACTTTTTTCTTACTGTATAAATTGTAATATATTTCCTTTTCTGTTAATCCTCTTTTTGCTAGGTTTTTTTCGATTAAACTAATATCATAATCTGTGTTTTGGATGATGAGCTTCTTCCAATCTTTTATTGGCTCTTTACCTACTTCGCCATAAAATGTTTTAACTTTAACTAAAGGAAAATTGGCATTTATAATTGAATTGCTTACGTTATAATATGGTTGATTATCATAATCTCCGTAAGGTACATATGAATCGAAAGAAAATCCCGCTTTGCTTAAAACATAAGTAAAACGATCTTCATATTTTTCACAAACCTCATTCAATGAAGGTTGTTCTTCTACTTTTTCAAAAAAATTAAATAGTGTGTCATCTTGTAATACATTATTATTTAAAACTATAAAATAACTTTGAATATGTATATGATACCATTTTGAAGCTGATAAACCCCAAAAATCACATTTTTTTTGATCCATTTTCTTAAAAACATTTTTTAAATCATAAATAGGCCCATAACATGAATCATTTGCTAGTATTAATTGATCATACTTTCTAATTTCATCTTTTCCTATAATTTTAATTAACTCTTGCCATGATCCAAAATCATATTTTTTATGTCTTTTAGCAAAAGCCTTTTTACAATATGGTTCCAATTTTTTTAATTCATTTGGTTTACAGTTAAAATCTCCATAATAATATACTTCTGCAAGTTCAGACATTTTTTTCACATAGTAAACAACATAATCGTCAATCTCATTTTTACAATCATAACCTACAAACAAACACAATCTTTTCATTTTTTACACTCACTTCTTTTTTTTAATTGTTCTAAAATATATTTTTCAATTAACTCACACATTTTATCTTCAGTTGGAAATATTTTACAAAAATTCAAGCCATTTTTTACTTGATTTTTTCTATATTTTTTATCTTCATATAATTTAATTATACCTTCTGCAATTTTATCAGGGGTGGTATCTACTAGCATTACATTCTCACTACTATCATAACTTACAACACTATTATTAAAATCTAAGTCAACAACAGCACAACCGCAAGACATCATTTCATATGGCACTAATGAAGGATTTGTAGTTGAAAAAGCTATACCTATAATTGAACTTCTATATAAATCTGCCAAATCATCAATTGTTGGTAAAATACCTAAATTAGTAAACTCAAACGGAACATTAACATAATTTTCTAATTTATCACCATAAAAAACAATCTCTAATTCTGGATGTTTTTTCTTTACAATTTCTAAAGCTGATACTCCTAAATTATAACATCTTCTTGGCATAGTTGGTTTTGCAAAAAAGACAATTCTATTTTCTTTTCTGTTTTTCTCATTATTATAATACACTTTTGTATTTATTGGAAATCTAAAATAATTTCCTTCTTTAATTCCAAAATTATTTTTTAACATTTCTAAAGGCCATGGACCTGATGTAATAGGATATAATCCCATTTTATAGGTATTATGAGTTCTTAAATAGTTGTCTCCCATTGGAAAGAAATACGATTCATAATCTTGAATAAAATAACAAGCTAATTTAACATTTTCTAAATATCTTTGTACAATATAAGCGCTTTCTGAATGCGTTGCGAATAATACATCACAAGGTTGTATATTATTAACATTAAATACGATATTACAACCAAGATCAAAAAAATTATCTTTTATTTTACTTTGAGCTTCTTTTCCAGTTTTAACATGATTTTTGTCCCAATTTCCTTCAGGATCAACATAACATGTTACATCGTAACCTTTTGCAGCAAGATATCTTACAATTCTGTATATATTTCTATGGCCTCCTGAACCAATTATGGGTTGCGGGATTACAAAACTTATTTTTAACATACCAGGTTTAATTTCTTTGTCTTCATAATAATCATCTATAATAAATCCTGTAACTGGATCAATATTAACATTTTTGCAAGTATTTTTGTACATGTTTTTAATTTTTGATTTTAATGAATTAGGCATTTTCTTATATATAAAATTATTTTTTATTATTTTTTTTATTTTCATTTTTATTAACTCCTTTATTATTTATTTTTGTTTCTAATAACAACAACCTTTGTTCTGTTTTGTTTTTATATCTATTAAAGATAATATAATTTATTATTATTAAAGCTAATAATATAAAATACAAAGCAAAATTACTATTACTATGATAATTATTCTTTAAATATTTTTTATAAATTAAACAATCTTCTGATATCGAACCATCATCATTTATTATCAAAATGTTTTCATTATTAGCATTATTGACTATTCTTAAACCACTTTTACCATTTTGTAAAACTAAATATCCGTTATTTATATCATCACCATAAATTGATGCACTTCCACCTTTTGAATTAAAAACTATTTTTGAATTTTCAGATAATAATAGGGCTCCATTACTAAAATTGGTATTAGAAAAATCAATTCCATTTTTAATATTTTTTTGCGATGTACCTATGATTGTACCATTTTCATAAATTGATTTATCACCAAACAATATTCCATATACCCATCCGGTATTTTCGCCTGCTGCTAAAATTTCTATTGCATTTGTACTTAATTTGCTACCAAGAGATACTATTTGTAATCCTACTTTGGAAGCATTAGGATAAACTCCATCTGCAGAATTATTTGTAACGTCAATTTCACTTCCAATAATCTGTGCATCATTTTCTTCTCTATCAAGATTTGTTACATTAAAAAATGATCCCCACACTCTAGCATTCTTGTTTTCCATTAGATATATTAGAACTCCCACTATAAAGCCTTACTCCATTTGCTCGTAAATCTAAAATAGTATTTTCTCCATTTGCAAGATTACTATCTTCATCAAATCCTTTGTTAACTATAATTAATTTTCCAATATTATTCTTAACACTTGATGTCCCATTATATTTAACAATTGAATCACTAATAGGGTGTTCTTTCTTTATATTTTTAAGTCTGTTGATGTACGTATCTAACTCATCATAACCAATATTTTTCAACAGGTTTTTTAACTCACTTTTTTTTAGTAATCCATAATCCAAAGCTGTTATAACATAAGGGATACTTCTTTGTGTAGGGTCAGGTAAGTAATATGGATATCCTTCTTGTGACACATAAGGTTTGACACCAGAAATCAGATCTTTATTATATTGAACAGTGTTCCATCCCATATATCTTACTAGCGTTACAATTGCAACCTCAAGAGTCATATTTTTATCATAATTCGTAATATCATTTTTTCCATCATAATCACCAGCAAAAATACCATATGCTAGTCCATATAATGTTTCTGACTTATCGTTGTGACTTATATTTAACTTTTCTGCAATGTATAAAGCCGCATCAGCCCTCGTTATTGTTTTGCTAAAAACCAAATTTGGAAAGGAAAATAAAATTAATAATGCAAGTAATGTTTTTTTTCATTTAAACACCTCCTGTTAACTCATATGTTTATATTGTATCAGAAAAACAAATAAAAGTCATTAATTTTAATAGCTTTTGATTAAAAAAATTGAAAATTAAAATGTATTGTATTGAACTGAACCACAAAAGTTGGACAGTTTATAAATAGTTTCTAATTAAAGGATTGTAACCTGTAATTCACAGGAGACAGTCCTTTTAATTTCTCTTTAATTCTATCATAATTATAATAATAAATATAGTCATCAATCGCTAAAATTAATTCATTTAGTGTTTTGTATTTATCTTCTTGATCGTAAAACATTTCAGTTTTAAGTAGTCCGAAAAAGTTTTCCATCATTCCATTATCCACACTATTTCCGTTTCTGGACATACTTTGTTTTATACCTTTATTCTTTAATTGTTGTTGATAAGATTGATGTTGATATTGCCAACCTTGATCTGAATGAAATATTAATCCTTCTAGATTTCTGCCATCAAATGCTTTAGCATATCATTTATCTGCTCTAGATTTGGGGATTTAGAAGTGTTATAAGAAATAACTTCACCATTAAACCCATCTAATATTGGTGATAAATAGCATTTTTCTCTTCGAAGATTAAATTCAGTTACATCTGTATACCACTTTTGATTAGGCTTTTCTATATTAAAATTTCTACCAATTATCAGCAATTTTACCGATTGTCCCTTTAATAAGACGAATATTTTCTTTTATTTCTTTTTATAGGCTTTAAACCTAGTTTAACCATTATTCTATAAACTTTTTTATGATTAACGTTATAACCTTGGTTTCTTAATGCTAACGTAATTCTGCGATAACCATCTTTATCTATTTTAGATAAAGTATAATAATATACTGATTTAGCTAAACCAGA
>OIYS01000723.1_pt1 | contig 20798 bp, 18 predicted proteins | sample 1588271 | NCBI WGS metagenome assembly OIYS01 (sample SAMN03283286) | human gut metagenome | biome: human-associated habitat; material: feces | host: Homo sapiens | place: Peru | collected 2012
TTTCTTGAAAAAAATAATATATATAACTCCGACGAGATTGGGCGGACTGTTGTAGTAAAAATAAACAAAAACTCACACAAATTACAATTTCTTTGTCAGATTCATACAAAAAAAAGTTATAAAACCTTGAAAAATTAAATCACATAATGTATAATATATAAGAAATTATATTCAAATGTTACAAAAATATTATATCTATATGACAATTGCGTTAAGACTATTGACATATAAAAAAAAACAAATAAAATATATAGATATAAAAGAGGTTTTTCATGAGAGTAATTAGTGGAAACTCTAGAGGCAAGAAGTTAATTGCCCTAGATAGCAAAAATACAAGACCAACATTAGATAGAGTAAAAGAAGCATTATTTAGCAAAATCCAATATGAACTTCAAGATGCAGTTGTTTTAGATTTATTTGCCGGAACAGGGGCATTAGGAATTGAAGCATTAAGTAGAGGAGCCAAAGAGGCTGTATTTTGCGACAAAGCACCTGAGGCAATAAAGATAATAAAACAAAATGTAGAAAACACTAGGAACTTAGAAAAATCTATTATCATAAATAAGGATTATAGCTTGGCTCTTGAAAAAATACTAAAACTAAATAAGAAATTCGATATTGTATTTCTAGATCCACCCTATAAAACAAATTTCGCGATTGAAGGCTTAAAAAAGATAATTATGAGCAATTTGCTAACAGAAGACGGAATTATTATTATAGAAACAGATGATGTAAATAAGGAAAAAGAAATTTTAGAAATTGAAAAGGCAGAAATTTTTGATAAAAGAAAATATGGAAGCGTTTGGCTCATATTTATTCGAAAGGAGTAAAAAATGGAAATTTTTACATTACTAGAAACATTAGAGGATATAATGGAAAGAAGTAAAGGCATACCGTTTACAGAAAAAGGTATAGTTGAAAAGGATGAAGTTTTAGAAATAATAAAAGAAATAAGATTGAAATTACCAGATGAATTAAAACAAGCTAAATGGGTAAAAGAAGAAAGAAATAGAATATTAGAAGAAGCTAAAAAAGAAGCTGATGGAATAGTTAGAGAAGCTGAAAATAGAATCATTGCTATGATAGATGAACACGAAATTACAAGAAAAGCATATGATCAAAAAGCAGAAATAATAGAAACAGCAAATGAAATGTCAAGAGAAATTTCAAAAGGAACAAAAGACTATGCAGATGCTATACTTGCAAACCTAGAAAATGCAATAAATAATGTAAGCGTTTCAATAAATGAAGCTATAAAAACAATAGAAATAAACAGAAAAGAACTTAAATAAAATCTGAAAGTCAGAAAATTAAATCATAAGATTTAAACCTTCTGGCTTTTTTAGTTAAGAGGAGAAATAAATGGCAAGAAAAAAAGCAAAAAGAAAAGCAATAAAAAAGAATAATAAAGATATGCAAGTAGCAGTATTATTGCTACTTAGTGTGTTATCTGCAATACTAATTTATGTACAATCTGGCTATATTGGAGAACATTTAAGCCCAATGCTAGGCGGAGTTATAGGCTGGATAAAATATATAATACCAGTTGGAGTTTTTTCAATTGCAATAAGTGTGGCGTGCGATAAAGATAGACAATATGTTACATCTAAATTAATACAATATTTTATATTACTAATATGTATTTCTGTATTAATAACTGTATTTAAGGGAAATATAGATGTACAAAATAAAGAATTTGAAGAAACTGTTGTAGATTCATACCAAGCAGGATTAAAAAGCATAGGTGGAGGCGCTATTGGGGCAATAGTAGCATATCCATTAATAGAACTAATAGATAAAACAGGAACAATAATACTTGCAATTGGAGTAGGAATAATATCTACAATTTTCTTATATGGAGTAAGACCAGCAGAAATTGTTAAAAATATAGTTGAAAGAAGAAATGAAGAAAAGCTAGAAAGACAAGAAGAAAGAAAAAATGAAGAAAAAAGAGCAAAGGTAAAATATAAAGAAGATATTGAACCAGAAATAGAAATAAAAGAAGAGAAAACTACACATACTTTATTTGGAAAGAAAGATAAAAAACAAATAGAAAAAGAAAACTCAGAAATTTTGGATGACCAAATAAAAATAAAATTGCCATCAGCAGACAAACAAGAAAATAAAAATGAATTATTTAAAAAGCAAGAAGAAGTAAAAGAAGATAAGTCTAGAGAAGTTTTAACTTTGGAACATGCTATAACAGTGGAAGATAAAAATTATGAATTTCCACCAGTTAGCTTTTTAAAGGAAGGAAAAATTAGCGCAAAAAGCTCTAAAAAAGCAATACAAGATACAGCAAGCAAGTTGCAAAGAACACTATATAGTTTTGGTGTTTCTGCTAAAGTTGAAAATGTATCTGTAGGGCCAACAATTACAAGATATGAGCTTAAACCAGCTGAGGGTGTAAGAGTAAATAAAATAGCAAACTTGTCAGACGACATTGCACTTAGCTTAGCAGCAGAAAGCATAAGAATAGAGGCACCAATTCCAGGAAAACAAGCAGTTGGTATAGAAATACCAAATAAAGAAAAAGAAGTTGTTAGCTTAAGAGAGGTTATAGATAGTGATAATTTCAGAAATGCAAAATCTAAATTAGCATTTGCATTAGGAAAAGATGCAGCAGGCGAGCTAGTTATAACAGATATTGCAAAAATGCCACACGTACTTATAGCAGGAAGTACAGGCTCTGGAAAAAGTGTTTGTATAAATACATTAATAACAAGTATTATTTATAAAGCAAAACCAAGTGAAGTAAAACTTGTAATGGTAGACCCAAAAGTAGTAGAACTTTCTATATATAATGGAATACCACATTTATTAATACCAGTTGTAACAGACCCAAGAAAAGCTGCAGGAGCACTTGCGTGGGCTGTGCAAGAAATGGAAAATAGATATCACTTATTCGCAGAGAAAAATGTAAGAGAAATTGAAGGATACAATGAAGCATTAGAAAAAGAAGGATTGGATGAAAAATTACCACAAATAGTAATTATTATAGACGAGCTTGCAGATTTAATGATGGTAGCTTCAAAAGATGTAGAAGAAGCAATATGTAGATTAGCCCAAAAAGCCAGAGCAGCAGGTATGCACTTAGTTATTGCAACACAAAGACCATCAGTAGATGTAATTACAGGTTTAATAAAAGCAAACATTGCAACAAGAATTGCCTTTGCAGTAACATCACGGTATAGATTCTAGAACAATTTTAGACTGTGGAGGAGCTGAAAAATTGCTAGGAAAAGGCGATATGCTATTTGCAATGTCTGGAGGACAAAAAAAGCAAAGAGTCCAATGCGCATACATTTCAGATGGGGAAGTAGAAAAAATAGTGGAATTCCTAAAAACAAATGGTGGTGGACCAACATATAGTGAGGATGTTTTAGCAAAAATTGAAAAAGCTAATTCAACAGACAAAGAATTAGACGAAGATCCTGATGATGATACAGATCCATTCTTAATGGAAGCAATAGAAGCAGTAATAGATATGGGACAAGCATCTGCTTCATACATACAAAGAAAATTTAAAGTTGGATATGCTAGAGCTGCAAGAATAATAGACCAAATGGAAGAAAGAGGAATTATATCTGGCTATGAAGGAAGCAAACCAAGAAAAGTGCTAATGCCAAAAGAAAGATGGGAAGAATTAAAAATGGCTCAGCCAGCAGAAAATGACAGCAACGAGTCTAACTAAAAATAATTTTAACAATCAAAAGAGAAGGTGAAATTTTGGAGAAGAAAAGATTAATTGCAAAATTGAATATAAAAGATTACGGTAAAGAACTTGAAAATATTTTGCAAACAAAACCATTTTCCAAAATTGCTAAAAACCTTCTTTTAAGTATGTTTTATAAAATAGAAAATTCTTATGATGATTACCAAAAAGTAAAAGTAGAAGTTCCGAGTAAAAAAAATTTTTTACAAGAACTATTAAATATTATAGATTTAGATTGCAAAGAAATAGAAATTACAAAACCTAAAATAGAAAATGATGTTATAGAAGATAGAAAAAGCACAATAGTCAAAGAAGAAAATAAAATAATAACTTATCAAAATGAATTAGAAATATTAGAAAAATTATATGAATTAAACAATAATAAGTTTAATATAATAACCGAAAATACTATAAAATCTAAAGCACTTTCGAACTTATTAAATGAAGGAGAAATGCTTTCTAAAAGCGAGGTTATTAAAGACTTTGACGGTTGGTCTTGGAATACCATAGAAGATGAAAACAAATATAATATATCAAAGCTAATATATATAGCTTTAACATATTTAATACGGCTATGAAACACTAGAGCAAAACAAAAATGTTAGCATACAAGAAATAGAAGATATATTAAAAGAAAAATATAAAGCTTCTAATGCAGAAAAACTTGTGAAAATTATAGCACAAATATCAATTATAAAATATGTTGAACTTAATCCAGAAGAAAAACAAAAAATAATGGAAGTAAAAACAGAGCTAGAAGAAAAATTAATAAGCATAAATGATAAAGAACAGTATTTGGAAAACACTACAAAAGAAAAGAAGAAATGTTTAAAAGAAATAGAAAAAATAGATAAATATATAAATGATGATTTATTACTAAAAAAAGAATATATAAAACAAAATGAGGTTTTACCGCAAGAAGAAAGAGTTTTTTCTTTAAGTGATTTTAGCGAAAAAATAGAAAATAGAAGAATATATTTACAAAGAAAAATAGAAGAACTTACAGAAACAATGAAACCTAAAAATTATGTTAAAGAAAAAACAAAAATAGAAAAAGAGTATAACTTTCTTAATGAAATATGTGTAGAAAATTTAAAAGAGGAAGCTTTTATATTTGAATTTGTTAAATTATTAATAAAAGCATTGAATATACAAATAGACAAAATAACTTTAAAAAAAGAACTTATAGAAAAGATATATATTTTAAGATATTTGAATTTCTCAATAAAAGAAGAATATAAAAAACAGTTAGATAAATTACAAAAAAAGATAATTACACAAGGGTGCAATTTGAAGTTTTTAACTATATTTAGCCAAGATGTTACAGAAAATTATAGTATTTATAAAAACATATTTGAAACAAAAATAATAGATTTAGAAAGCACATATATAGAAATAAGCAAAGATAATATAGTTAAAATATATGATGAAAACAGTTTAGAAAAAGAAGAAAAATATAATAAATTTAAAGACATAATTATAAAATATAACAAAAGAATAAAAATATTTTTATAAAAATTAGGAGGTACTTATGAAAATATCATTTTTAGGAGCAGCTAAAACAGTTACAGGTTCAAACTTTTTATTAGAAGGAGCAGGCAAAAAAATATTAGTAGATTGCGGGTTATACCAAGGAAAAGCATTAGAAGAAAGAGAAAATTATGAAGAATTTGCTTATAATGTACAAGATATAGATTTTATGCTATTAACACATGCACACATTGACCATTCTGGTAGGATTCCTAAATTGTATAAGGAAGGATATAGAAACCCAGTAATTGCAACAAAAGCTACCTGCGATTTATGCGCAATAATGTTGCCAGACAGTGGGCACATTCAAGAAATGGAAAATGAGTGGCAAAACAGAAAAAGGAAAAGAAGTGGCAAAAAAGAATTACCACCACTTTATACCGCAGAAGAAGCTCAAAAATGTTTAGAAATATTTAAACCAGTAAAATATGACGAAATAATAGAACTAGACCCAAATATAAATGTAAGATTCAATGATGCAGGACATATGTTAGGTTCAAGTATTATAGAGGTTTGGGTAAAAGAAGGTGGAGAAACAAAGAAAATAGTATTTACAGGAGACATTGGAAATAATGATATACCTCTTTTAGGAGCTCCAACAATGATGGAAAATGCAGATTTCTTGGTAATGGAATCTACTTATGGAGGACGCTTACATATGAGAAACGACGACAAAGCAGAAATGTTTTTAAATATAGTAGCAGAAACTCTAGATAAGGGCGGAAATGTAGTAATTCCTTCATTTGCAGTAGGAAGAACACAAGAAATATTATACGAACTAAATAAATTAAAAGAAAATAGAAATGATGAAGCATTTATAAAGAAATATGAAACATTGATGAAAGCACTAGTATATGTAGACAGCCCACTTGCAACATCTGCAACAGAAGTATTCAGAAATAATATGGATCTTTTTGATGATGAGGTAAAACAAAGAATTCAAAGTGGAGATAATCCACTAGATTTCCCAGGACTACATTTTACACAAACCGTAGATGAATCTAAAGCATTAAACGAAAGCAAAATACCATCTATAATAATTTCAGCAAGTGGAATGTGTGAAGTGGGGCGTATAAAACACCATTTAAAACACAATTTATGGGATCCTAGAAACACAATTCTTTTTGTTGGTTACCAAGCACCAGGTACATTAGGAGCAAAAATTGTATCTGGAGAAAAAAAGGTTAAAATATTTGGAGAAGAAGTTGCTGTAAATGCTAGAATAGAATATATTGAAGGGTACTCTGGACACGCAGACCAAGAGTGGCTATTAAACTTTGTATATTCATTTATAAATAAACCAAAACACATCTTTTTAGTACACGGAGAACCAGATGGACAAAAGATTTTAAAAGATAAAATTATAGAAACAACTAATATACCAGTAACAATACCAGACTATGGAGAAACATATAACCTAGATGATAGAATTAATGTGATTTCTAAAGTCGATAGATTTGAAAAGCCAAAATATCTAAGATTAGAAGTAATAGATAGACTAGCAACACTAAAAGAAGAAATTGAAGATATGGAAGATATGATAAAAGACGATATAGGTAATGAAGACAAAAATGATGAAGAAATAGAGGAAATAAATAGAAAAATAAAAGAATTAGAACAACAAATAGTTAAGATAATTTCATAAGAAAAACAAGGAGAAAGAAATGGAAAAATATTTTAATGATGCAATAATTGGAAATGAAAATATAACAGCGAGTTTAACTAAAAATGGGGAATTATTAAGACTATTATACCCATACACAGACTATAAACAATTTATAGATTTTTACCATATAGGTCTAAAAATTAATGATTCAAATATTGTGTATTTACACGACGATATAAATAATGTTTATAATCAATACTATTTAGAAGGAACAAACATTTTAAATACAGAAATTTTAAACACATACTTTAAATTAAAAATATTACAAACAGATTTTGTATGCATCAAAGAAAATGTGCTTGTAAGAAGATTTAAATTTGTTAATGAAAATGTAATTGATTTAAACTTGAATTTGCTAATACATTCTAAACTAATAACAACAGACAATAATCAGGTAAGTGGATTGATTCAAAATGATGCATTATTGCAATATATGCACGATTATTCAGTTTGTACATTCTCAAAAGACAAACTTTTAAGCACACAAATAAATAATACAAAGGCTAATATTTTTGAAGGTCAAATTGGAGATAAAGATTATGTTGGAATGTCTGCAGATTCTAGCATTAGCTATGATTTAAATATATTAAAACCAAATGAAGAAAAAACATTTGAAATGTATATTTATATAGATGATAATAAAAATGGTTTATATGGAATAGATAAAACAATAGAACGAATTAGAAAAATAGATTTTAAAACAGAACAAGAAAATACAAAGAAGTATTGGCAAAAATATTTAAAAAGTCACGATGGGCTAAACTTAAATTTGACAGATAATTTAAGAAATAAAAAAATAGAAGAAATCTATAATAGAACAATATTATTATATCCATTACTTACAAACGGTGAAACTGGAGGAATATCGGCAGCAGTGGAAGTAGATGAAAAATTAACTAAATGTGGCAGATATACATATTGCTGGCCACGAGATGCAGTATTTATTACAAATGCTATGGATATTTTGAATATGAAAAAAGAAGTAGAAAAGTTTTATAAAGTATTTTGTAAAAATACCCAAAGTAGAAATGGCATATGGGAACAAAGATTTTTTACAGATGGAAAGCTTGCTCCCTGCTGGGGCTACCAAATAGATGAAACAGCTTCAGTAGTATATGGAGTATATAATCATTATTTAAAAACAATGGACAAAAAATTTCTTAAAGATAATTTAAAAATGACAGAAAAAGCAATAAAATTTTTACAAAAATATGTAACAGATGTATTAGAAAAAGAAAACAAAATGCATGTAAGCTATGATTTATGGGAAATGTATGAAGGTGTTCACTTATATTCAATGGCAAGCATATATTCTGCTTTTGATGCAATGATAAACATTTATGAAGAATTAAAAGAAGAGTTTACTAAAAATAGAGTAAAACAAGAAAATGTAAATAAAGAAAAAGAAACTTTAAGAAAAGAACTTGTAAAACTAAAAGAATATTGCTTAAAGAATTTCTACGATGAAACTAAAAAAAGCTTCGTAAGGAATTTAGAGGATAAAAAAATAGATATAAGTATACTAGGAGCAATAACACCATTTAAAATGCTAACAGCAAAAGAAAAGAAGGTATTAAATACAGTAGAAAGAATAAATATGACACTTAGAACTTATACAGGTGGATACCAAAGATTTGAAAAGGACCACTATATGGGAGGAAATCCTTGGGTAATAGCAAATTTATGGATGGCAAACTATTATTTAGAAACAGGAGAAAATAAAAAGGCAAGAGAATGTTTTGACTTTGTATTACAAACTGCTGGAAAACACGGATATCTTGCAGAACAAATAGATAATAGCACAATGTCTCCAGCTTGGATTATAGGACTTGGCTGGTCACACGCAATGTTCATAATAACAGTTCAAAAAATGCTAGAAAAAGGACTAATTAGGTAATAAACTAATAAATGTAGAGCTATGTAGGGACGGGTTCTAAACCCGTCCGAAAAAACCAAAATAAGAAAAACAACAAAAAACACTTGTTTTAACCGAAAAAATGTGATAGAATATTAAAAGTTTAAAATTAAAGCCGTTGAAAAAGCAAAGTAAATTAAGCAAAAAAATATTTTAAAGAGAGATAGGTCTTAGGCTGAAAACCTATTAAATATAGTTTAATTGAAATTTCACTTTTTAGGTCTTTTATTGAAGTTCATAGTAGGTAAAAGCGTTTGCTGCGTTATAGCATATAAAGAGGTTAATTATTTATAATTAATAAATTTAGGTGGTACCACGAATAAAAGCGTCCTATGTGTATAGGATGCTTTTTCGATTTTATAGCCACTAAAAGGATAGAAGGGAGAAGAATATGAAAGAGCAAATTGCTAAAATAAGAGAAGATGCCATTCAAAAAATTAAAGATGTAAAAGATTTACAAACTCTAAATGAAATAAGAGTTAAATTTTTAGGTAAAAGAGGAGAACTTACAGCTGTTCTAAGAGGAATGGGGGCTTTAAGTGCAGAAGAAAGACCTAAAATTGGAGCATTAGTAAACGAAGTTAGGGACGAATTAGAAAATAAAATTCAAGAATTTGAAAAAGCGCTTAAAGAAAAAGCAATAGAAGAAAAATTAAAAGAAGAGAAAATAGACATTACACTTCCTAGTGCAAAAATAATTAGGGGAAGCAAACATCCAATGAATAGAATAATTGAAGAAGTAGAAGACTTATTTGTTTCTATGGGATATGATGTAGTTCAAGGACCAGAACTTGAAACAGATGAGTACTGCTTTGAAAGGTTAAACCTACCTAAAGGACATCCTGCAAGAGATATGCAAGATAGCTTTTATGTAACAACAGAATATTTATTAAGAACACAAACTTCTGCAGTTCAAGCTAGAGTTATGATGGGTAACACAGAAAAAAAACCAATTAGAGTAATTTGTCCAGGGAAAACATATAGAAGAGACGACGATGCAACACATTCACATCAATTTGGACAAGTTGAAGGATTAGTTATAGATAAAAATATTTCACTTGCAGATTTAAAAGGTACTTTAGAAGTATTTATGAAAAAAATGCTTGGAGAAAACACAAAATTAAGATTTAGACCAAGCTATTTCCCATTTACTGAACCAAGTTATGAAGTAGATGTAAGTTGCTTTAAATGTGGAGGAAAAGGTTGTAACCTTTGTAAACAAACAGGATGGATAGAAGTATTGGGTTCTGGAATGGTACATCCAAATGTTTTAAAAATAAATGGATATGACCCAAAAGAATATACAGGATTTGCTTTTGGAACAGGATTAGATAGATTAGCAATGTTTAAATATGGAATAACAGATATAAGAACATTATACACAAATGATATTAGATTTTTAAAACAATTTGATAGAAAGGATGATGAAAATGAAATTAAGTACTAATTTTGTAAAAGAATATGTTGATATACCAGAAGATGTAAATGTAACAAAAATAGCAGAAGATATGACTAAAGTTGGAAATGAATATGACTCAGCACAAAAATTAATAAATGCTACAAACCTTGTTATAGGAGAGGTAAAAACATGTGTAGATCATCCAGATTCAGACCATTTACATATATGCACAGTAGATGTGGGAAATGAAATTTTAGATATAGTTTGTGGAGCACCAAATGTTAGAACTGGACTAAAGGTAATTGTTGCACTTCCAGGAGCAACATTGCCAGGGGATATTACAATAAAAAAAGGAAAAATTAGAGGGGTAGAATCTAATGGAATGCTTTGTTCTATGGCAGAATTAGGCTTAGAACATAAATTTTTAACAGAAGCAGATAAAACAGGAATACACGAATTACCACAAGATGCACCAGTAGGAGAAGACCCAATAAAATTTATGGGATTAGACGATGAAGTTATAGATTTTGAGCTTACAGCTAATCGTGGCGATTTACTTAGCATTTTAGGTATGGCATATGAAATAGGTGCAATTTATGATAAGCCAGTTAAAAAAATAGATTTATCATATAAAGAAGAAGGAGAAGACATAAACAGCAAATTTGAAATAGATATACAAACACCAAATTGTACACTATTTTTAGCTAAAAAAGTAAAAAATGTTACAATAAAAGAAAGCCCTGAATTTATAAAAAATAGACTTATGGCTTCAGGAATAAGACCAATAAACAATGTAGTAGATATAAGCAATTATGTAATGCTTGAAACAGGACAACCATTACACTTCTATGATGCAGATAGATTAGGAAACAAAATAATAGTAAGAATGGCAGAAGAAAAAGAAAAATTAACTACATTAGATAGCCAAGAAAGAGAATTAACAACAGAAGATATTGTAATTGCAAATGGTAAGTCAGAAGCAATAGGCTTAGCAGGAGTAATGGGTGGACTTACAACAGAAATAGAAGCAGATACAAAAAATATAGTTATAGAATCAGCTATATTTGATGCTGTAAAAATTAGAATGACTTCTAAAAAAATATTAAGAAGTGAAGCAAGCACAAGGTTTGAAAAAGGTTTAGACCCTAATAGAACATATATGGCAATAGAAAGAGCTTGCAGTTTATTAGAAAAATATGCAGATGCTAAAGTTGAAACAGGAATTGTAAAATATGACAAGGCAGAAAAAGAAGACAAAAAAATTGATATAACAGTAAAAAATATTACAGATTTATTAGGAATAAAAATTGAAGAAAAAGATATATTAGATGTATTTAGAAGACTAGGATTTGCATATGAATTAAATGGAGAAAATATTACTGTAATAGTTCCAACAAGAAGATTGGACATTGCAATTAAAGAAGACCTAATTGAAGAAGTTGGAAGAATATATGGTGTAGATAATATAGAAGGGCGACTTCCAGTATTCCCATCAAAACCAGGTAGCTATGATAAAGTGACAAGAGAAATAAGAAATAAAATGGTAAATCTAGGCTTGAATGAAACTTTATCGTATATTCTAGTAAATGATAAAGAAGCTAAAATGTACTCAAATGATAAATATGAAATAGTAAGTTTACTAGACCCAATGACAGAAGAAAGAAACACATTAAGATATAGTATGATACCTTCTTTAGTAAAAATTTATGAGTATAATAAAGCTCGTACTCTAAAAGACATATCTATATTTGAAATAGGTAAAGGTTTTGCAAAAGTGGGAGAAGAGTTCAAAGAAGAATCTAAACTATGTGCATTAATGACAGGAGAATATGAGCTTGGAATAAACAACAAAAAGAATGTAGACTTTTATGTAATAAAAGGTGTGGCAGAAGAGCTATTAGATTATTTGGGATATAACAATAGGTACAGCTTTGTTGTAAATGAGGAAATACCAAAAGAATTTCATCCATATCAAACTGCTTATATTTCAGTAAATAACGATATAGTTGGAATTATAGGAAAGTTGCACCCTAATATAGCAAAAGATCCAGTATTTGTTATGGAAATAAACTTAGACAAATTACTAGCAAAGAAAGTTGGAAAAATGAAATTTAAAGAAATTTCAAAATTCCCAAGTATAAAAAAAGATATTGCAATAATTGTAGATAAAGAAAAAACTTCGGGAGAAATTGCAATGGCAATAAAAAAAGCTGCAGGCTCGCTACTTACAAAAATAGAATTATTTGATGTATACACAGGAATTAATTTAGGCTTAAACAAAAAGAGCTTAGCATATTCACTAACTTTTGAAGATAGTAAAAAAACACTAACAGATGAAGAGATAAACAAGGAAATGGAAAAAATAATTGAATTTTTAACTAAAAAAGTTGGTGCAGAATTGAGAGGATAGTAATTAAGATGGATAAAAGACCAATTGGAATGTTCGACTCTGGTATGGGAGGTTTAACAGTTTTAAAAGAAGTAAAAGGAGCTTTGCCAAATGAAGAAATAATATATTTAGGAGATACAAAAAACTTCCCATATGGTTCAAAATCTAAAGAGTCCATAATAGAAATATCTAGAAATTGTGTAAAATATTTAATTAGTAAAAATGTAAAATTAATTATAATTGCTTGTGGAACAGCAACTAGCCAAAGTTTAGATGTTTTAAAACAAGAATTTAGCATACCAATAATTGGAATTATAGAGCCAACAGTGGAATATCTAAAAAAAGAAGTAAAAGAAAAAGAAAAGATTGGAGTTATTGCAACACAAGGAACAATTAGAAGTAAGGCTTGGCAAGAAAAAATTAAAGACCAAATAAAAAATGTAGAAGTAATTAGCCAAGAAACTCCACTTTTGGCAACAATGGCCGAGCAAGGATGGACTAACAATAAAGTTGCTAAATATACCATAAAAGAATATATGAAAAACTTTAAAAAAGTAAATAGACTTGTTCTAGGATGTACACATTACCCAATGTTTGAAGAGCTAATAAAAAAAGAACTAAATAAAAAGGTAGATATAATTAATACAGGAGAAAAAGTTGCTAATTATTTACAAGAATATTTAAAAGAAAACTACCTAGAAAATGAGAGTAAAGAAAAACACTATGAAATATATTTAACAGATATAGAAGAAAACTTTGTAGATATAGCACAGAATTTACTTCAAGAAAAAATTACAATAAAAATAGCAGAAACTTAATCAAGCATTACATAAAATAATGCTTGATTACCCCTATATACAAGACTGAATGTCGAATTATGTAATATATTGCGACCGAAAAAGCTTGCAATAATACCATAGCAGTATTATGATAATTGAGTGAGTAAAAAAACTTAAAAACATAAGAAAGGGGAAGATATCAGTTTTTATGAATTCTAAAGTTTATTATGGAAATACATTTTTAGAGGTAAAGGAATTAAAAGACAGCAATATAAAAAATAGAATTGAATTAGAATATTATAGAACTAAAAAGAGAAAAAACCATTTTTTAAGAGAAAATTCTGAAACATATGGAATAGAAATAGTAAAAAAGGAATATGAAGGAAGAAGAGTAAATATTGAAAAAGAAAAAATAGATAGAATAAGTAGCACAAAAACTAGTATCGATTCAATATTGAGTAAACTAAAGAAATTTAAAGTAACACCAATAGCTTTAAAAGATGTAATTGAAGATATGACGCATAGTTAGAAAAACGCCCCAACCTAAAATAGGTTGGGGCAGTGCTTTAAAGAGGCACCTTTTCGAGATGCGGGCAACAATCATCTGGCTCTAAAAGAGAATCCTTGTCATTTCCAAAGGAAATGGAGTTTCCTTCAAACCACCTCAAATATATCTCCCGCTGGTCTGGGGTTGCCAGACCAATTTCGTCAGGGCAAACCCCTACTTCTTCGAAAAACCGAAAACAAGGTACAAGACAAGTCTGGCAGTTGATGTCAGCCATAAAGCCTCCTTTACTATTGTGGTGAGAATACTCACCTAAAAACTATATGCTTGAAAACTATGTTTCAAACATACTGCATTCCGAATTGAATGCAACAAAAAAATTATACAACAATTTACATAAGATGTCAAATTTTTTCATAAAGCAGAAAATTTGCTCAAATACTTGCAAAATCTAAAATTTATGATATAATACTACAGTTAAATCAAAAAATATGAAAGGATTGAATTATAAAAATGAGTGTTAAAGTAGAGAAAACAGATAAGACAAATGAAGTAAAATTAGAATTTACAGTAGAAGCTGCAAAGTTTGAAGAAGCAATACAAACTGTATATAAAAAAAGTGCAAGATATTTTAAAATACCAGGATTTAGAAATGGAAAAGCTCCATTTAAAATGGTAGAAAAAATGTATGGAATACAAATCTTTTATGAAGATGCTTTTAATGAAGTAGCTCCTGAAGTTTATGAAGAAGGGCTAAAAGAAGCAAATATTGAAGCAGTAAGCAAACCAGTAATAGATATTACGCAAATAGAAGCAGGAAAAGATTTAATATTTACAGCAGTTGTTCAAACAAAACCAGAAGTAACATTAGGAAAATATAAAGGTATAGAAATTAAAAAGCATGAGTATACTGTATCTGATGAAGATGTTGAACACGAATTAGGACATATGGCAGAAAAAAATGCAAGATTAGTTTCTGTAGAAGATAGACCAGTAGAAAATGGAGATATTACAGTAATAGATTTTGAAGGATTTGTAGATGGTAAAGCTTTTGAAGGTGGAAAAGCAGAAAACCACGAACTAACAATAGGAAGTAACACATTTATTCCAGGTTTTGAAGAACAAATAGTAGGAATGAAAATAGACGAAGAAAGAGATATAAATGTAAAATTCCCAGAAGAATATTTCTCAAAAGATTTAGCTGGAAAAGATGCAGTATTTAAAATTAAATTACACGAAATAAAGAAAAAAGAAATGCCAGAAATAAATGATGAATTAGCAAAAGACATAAGCGAGTTCGATACAATAGATGAATTAAAAGCATCAATCAGAGAAAAACAAGAAAAAGACAATGAAGCAAAAGCAAAATACGAAACAGAAGAAGATGCTATAAAAACAGTTTGCGAAAACGCAAAAGTAGAAATTCCATCTGGAATGATTGAAACAGAAATAGATAATATGGAAAAAGACATAGAAACAAGATTAAGCTACCAAGGTATGAAATTAGATGACTATCTTCAAATGATAGGAAAAACAAAAGAGAGTTTTAGAGACGAATATAAAGAACAAGCTGAAAGACAAGTAAAATCAAGATTAGTTCTAGAAGCTATAGCAGAAGACGCAAAAGTAGAAGTGCCAGTTGATGATATATCTGCAAAAATATCTGAAATGGCTAAGGCTTATGGACAAAAAGCAGAAGAACTAGAAAAAAATGAAAACTTAGTAAATTATGTAAAAGAAAGTTTAAAAACAGAAAAAACAATAGAATTTATAGTAGCAAATGCAAAAATAAAATAAAAAATAAAATACAAGGCTGGTCGTTCTAACACTTTGGAATTACTGGCCTTTGTTAATATTTGAAGGAGGTAAAAAGTATGGAAAATAGTTTAGTACCATATGTAATTGAACAAACAGGTAGAGGAGAAAGATCTTACGATATTTTTTCAAGATTATTAAAAGACAGAATAATATTTTTAAGTGAGGATGTAAACCACGCAACAGCAAGTTTGGTAATAGCACAAATGTTATTTTTGGAATCTGAAGACCCAGATAAAGAAATATCATTTTATATAAATAGCCCAGGTGGATCTATTACAGATGGAATGGCAATAGTAGATACAATGAATTATATTAAATGCCCAGTAAATACAATATGTATAGGCTTGGCAGCAAGTATGGGAGCAGTACTTTTAGCAGCAGGAACAAAAGGTAAGAGAATGGCAACATCAAATGCAGAAATTATGATACATCAACCATTGATTTCTGGAGGACTTTCAGGTCAAGCAACAGAAATAAAAATACATGCAGACCATATGGTAAAAACAAGAGAAAAATTAAACAAGTTCTTAAGTGAAAGAACAGGTCAAAGCCTAGAAAAAATAGAAGCAGATACAGAAAGAGATAACTTTATGACAGCTGAAGAAGCTTTAAAATATGGCTTAATAGATGAAATATTAGACAAAAGAAAATAAAAAATGGAAAGGAAGAAATAAATGGCAAATAAGAAAGTAAGCAAAGGAATAAGATGTTCTTTTTGCGGAAAACCACAAGAAATGGTTAAAAAAATAATTGCAGGACCAAATGTTTTCATATGTGATGAGTGTATTGGAATTTGCAATAACATAATGGAGAGTGAAGTATATGAAGAAGAAAAAGGGTATACAGATGTAAAATCTGAAAAAATACCAACTCCAGCAGAAATAAAAGCAATATTAGATGAATATGTTATAGGACAAGAGGAAGCGAAAAAAACTTTAGCAGTAGCAGTATATAATCACTATAAAAGAATAAATTGTAAAGAAATTATAGACGAAGTAGAAATACAAAAAAGTAATGTATTGTTACTAGGACCAACAGGATGTGGAAAAACACTTTTAGCACAAACATTAGCTAGAATTTTAAATGTACCTTTTGCAATTGCAGATGCAACAACACTTACAGAAGCAGGATATGTAGGAGAAGATGTTGAAAACATTTTACTTAAATTAATACAGGCTGCAGAATACGATATAGAAAAAGCACAAAAAGGTATTATATATATAGATGAAATAGATAAAATATCTAGAAAATCTGAAAATCCTTCTATAACAAGAGATGTCAGTGGAGAGGGTGTTCAACAGGCGTTATTAAAAATAGTAGAAGGAACAGTTGCATCTGTTCCACCACAAGGGGGAAGAAAACATCCACATCAAGAACTTTTGCAAATTGATACTACAAACATACTATTTATATGTGGAGGAGCTTTTGAAGGTCTAGAAAAAATAATAAAAGATAGAACAGGCAAAAAATCTATGGGATTTGCTGCACAAATAGAAAGCAAAAAAGAATTACAAACTTACAAAATATTTGAAGAATTGCTACCACAAGATTTACTAAAATATGGTTTAATTCCAGAATTTGTAGGAAGACTTCCAATTATTGCAACATTACAGGAATTAGACAGAGACGCTTTAGTAGAAATAGTTACAAAGCCAAAAAATGCTTTAGTAAAACAATATAAGAAACTATTAGAACTAGATGGAGTAGAATTAGAATTTGAAAAAGAAGCATTAGATGCAATTGTAGAAAAAGCAATAGAAAGAAATACTGGTGCAAGAGGATTAAGGTCAATAATAGAAGATATAATGAGAGATATTATGTTTGATATACCAACAAATCCAAAAATAGAAAAATGTACAATAACAAAAGAAACAGTATTGAACAAAAAACAACCAATACTTGTAATAAACGAAGAAAAAAAGGTAGAAGAACCAGCTAATGAAAAGAAAGCAGAAGTAAAAAGAAAAAAAGCAGGAACAGATAAAACAGCATAAATTAATAAAATAAGAAGGAGAAAAAATGCTAGATACAATTTTAGATGCAGTAATAGATAGCTTAAAAATATTACCATTTCTATTTATAACATATTTAGTAATGGAATATTTAGAGCATAAAACTAGTGATAAATCTAAAAATTTCATAAAAAAAACTGGAAGGTGGGGACCGATATTTGGAGGACTACTTGGAGCAATACCACAATGTGGTTTTTCTGTATCGGCAACTAACCTTTATGCAGGCAGAGTAATAACAATTGGTACATTAATTTCAATATATTTATCTACTTCAGATGAAATGCTACCAATACTTATCTCTAGTGGAACAAAAATAAGTTTAATACTAGAAATATTACTTGTGAAAATAATTATAGGTATTTTAGCAGGAATAATTATAGACTTTATTTACACTAATAATAAAAAAAATAAAGAAGAACAAAATATTCACGAACTTTGTGAACACGAGCATTGCCACTGTGAAGAAGGAATACTAAAATCTGCAATAAAACATACAGCGCAAATATTTATATTCATTTTAATAATTTCAATTGTACTAAATGTAGTATTAGAAATTATAGGAAAAGAAAAACTAGCAGAATTTATTTTAAATAGACAGATTTTAGGACCAATGCTAGCAGGAATAATTGGACTTATACCAAACTGTGCATCTTCTGTAGTATTAACAGAATTATTTACTAACAATGTTATAGGAATAGGAACACTAATAGGAGGGCTACTAGTAAATTCCGGACTTGGTGGAATAGTTTTATTTAAAGTAAATAAAGATATAAAAGAGAATATTAAAATAATTTCTATACTATATGTAATAGGAGTAGTTGCTGGAATAATAATTGAATTGATATAAAAAAACATAGGAGGAACAGAAGATGAAAAATATATATGAAGAAATAAAGTCTGGAAATAAGAAAGGTATAACTTTAATTGCAGTAGTGATTACAGTAATTTTAATGTTAATACTAGCAACTGTAACTGTAAGAATTTCTTTAAATGGTAGCTTGTTTGGAAAAGTTAAAAATGCTAAAAATAACACAGAAATAGCAAATGAAAAAGAAATAATACAAAATGCAATTATTATAGCTCAACAAACAAGTAAAGCAGGGAAAATAACAACACAAGAAATGCAACAAGCATTAAACCAAGTTGTAACTGAAGAAACAGTTACTGTATCTAATAATGGAAAAAATTTTTTAATAAGATTTGATAGAAGCAATAGATATTATGAAGTAGATGAAAAGGAAAATATAAATGGACCTAAAGAACCTGTAAAAATTGAGTTTGCAGGAGATATAACAAAAAATGGAACATATGATGGAAGCAAAAGCAAACCGTTTAAAATAGAATGCATAGAAGATTTAGTAGAATTTTCAATTATGTCTAATGGCGGAAATAAAGGATTAAATATAATATCAAATACATTTACTAATCAATATATAGAATTAACAAACACATTAGATTTTCAATCGATATTTTCATATAGTGATTATACAACCACAAAATATGGAGACTTAAATAAGGATGGGAAAATTGAAGACTTAAAAACAGAACTTACAAAAACAGAAGAAAATTGTATAGGCCTTTCTGGAATAGGAGAATTTAAAGGGGAATTTGACGGAAAAGGAAACGAAATAACAAATATATATATAAATACTACTTCTAATGGAAAAAATGCAGGGCTATTTGCAGCAATAACAGATGCAACAATAAAAAATGTAGGAGTAACTGGAAAAATAATATCAGGACAATATGCAGGAGGAATAGTTTGCAAGGCTAATGGAGCAAGTACTATAGAAAATAGTTATAGTAAAATAGACATAATTGCGAGTGACAGTACTACAACAACCACGGGAACAGGAGGAATCTGTGGAACTCTGAAAAAAGGAAAAATTGTTAATTGCTACAATAAAGGAACTATAGAGGGAAATAGTTTAGAAGGGGGAATAGCAGGGCATTGTACAGAAGGAACAATAGAAAATTGCTATAATGAAGGTAAAATAATGTCTTATGGTACTAAAACTTATGTTGGTGCAGGAGGAATTGCTGGGGGGCTTTATGGAGATATATGCATAGTTAAAAATTGTTACAATAATGGAGAAGTATATTCAGTTAACAAAGCACCAGCAGGAGGAATTATAGGACAAATAAGTAATACAGGGACCACAGTGGCTAAGATTATAAACTGTTATAATTTTAAACTGGTAAAAAATAATAGCGAAATTGTTAACAATAGTACTTCAGGAGGAATTGTAGGAAAATTAGGTACATTGAATGCATCTAGCTCTTTAGTGGTAGAGGTAGTAAATTGCTATAACTTAGGAACTGTTAATAGTACAGGTACTGGTAATTCAGATAGTGGTGGAATAGTCGGAATGATATGGTGTGCTGGTAATGCTAATGATAGTATAAGTATAAACAATGTTGTAAATATTGGTGAAGTATCTCAAAATGCTAAATTCAAAGGAGAAATAATAGGAAGACATGTAAAATCTACAATATGTACATTAGAAAACTGCTTTTACAGTTCTAAAAATACTAATCAAGGTATTGGTTCAGGTAAAGTAACAGGAGAAACAACATCTACTAGTATAGATAATAATTTAGTTACAAATTTAAACACTTATGTAACAAACTATAATACAACCAATGCAGGACAAGATAACTTCGTAAGTTTGAAAACATGGGAACTAAATGATGAAAAAGTAAAATTTAAATAGGAAAAAATATGAATAGTAAAGATTTGATAGTAAAAGTGATCTAAAACAAGTTAATCTTTGCTATTTATTTTTTTGTTCTAATACAAAGTAAATTGAAATTTGCCGAAATATGATAATATATTTTTTTAAAATATAAGAAAATCTTGACAAAAACATTCTTTAATATATAATAAATGTATATAAAAAAACAAAAGAGGAGATGGAACAATGAAAAAACAAAATAAACGAGGAACACAGTTTTATGCTCAAAGAGGTATAACTTTAATTGCACTAATAATAACAATAATAGTAATGCTAATACTAGTAACAGTAACAATAAGCATATCACTAAATGGCGGACTATTTGGATATGCAAA
>OIYS01000726.1_pt1 | contig 20732 bp, 25 predicted proteins | sample 1588271 | NCBI WGS metagenome assembly OIYS01 (sample SAMN03283286) | human gut metagenome | biome: human-associated habitat; material: feces | host: Homo sapiens | place: Peru | collected 2012
AGCGGCTGTCAACGGAGTTGACTGAGGGGTATTCTTCTAATGTCTACCGTCTAATATCTAACGTCTAAATTGACTGAGGGGTATTCTTCTAACGTCTACCGTCTAATGTCTAACATCTAAAATAATCTATCTTTCCGGGTACGGCATATCTTTAGGTAATCCTAAAATGTAATCCGATGAAACATTATAGTATTTGCAAAGCGTTATTAAATGTTCAATAGGCAAAGCTCTTATTCCCCGCTCATATTTGCTGTAATAGCTTTGGTCGGTTTGTAATAATTCCGCTATTTCAAGCTGTGTTTTATCTTTATCTATGCGTAGTTCCCTTATAATTTCATTGTACTTTTTCATAAAACAAAAACCTCATTTTGTTAGTTTGTACAATTATAACATAGGTTTAATGTTCCCTATTGACTTTAGGTCAGTTTAGACCTATAATATTTTGTGACAAAAGAAATGAGGTATAAAAATATGGAATTTTCAAATATGCTGGAAAGATGCAAGCTATTTAAAATAGCCGATTATCTTTTAACAGGCGATGTTATTTGCGATGAAGAAAACCGCACCGATTATGAAACCGAAATAAGAAATATGGAAGTTGAAACCGAAAAGTTACTTGAAAAGTATTTTCCGGATACAGAGGAGCAAGAGGAAATTTATAATGAAATATCCCGCCGCGAAATGCTTATAAAAAATATTTACTTTCAATTCGGGCTTATTGCGGGGCTGAATATTTCAGGGCAAATAGCGGGCAGAGCCGCGGAATTGGGGCAATAGCCGCAATTACATTACTTCTCCGTTCCCGGGAAGAAAAGCGCCACCGTGCCGGGGCCTACGTGTGAACCGGTTACAGGCTCATAGCAAACGTTAAGCACATTACCTCTAAAGCCTTGCTTTTTAAGCAGGGCAACAAGCGCTTCCGCGTCCTCGGGCGCGTCGGCATGGGCAATGCCTATATCCGCTTTTTTATCGGCGGCAAGCGCACCGTATTTTTCTGCAAGGGTTGTAAGCGCAGCTTTTTTGCCGCGCGCCTTTCCGCAGGATATAATATGCCCTGTTTCATCGCCCTTTAAAATCGGCTTTATGTTGAGCAGTGTACCTATCATTGCAGCGGTGCCGCTTATTCTTCCGCCTTTTTTAAGGTATTTTAAATCGTCAACCGTAAAATACTGGCACATTGTGTTGCGTTCACTTAAAATGCAGGCTTCAATATCCTTAAAAGAAATTCCGCTGTCACGCATTTCGGCGGCGCGTATAACAAGCAGCCCCTCGCCGAGTGAGGCGGCGTAGGTATCTATTGTGGCTATTAAGCGCTCGGGAAACTCCTCGCGCAATTCTTCGGCAACCATTGCGGCGCTGTGGGCAGTTCCGCTTATCCCGCCCGACATACCTATATATAATACGTCGTCCCCGTTTTCAAGACTTTTTCTGAAACCGGAATTTATAATATCGGGATTTATCATTGAGGTTTTAATTTCAGCACCCTCACGCATTGCGTCGTAAAATTTTACACCGCCCGTTTCCCATTCGTCGGCATACGGCAGATCTTTACCGTTCACGGTATAAGAAAAGGGCAAAAGTGAAATATTATATTTGTGTATAAGCGAAATCGGCAGGTTTGCCGATGTATCTGTAAAAATTGTAATCATAGCAGAGTCTCCTTTACGTTGCGTTATCTGTATCTATTATAACGCTTTCGGCGGTATTTTTTCAAGCTATATGCGAATTTATTTACTCTATTGCAAAAATTACATCTGTAGAGCTGCCGAAAATCACTCTACCGACAGTAGAAATCCGCTTATTACCGCTGTTTTTGCATTATATTTAAAAAAGCGCTTGACTTTATCGCTTTAAAGCGATATAATATCATTCAAAGGAGATAGATTGATATGAAATTCAAAAAAATATTATCTGCGGTAACAGCACTTACACTTGCTGCCGCCCTCTGCGTTTCGTTCGCGGGCTGCGGAGAAAAAAAGGAAAAGGATAAATATACGGTAGGTATTTGCCAGTTGGCGCAGCATGAAGCGCTTGACGCTGCGACCAAGGGCTTTAAAGACGCTCTTACGGAAAAATTGGGCGATAAGGTTGAATTTAAGGAGCAGAACGCCGCCGGCGAATCAACCACCTGCACCACAATAGTAAACCAGTTTGTATCAAGCAAGGTTGACCTTATATTTGCAAACGCCACAGGTGCCTTGCAGGCTGCTGTTTCGGGAACAGAGAGTATTCCGATTGTGGGCACCTCAATAACCGATTATGCAACCGCCCTTGAAATTGATTTAAAGGATTGGACAGGCAAGACAGGCATTAACGCAACCGGCACATCCGATTTAGCGCCGCTTGACAAGCAGGCGGAAATGTTCAAGGAACTGCTGCCGAACGCTAAAAAGGTGGGCATACTTTATTGCTCAGGTGAGGCAAACTCAAAATATCAGGCAACCGAAATTACTAAATATCTTAAAAAGCTCGGCATCGAAACCAAGGAATACACCAGCGCCGATTCAAACGATATAGCTCAGGTTGTAACCGCCGCCTGCGCCGAGGTTGACGCGCTTTATGTTCCTACCGATAACACGATGGCTTCAAACGTGCAGATAATAAACAACATTGCAGAGCCTGCAAAAATTCCGGTTATAGCGGGTGAAAAGGGCATTTGCAACGGCTGCGGCATTGCAACCCTTTCAATCGACTACTACAGCATAGGCAAAAAAGCGGGCGAAATGGCGTACGATATACTTGTAAACGGGAAAAAACCCGCCGATATGGATATCGCTTTTGATTCCGCCCCGGTTAAGGAGTATATTAAGGAGCGCTGCGATAAGCTCGGCATAACCGTTCCGAGCGATTACACGGCAATTCAGTAAATAAAAAAATTAAGCTATGGCGATAGGGCGTATTATACCCTATCGCTTATTGCGGTTTTGAAAGGAATTTAAAAATGCTATCATTTCTCAGTTCTTTGCCGGGCGCGGTGGCGCAGGGCGCAATATGGGGTATTATGGCGGTAGGCGTGTTTATCACCTATAAAATACTTGACCTTGCCGACCTTACGGTAGACGGCTCGTTCGGCACGGGCGGCGCGGTGCTGGTTGTATGTACCGCGGGCGGAATGAACATATATCTTGCCATGCTTTTATCATTACTTGCGGGCTGTGCGGCGGGCTTTGTAACGGGCGTTCTGCACACTAAATTCGGCATACCTGCAATTCTTGCCGGAATACTTACGCAAATAGCCCTTTATTCGGTAAACCTTCGCATTATGAGCGGCAAGGCGAATCAGCCGCTTTCGGCTATGAAATACAGAAAAATACTTTTGGTTTCTCTCAGGAACATAAATAAATCACTTATAGTCTGCGGTATATTTGTGGCTGTAATAATCGCGCTGCTTTATTGGTTCTTCGGCACAGAGTTGGGTCATTCGCTGAGAGCCACAGGCTGTAATCAGGCAATGGCGCGGGCAAACGGAATAAATACCGCCACAAACAAGATAATAGGCTTTGTTGTGTCAAACGGTCTTGTGGCGCTCTCGGGCGGGCTGCTTGCGCAGTACCAGGGCTTTGCCGATGTTAATATGGGGCGCGGCGCTATAGTAATAGGTCTTGCCGCCATAATAATAGGCGATGTGGTATTCGGCAAGATATTTAAAAACTTTGCCCTTAAACTTTTGGGCGCGGTTTTGGGAGGCGTTATCTACTATATAGTTATATCCTTTGTTTTGTGGCTCGGTCTTCCCGCAAACGACCTTAAAATGCTTACGGCGGCGGTTGTGGCGCTCTTCCTCGGGGTACCCTATTGGAAAGGCAAAATTGCCGAAAAACGCGTAAAACCCGCTGAGGAGGTAAAAGCCGATGCTTGAAATTAAAAATGTTTATAAAACCTTTAATCCCGGCACAATAAACGAGAAAAAAGCGCTTAACGGGCTTAATTTAACCCTTAACGACGGCGATTTTGTAACCGTGATAGGCGGAAACGGCGCGGGAAAATCCACCATGCTTAATATGATAGCGGGCGTGTACCCGGTGGACAGCGGCGCTATAATAATTGACGGAACCGACGTTACAAAGCTGCCCGAGCACAAGCGCGCAAAATATCTGGGCAGAGTTTTCCAAGACCCTATGATGGGCACCGCGGCGGATATGTGGATAGAGGAAAATATGGCGCTTGCCGCCCGCAGGGGGCAAAGGCGCGGGCTTAAATGGGCAATAAACAAGCACGAGCGCGAGCAGTTCAAAAAAATGCTTTCCGAGCTTGATTTAGGGCTTGAAAACCGCCTTTCGGCAAAGGTGGGGCTGCTCTCGGGCGGTCAGCGCCAGGCGCTTACGCTTTTAATGGCGGTAATGAAAAAGCCTAAGCTTTTATTGCTTGATGAGCACACCGCGGCGCTTGACCCGAAAACCGCCGCAAAGGTGCTTGAGCTTTCGGATAAGTTTATAGCCGAAGAGGGGCTTACCGCCATGATGGTAACCCACAATATGCGCGACGCAATAGCACACGGCAACCGACTTATTATGATGAACAACGGAAAAATTATACTCGATGTTTCGGGCGAAGAAAAGAAAAAGCTCACGGTTGAATACCTGCTTGAGGCTTTCAGCAAATTGAGCGGCGAGGAATTTGCAAACGACAGAGCGCTGCTTAACTGATTTTTGCATTTTGGCACTTGAAAACTTTTTTAAATATGGTAAAATTAAATTAGATTAAAAAAAGGAGTTCTTATAAAATGGCAAAAGAAGTTTTGGTTGAAATATCCGCGCGCCACGTTCATGTAACAGACGAGGCACTTGAAATACTTTTCGGCAAGGGTCACAAGCTCACCCCGAAAAAGGATCTTTCGCAGCCGGGTCAGTTTGCGTGCGAGGAAAAGGTTACCGTAGTAGGTCCGAAATCGCAGCTTAAAGCGTCAATCTTGGGTCCGACCCGCCCCGAAACGCAGGTTGAGCTGTCTCTTACCGACGCACGCTCCATAGGCGTTACCGCACCCATAAGAGAATCGGGAGATATTAAAGGCTCGGGCGTATGTAAGCTGGTAGGTCCCGCAGGTGAAATTGAGCTGACCGAGGGCGTTATTGCCGCAAAGCGCCATATACATATGACCCCCGAGGACGCCGAGAAATACGGCATTAAGGACAAGCAGATTGTAAGCGTTAAAATCCCGACCGAGGGCCGCGCGCTTGTTTTCGGCGATGTTGTAGCACGAGTCAGCCCCAAATATAAGCTGGCTATGCATATAGATACCGATGAGGCAAACGCCGCCGCGGTTCCCGGCAGCTGCATAGGTGAAATTCTTGACTGATAACCCAATAGGGCTTTACATTCACATACCCTTTTGCGCGAAAAAATGCGCGTATTGCGATTTTTATTCCGCCTGTGTTACAAACGAGCTTACAGAGGAATATGTAAAAGGGCTTTGTGAATCCTTTAAAAATTGGGGCGGTAAAATTTGCCGCCCTGTTGATACGGTTTACTTTGGCGGAGGAACGCCGTCGCTTTTGGGGAACAGAATTGTTCCCCTTTTAAGGGCGGCGCGCTCCTCTTTTTGTATTACCGATAATGCCGAGATAACCGCCGAGTTAAACCCTGCGGGCAACTCCGCCGAATTTCTTTCCGCCTGCAAGTGTGCGGGCATTAACAGGCTGTCGGTAGGCGCGCAAAGCGGGAGTGATGATGAGCTTTTGCTGCTCGGGCGAACGCACACCGTAAAGGATACCGCCGAAACGGTTAAAGCGGCGCGGGATATGGGCTTTGGAAACATTTCGCTTGATTTAATGTGTGGCTTGCCCGGCTCAAATACAGAAAGTCTTAAAAAAAGCCTTGATTTTACCGTGGGGCTTGAGCCGGAGCATATATCCGTATATATACTGAAAATAGAGGAAAACACCCTGTTTTATAAAAACAAAGCTACGCTGGCGCTGCCCGATGACGATGAAACGGCAGAGCAATATATGTATATATGCGAATACCTCGAAAGTAAGGGATATTTGCATTATGAAATATCGAATTTCTGCCGCCCTGGGTATGAGAGCCACCATAACCTTAAATACTGGAACTGCGACGAATATTTAGGCATAGGCGCGGCGGCGCACTCGTTTATTGACGGAAAGCGATTTTTCTACCCCCGCAGCATTAAAGCCTTTTTAAGCGGGGAGCCGCCTGTGCCCGACGGCGACGGTGGAGACGCGACCGAATACATTATGCTCCGCTTGCGATTATCCCGCGGGGTAAATTTTGCCGAATACCGCAGGCGGTTCGGGTCTGCCCTGCCCAATAGCTTTATAAAAGCGGCTGAAACCTTAAGCGGTATAGGGCTTGTAAAAATAACCGAAGACGCGGTTGCGATAACCGACAGGGGCATGCCGGTTTCCAACAGCATAATAACCGAATTATTGGAGAATATATAATGAGAACGCTTAAAATTCATCTTATACGCCATGGAGCTACCGACGCGAATTATGACGGACGTTACATAGGCTGCAACACCGATTTACCGCTCGCCCCCGAGGGGCTGAACGAGTTGCGCCTGTTAAAGGACGATATTGATTACCCCGAAATTGAAAGGCTCTATTCAAGCCCCATGCTGCGCTGCCGCCAGACGGGAGCCGTGCTCTACCCCGATTTTGAGCCCGTAACGGTTGAGGAATTAAAGGAATATGATTTCGGCTCGTTTGAGAATAAAACCGCCGCCGAGCTTGAAAGCAACCCGAATTTTATACCTTGGACGTCGGGCAGGCTGTCAGCCCCGCCCGGAGGGGAGGATAATTCCGAGTTTATAAAGCGCATTTGCGTAGGCTTTAATAAAATCGTGCTTGATATGATTGGAAGCGGGCTTACCGAAAGCGCCGTTATAATGCACGGCGGCGCTATTATGATGCTGCTCGGCGTTTCTGCCGTGCCGAGACACAAGCCCGTTGAATGGACGGCGGATAACGGCAGGGGCTATTCAGTAAGAGTTACCCCCTCGCTTTACCATAAAAGCGGCGTTATAGAGGTTTACGGTATTGTATGATTTATTAAATAAAATCCCGCTTTTCAGCGGTATTACCGAAAATGAGGTGCGGGAGCTTTTAAGCCCGCAAAATACCCGAAAACGCATATTTGAAAAGGGCGAGACCGTGCTTTACGAGGGCGAGCCTGTAAGGGAAACAGGTATTGTGCTTTCGGGAAAGGTGATAATAGAGCTTAGCGACGCATGGGGAAACAACAGCGTAATTTCAGGCGTGGAAAAGGGCGGCGCGTTTGCCGAGGCGTATGCCTGCGTTCCCGGCTCTTTAATGCTGCAGCACGTTACCGCATATGAAAAAAGCGAAATTCTTTTTATTAACGTTCAGGCGCTGCTTGAAACGGACGGCATAAAAAACGAAGCACAGCTGAAACTTTTGAAAAATCTGCTTACGGTCTGCGCTTCTAAAAATTTAAGGCTCTCCTCGCGTATGCTTAACATCACGCCGAAAACCATACGCGCGCGGCTTATGTCCTACTTTTCGGAGTGCGTTAAAACTTCCGGCTCTTATAAATTTGAAATTCCTTACGACCGCCGCCAGCTTGCCGATTACCTCGGTGTAGACCGCAGCGCGCTGAGCGCCGAGCTTTCCAAAATGCAAAAGGAGGGGCTTATAGCATATAATAAAAACCGTTTTAAAATATTGGTAAGCCCCGCGGAACTTTAAGATTTTGTGGAAAACCACAATTTAGCTTTTTTAAAAATATCCAAATTGTAAATGTGAACAAACTTTTAAAAAACACCGCACATTTTGTTGACTTTAGTCGCCCGATGTGTTACGATAACAGTAATGAAAGTGTGAATAATTTAATATTTGCCGATATAGGTTTGGATTGATGGCCCAAATGTTTCTACCGCACGCCGTATAAGTTGCGACTATTGGTAACGTCAGCTTTTTGTTTTTTAAAAGCCGGCTTTTAAACGTTTTTATGCGTTTATATATTGGCAAACAGACTTTTTATTTTAAGTCTGTTTTTTGTTTTTATAAATAATAAAAGGAGCGCACCCGATGAAAGCCTTAGAAGAAAAAATTCTGAAAGAGGGAAAGGTTCTTCCCGGCAATATTCTTAAGGTGGGTTCTTTTTTAAATCATCAGATAGACGTTGATTTCATAATGGAAATGGGGCGCGAAGCAGCGCGGCTCTTTGAAAATGAAAAAATAACGAAAATTCTCACTATTGAAACCTCGGGCATAGCAATAGCGGTAGGCGCGGGCGCGGCAATGCACGTGCCGGTTGTATTTGCCAAAAAGCATAAATCAAGCAACGTTTCGGGCGAGGTTTTAAGCACCGTGGTTCATTCCTACACACACGGAACGGATTATACCGTGGTTGTTGAAAAGGATTATATAAGCCCCGATGATAAAATATTATTGGTAGACGATTTTCTTGCAAACGGCAAGGCGCTTTTGGGGCTTATTGATATAGCCGGCCAAGCGGGCGCCGAGGTTGTGGGCGCTTGCTGCGCTATTGAAAAGGGCTTTCAGAAAGGCGGGGACTCTCTCCGCGCCGACGGAATACGGGTTGAATCGCTCGCGGTTATTGACAGTATGAGCGACACCTCGGTCACATTCCGCAAATAAAATACGGATAATCGCGGTTTACCGCTTTATCAAAATAAATAATTTTTCGGAGGAAGAAATTATGAAGAAAATTACGGCAATGCTTCTCTGCCTTGCAATGCTTTTTGCGTTCGCGGGCTGCGGCAGCAAGGACACAGGCTCGGGTTCAACCGGCAACAACGCAAAAAAGGGTGTCAGCGAGGATATTCTTCCGCGTCTTGACATTAAATCAGAGGTTACCGTACCGGACGATTTCAAAATCGGTATGATTTGCCTGCACGACGAAAACTCCACCTATGATAACAACTTCATTCAGGCTTTAAAGTCTGTTCAGAAGGGTATGGGTCTTAAAGACGATCAGGTAGTTATAGTTACCGGCATCGGCGAAGACAGCAAGTGCTACGATACCGCTGTTGACCTTGCTAAAAATAAGGGCTGCAAGGTTATATTTGCCGATTCTTTCGGTCATGAGTCCTTTATGAAGCAGGCGGCTCAGGAATTCCCGAACGTTCAGTTCTGCCACGCCACCGGTACTTCGGGCAAGAGAGCCGGAATTGCCAACTTCCACAATGCTTTCGCCTCTATTTACGAGGGCAGATACCTTGCGGGTATAGCTGCCGGTATGAAGCTTAACGAAATGATCAAAGCCGGCAAGATAAAGGCTGAAGAGGCTGTTATCGGTTATGTGGGCGCTTATACCTATGCTGAGGTTATCTCGGGTATGACTTCTTTCTTCCTCGGCGCACGTTCTGTTTGCGAAACCGCCACAATGAAAGTTCGCTACACCGGTTCTTGGTACGATCAGGGCAAGGAGCAGGAAGCTGCTACCGCTCTTATTGAAAAGGACAAGTGCGTTCTTATAAGCCAGCACGCTGACTCCCTCGGCGCTCCCACCGCTTGCGAGCTTGCAGGCGTTCCGAATGTTTCCTACAACGGCAGCACCTACTCCGCAGGTAAGAATACTTTCATAGTTTCTTCCGCTATCAACTGGGCTCCTTACTTCCAGTACATCATTGAGTGCGTTGTTAAGGGACAGGCTATTGATGCTGACTGGTGCGGCGATATAGCTACAAACTCCGTTGTTCTTACAGGCATTAACGAGGGCGTTGCGGCTGAAGGCACAGAAGCTAAGATTAAAGAAGCTATCGACGCCTTCAAGGCAGGCACACTCAAGGTATTTGCTACCGATAAGTTTACTGTTGACGGCAAAAAGCTTGACCAGTATTTAGCCGATGTTGACGGCGACTTTAAGGGCGAGACCAACGTAATTCACGACGGTTACTTTGATGAGTCCAACGCTAAAGACTTCCGCTCCGCTCCTTATTTCGATGTAATAATCGACGGCATTACCAACCTTAACAAAGAGGTTTAATTAACCGCTTTAGACCTGACTATCCCACACAAGGGGAATATTTTCCCCTTGTGTATTTTGATTTTAAAAACATACAGGGAGGATACTTGTGAACGCGCTTGAAATAAGAAACGTAACAAAACGCTTCGGTAAGGTAGTAGCAAACAAGAATATAAATCTTACGGTTGAAAAGGGCGAAATACTTGCGGTGCTGGGTGAAAACGGCTCGGGCAAGACTACGCTTATGAATATGATTGCAGGTATCTACCACCCTGACGAGGGCGAGATTCTTGTAAACGGCGAACACGTTGTTATAAACTCGCCGAAGGACGCTTTTAACCTAAAAATAGGTATGATCCACCAGCATTTTAAGCTTGTGGATGTATTTGACGCTACCGAAAACATAGTTTTGGGAATTGACGGTGATAAACGCTTTAACCTTAAAGAGGCGGCAAAGCGGGTTGCCGAAATTTCGGAGAAATACGGGTTTGAAATTGACCCGAAAAAGAAAATTTATCAGATGTCGGTTTCGGAAAAGCAGACCGTTGAAATAATAAAGGTGCTTTACCGCGGCGCGGATATACTGATACTTGACGAGCCGACGGCGGTGCTTACCCCGCAGGAGACCGAAAAGCTTTTTGCGGTGCTCAGAAGAATGCGCAGCGACGGCAAATCGATAATAATAATAACTCACAAAATGCACGAGGTGCTTTCCGTTTCCGACCGCGTGGCGATACTCCGCCGCGGCGAATACATAGATACGGTTATAACAAAGGAAACGAGCGAGGCCGAGCTTACCGAAATGATGGTGGGCAAAAAGGTCTCCCTTAACATTGACAGAACAGAACCCGAAAACCCTGCCGAGCGCCTTATGATAAAAGGTCTCGACCTTTACAGCGAAGAGGGCATTAAGGTTCTTGACGATATATCATTCACCGCAAACAGCGGCGAAATTTTAGGCATTGCAGGCATTGCGGGCAGCGGTCAGCGCGAGCTTTTGGAGGCTATTGCGGGTCTTCAGAAAATAAGCAGCGGCGAAATAATTTACAACAACCCGAAAACGGGCGGCGCCGAAAACCTGCGCGATAAAACCCCAATGCAGATTCGCGAGCTGGGCGTCCGTCTTTCATTCGTACCCGAGGACAGGCTCGGAATGGGGCTTGTGGGAAATATGGATATTGTGGATAATATGATGCTGCGCAGCTACCGCCGCGGGCGCTCTATGTTCCTCAACCGCCAGTCGCCCAAAAAGCTTGCCGACGATATTATAAATGACCTTGAAATTGCAACCCCCAGCGCAAACACCCCCGTGCGCAGGCTTTCGGGCGGTAACGTGCAAAAGGTGCTTGTAGGGCGTGAGATAGCCTCCTCCCCCACCGTGCTTATGGCGGCGTACCCTGTGAGAGGGCTTGATATAAACTCCTCTTATATGATATACAATCTTCTCAACCAGCAGAAGAAAAACGGCGTCGCGGTTATATTCGTCGGCGAGGATCTGGACGTTTTAATTGAGCTTTGCGACCGCATTATAGTTGTAAATTCGGGCAGAGTTACCGGCATTGTGGACGCAAGAGAAACCACAAAGGAAGAGCTCGGACTTTTAATGACAAAATCGGGAGGTAAGGAAAATGGCAAGTGAAAAAAACCTTAAACGCGAGCCTCTCGCTTATATTTCAAAAAGGGATAATGTCTCTCTTACCTACCGCATAGTGGTGCGGGCTGTGGCAATTGTTTTGGCGCTCATAGTCTGCGGTATAGTCACCAAGGTGCTCACGGGCGATAACCCGCTTTCAATTTATCAAACAATAGTTCACGGTGCGGTGGGCAAGGGCAGATTGCTTGTTACAATTCACGATATTGCAATTCTCCTTTGCATATCGTTAGCGGTTACTCCCGCTTTCCGTATGCGCTTTTGGAACACGGGCGCAGAGGGTCAGGTGCTTATAGGCTGCCTTGCCACCGCCGCGTGTATGTTCTGGCTCGGCGGTAAGGTTTCAAACGGTGTGCTTATTCTTATTATGACCGTTTCCGCCATAGTTTCGGGTATGATTTGGGGCGTTATTCCCGCAATATTCAAGGCGCAGTGGAAAACCAACGAAACGCTTTTCACACTTATGATGAACTACGTTGCAATTCAGCTTGTTGAATATTTTCTTAAAATAGCCGATAAGAGCGGCTCAAACGTTGTAGGACCCGACCTTTTATCCCACGGCTGGCTGCCCGATATTTTCGGGGTAAAATATCTGCTTAACATTATAATTGTTGCGGTTATTACCGTTTTAATGCAGATATATCTTAAATACAGCAAGCACGGCTACGAAATTTCGGTTGTGGGCGAGAGTGAAAACACCGCGCGCTACATAGGCATAAACGTTAAAAAGGTTATTATTCGCACAATGTTGGTGTCGGGCGCTATATGCGGGCTTGCAGGTCTCCTGCTTGTGGGCGGTTCTTCCCACTCTATCGATTCAAATTTGGTAGGCGGCAGAGGCTTTACCGCCATAATGGTTTCGTGGCTCGGCAAGTTTAATCCCATTACAATGATTTTAACCACCCTGCTGCTCGTCTTCTTAGGGCGCGGCGCAGACGAGGTTACCTCTAAATTCGGTTTGAACGGCGATTTTTCCGATATTTTAACCGGAATAATTCTTTTCTTCATAATCGGCTGTGAATTTTTTATAAACTATAAAATCAATTTCAGCCACCGTAAAAAGGAGGAGAAATAATGCTGACGATTATTAACTTTATTCAACGTGCCATTTTGCAGGGCACACCTTTGCTTTACGGTGCTACCGGCGAAATTTTAACCGAAAAATCGGGCAACCTTAATCTCGGCATACCCGGCATTATGTATATCGGCGCAATATCGGGCGTTGTGGGCGGCTTTATGTACCAGACCTCAACCGATGAAGTAGTGCCTATAATAGCGGTTTTAATTCCGTTTTTGTGCTGTCTTTTAGGCTCGCTGCTCGTGTCGCTCCTTTATTGCTTTTTAACCGTAACGCTCAGAGCTAATCAGAACGTTACAGGTCTTGCAATTACCACCTTCGGCGTGGGCTGCGGCAATTTCTTCGGCGGTTCGCTCATTAAAATTATAAAGAGCGACGTTCCCTACCTTGCCTTAGTAGATATTGCAAGAGCCTTTAAAACCACGTTGCCCTTTGCGGAAAACACGGGCGATATAGGTAAGCTTTTCTTCTCCTACGGCTTTATGGTATACCTTGCAATTATCATTGCTATTATTTCGGCGGTGTTTCTTAAAAAGACAAAGCACGGGCTTAACCTGCGCGCGGTGGGCGAAAACCCCGCCACGGCTGACGCTGCGGGCATTAACGTAACTCGCTATAAATACTTTGCTACCTGCATAGGCGGTATGATAGCAGGGCTGGGCGGACTTTTCTATGTTATGGATTACTGCAACGGCATTTGGTCTAACAACGGCTTCGGCGACCGCGGCTGGCTTGCAATAGCAATAGTTATTTTCGCCACCTGGAAACCCTCGCTTGCCATACTCGGCTCTTACCTGTTCGGCGCGCTTTATATTCTTTTCAACTATATAAACGTGCCCATGCAGATGATTCCGCTGATTCAAATGTTGCCCTATGTGGTAACAATAATTGTGCTTATAGTGGTAAGCATACGCAAGCGCCGCGAAAATCAACCCCCGGCGCACTTGGGACTTTCCTATTTCCGCGAGGAAAGATAGAAAACATTGATTTGTTAGTAAACTCAAAAATCTATATTTGCGGCGTTTACGCCGCATTTCCCGTTTTTCCGCTGACAGGTGCGGCGGAAAAACACCTTATAAGCGAAAAATGGCTTAAAGAGCTATTTTTCAAGGACACTGGGGTGAGTACCCACGGGGATAGAGTGCAGTCAAAAATCTTTGATTTTTGCGAACGGAATTCCCGTCCAAGAGCGCGGCGAATTTTCGACGCGCTCAAAAAAACACTTACATTTGCTATATAAATGTGGTAAAATATAAATATAGCTTTTTCCGGCGTGCCTGAAAACGGCTCGCCGGATTTTTATGTTAAAGAAGGGTGAAAATTGTTTGAAAAAGGCGAAAAAATTATATACGGTAAAACCGGAGTGTGTGTTGTAGAGGATATTGCAGAAAGAGCGGTTCCCGGCGGAAAAAGGCTTTACTACACCTTGCGGCCGCTTTATCAGTCGGGCAATGTGATCTTTGCCCCGGCAGACAGCGATAAAATTTTTATGCGCCCAATTATTACCCGTAAGGACGCGGAAAAGCTGATTGAGGACGTTCCGAAAATCAGAGAAAACGCGCTGTCGGAGGAAATTTCCGATGAAACGGAAATTCGCAGTTGCAAGGAGCTTCTGTGCTTTGCAATAATGCTTTATGAGAGGCGCAAAGAGGCGCGCCGTATGAAACGCAAGCTCAGCTTTACATATGAAAATCGGCTGCACAGGGCAGAACAGGTGCTTTTCGGCGAGCTTGCCGCAGTTTTGGAAATTGAGCCCGAAAGCGTGCCTAAGCTGCTGTTTGCGGCAATTAAAGACTGAAAGGAATTTTTTATGACCGAACAGAAAAATCTTGAAACCTTAAGCGCCGAAATACTTGAAACAGAGGAAAGAGAAGCCGAACGCTTTTCCTCATCACTTTATGAAAGGCTTGCACGTCAGAACAGTATGACCGCCGATGAGCAGGCGGCTTTGGCAGAGGAAGTGGCTAATGAGGTTAAGGCGCTTGAAAATACCTCAACCCGACTTAAAAAGGCGCATAAATGGGCTTTTGACCAAGTAGACGAGCTGCGCACAAGGCTGAAAGAGGGCAAAATGAGCGACAGCCGCGAGCTTATAATCCGCCGCGCCCCCGCAAATTCCGTTATCGACTACGAGGAAGAAAAAACCAAAAACTTTGCAGCGGGCGTCAATTTCTACAAAATCGCAATAATACTTATTTCGGGCAGCTTTGCGGGCGTTATTATTGAAATGCTGTGGTGTTTTATCCGCCACGGCTATTTTGAGAGCCGCGCGGGGCTTGTATACGGTCCGTTCAACCTGCTTTACGGCGTTGGTGCCACGGCGCTTACACTGCTGCTTTACCGCTACAGAAACCGCAGCTCCTCAATATCCTTTTTCGGCGGAATGATTATAGGCAGCGCGGTGGAATATCTGCTCTCATGGGCGCAGGAGACGCTTTTCGGCTCCACCTCGTGGGATTACAGCGCCGTTCCGCTTAATATCAACGGCAGAATATGCCTTTTGTATTCGGTGTTTTGGGGGCTGCTCGGCGTTATGTGGATAAAAAGCATTTATCCGCGCGTTGCAAAGGTTATACTTAAAATACCCAATAAGGCGGGTAAAATAATAACCGTACTGTTTTCGATTTTTATTGTGTTCGACGGCATTATGAGCCTCGGCGCGGTTTGGCGCTGGTCAAAGCGTATTGAAAACAAGCCGGCAGCCTCGGCGGCAGATAAATTTTTTGATAACCGCTTTCCCGATTCCAGAATGGAAAAAATATTTGCAAATATGGAATTTGACAAATAAAGAACGAGCGCGTCTAAAAATTCGACGCGCTCCACTAAGCAAACGAAAAAATGCGGCGTTCACGCCGCATTTTTTCGTTTTTCTGCAGACCGACTCATATATTAATTATTACGGGCATAATTCCGTTCTTTTCAATATCTATAACGGCATAGCTCTTCCCGCCCTCGCGCGGCTCTGCGCAGGAACCGGGATTCACAACGTACATTCCGTCCTCATATAATGTTTTTGAGACGTGGGTGTGTCCGTAAAGCGCAATATCACAGCCGGCGGTTCGGGCGGCGGAAATCAGCCTTTCGGTGCCGTATTTAACACCCAGGGTATGCCCGTGGGTAAAAAATATCCTGTGCCCCGCTACCTCCGCAATATCCGCGGCCGGATAAACGGAAAAAATATCGCAGTTTCCGCTGACTATATGAAAAACCATGTCGGGGTAAAAATTAATAATGTCCTCAATGTCTCCCGTCACGTCTCCCAAAAAGAAAACGTGGCGGGCGTTTTTCTGTGCGTTAAGTATTTTTCTTATATTTCCGCTTTTTCTGTGCGAATCGGAAATAACAACAATTCTCATTATAACACCTATTCTACAAAATTATTTTTTGACATAATATATAAAGGGGGTTAAAGCTATGAACAACAACGATATTAACAGACAAAAACTTATTGACGCGCTGCTTGCGTCGTCCGGCGGGAAACTGAACCGCGACAGCATAAACCGCGCCGCAGACGGCAATGACGTATCACCGCTTATTAACAGTCTGTCGCCCGCCGACAGGGAAAAGCTGAACAAGGTTATGTCCGATAAGGAAAGCATGGAAAAGCTGCTTAAAAGCCCGCAGGCGCAGCTGATATTAAAATCGGTATTAAAGGGCGGAAAAAACGATGGACGAACTGGGCGATAAACTTTCGGCAATACTGAACGACCCCGAAAGCATGGAACGTGTAAAGCAGATGGCTCAAAGCCTTTTGGGCGGAGAAGACGGCGGCACGGCGGTGCAAAATAACCCTGCGCCCCCTGCCGCGCTGCCCGCCGACGATATAAATATAAAGCAGATAGTTTCGCTTTTTTCCAAAATGAAAAACACGGCTGATGACTCGCGCGTACAGCTGATTTACGCCCTGCGCCCGCATTTGAGCGAGGAGCGGCGCGCGCGTGCCGATACCGCTATTAAACTGCTCAAGCTGCTTGATATGCTGCCGTTTATAAAGGAAAGCGGAATTTTGAAGGGGATTTTATGAGCGATAACGATTTTATGCGGCAGCAGCAGGCAGCTGTGGAAAGAATGCGCGAAATGAGCCGAAAGGCTGCCGAAACCCCGGAGCAGCCCATGCCGCCCGTGCCGCCGTTTGTAAGGCTGCAAAACAGGCAGAGCGGGGCGCAGAACCAAAGCTCGCCCGCGCCTCGGCGGCAAGACACGCCGCCCCGACCGCAAAGCGCGCCCGTGACGGAAGAAACACACGCAGAAGACTTCCCTTTTCCCGCCCGTAAAGGCGGGCTTTCCTCGCTGCCGTTTTTGGATATGCTAGGCAGTGACGGCGACCTTCCGCTGATTATAGGTCTGCTGCTTATTCTCTTCAGCGAGAAGGCGGATAAAAAACTGCTTTTTGCACTGATTTATATATTATTATAGTCATAAATTGTTGGAAATTCAAGGAATATTTTCTTGCAATTTTTGCTTTATGTAAACTCGGACAACCTCAAAAGTTTTCCCACTTATCCACCGTTATATCCACAGTTACACACACTTTCAAACGAAAAAATCGGCTTTTCAAGGCTTTTTCGGTGGATAACTGTGTTTATAAGTTGGATAAATGTTTATTCATAATAAAATGAATAAAAAAATTATGTAAAGTATTCGTCAAAATTCGACTTTAATTTCACCCGCGTTTCATGGCGCGCAGTTTTTTCTTATCCGCGTCGGATACACGGCGCGATTCCAGCATTTTTTGAATAGATTTGTTATAGGTCCAATCATCAAAGCCGCAGGTTTCAAGAAAACGGTAGGTTTTATCGCGGTACTTTGCCATAGCCGTGGCGGTGCACCAGGCTGCCGCCATCTTATAATAATACTCATCATTGTGCGCTGTGCGCAGAGCCGCAAAAACGCGGTCGATATATTCGTCGTTTAAATAGTGCGACATCATTGTAACAACCGCTATGCGCATATAATAGGTCTCGCCCGAGGCAAGGTAGCCCGTGAGTTGTTCCCACACCTCAGACGGGTGCTTTTCGCACTGCTTAAAGGATTGGCAGAGTATATCGCAGGTTGACCAGTTATCAATGTGCCGCGCGGCTTTATCAAAGTATTTTATAAGCGTGTTTATATCCGCCCTTGTTTTACCGAGTACATAAGCGTATAAAAAGCACATTTCCATGCTTGAAAAATCGCAGCAATCCAAAAACAGCACGCCCTCTCCCCTTTTTACAATTTCCGCCGCCATGGTGCGGAGAGCCGGCAGACGCACGCCTATAAGCGGCGTAGAGGTTTCGGGTATCAGCTTTTTTGAAAAATCACGGTAGCCACCCTCCGCTTTTGAGTCCAATTCTTTTTTTATATCATCAATCATTTTTTCACTTCCCGAAATTAAAACAGATAAAAATAAAAAATCCCGTACACTCTTAGGCTCCTTCTGACGAGGGTTGCTCCCCACGGTGTGGGGAGACGTCAACGCAGTTGACAGAGGGGACCGCCGCCGTCAGTGGCTGTCGAGTGTAACGAGACTGAGGGAGAGAAAAGTTAAGACATTTACACATTCTCTTTCCGTCAAGGCTTAAATAATAACTGTGCTCTCAGCATTATTCAAGTATATAAATTTCAACATTGCGAACGCCGAAAGCAACGCATGCGCTGCGGGTGGACATAAACAGGTCAACACCCGTGGGGTGGCTGTTTACAAATCCGCCGGTATCGGCCGCTACGGCATAGCCGTAAATAAAGCTGCCGTCCGCCGTTCTTATATACATCTTGGTACCGTAGGGTATTACCTTGGGGTTTACGGCTATATAGCCGGGCTGCGGTGCTACGCCTGTGGCGCAGTTATTTCCCGTGTAGGTGTACGCCGTGGCGCGGGACACCATTTTGGACTTGTATTTAAGCGGTACGCCGTTTTTATCAAATTCTATATTAAGAGCGGGGGTAAGGGTTGAAACGCCCTTAAAGGACGAATTGTCAGCCGTGGCGGTGCTTTTTGCCGCCGCTTTTTTCGTTCCGATGATTTTTTTGCCGTTTACGGCGCTTTTAACCACTTCTTCACCTGTTACGGTGCGCCCCGACGATACGCCGTTTACTATCTTTTCGGTGTAGCTTACACGCTTTTCGCCGTCAACGCCCGTTTCCACCGTTTCGCTGCCCGCCGCCTTTGCCGCGGAATAAACGGTTTCAAGCGTGTGGGGTATAACCTCGGTGTAGCTGCCGTCTACATATTCTATATCGGTGTAATCAATATAAACCGTATCCGAAACCACGGTTTCAGCCGACGGTTCGATAAAATCATGCTCATCGGGGGTGAAGCCCGCCTTGGTCAACGCGTCAAGAACCGTACCGCCCGTAAACTCAACCTCAAGCGTGTTATCGCCCACGGTAATAAACACGGGGAAAGAATAAGCAATTTCGACCGTTGTAAGGTGGTTTTCCACCTTTGTTTTCATTATTTGGTAACGCTCCGACTTTAATTTAAGACCGGAAAGTATATTAGCAACATTTGCGTTTACCGAACGCACGGTGTATGTCTTCTCGCCGTCAAACACCTTTACGGTATTGAGCGAAAAGCCGAGTAAAGTAATAACCGCTATTGTGAACGCGGTCATAGCCGCTATACACCTTACGCGCGTCTGTCTTATGAAGTCGGGATCCGACAGACGATACTTTATTTTTTCTAACATCAAATGACTCCTTTGAATCAAATCTCGCAAGCCGAGGCATATTATAAACCCTTAAAGCCACAATGTCAAAGTTTCAAAAAGTCGCATTTTTGGTCAAAATGACGGTTAAAAAGCGGTTACAAAAAGGTTACAAAGCTGTAACCTTTTTGTAAGGGGACTTTTCTTGACATTTTTTTACATAAAACTTGTGCAACCCTACAAAATCGCATAAAGTGGCGCAGCGGACAGCCTGTACACTTCTATTTTACACCAAAAGTGGGGGATATATTCATTTTTTCAAAATAAAAGCACAATATAAGGAAAAAAACAGTAAAAAAAATTTTTTGCCTATCCGCTTATAAAAACCGTTTTAACGCCCTTTGCGGCGGCGTATCTTACGGTATTGGCAGTCCCGCTTTTCTCCCCGTTGAACACGGCTATTACTCTTGCGGCATGGTCTACCATCCACTCGTTCCGCGTCTGAAAACAGCCCCTGCCGTATCCGGCGCATACATATTTAATATAGTCCGCCCCTTTTAAAACAGCTCTGTACTTTATTCTCCAGTAAATATTCCAGTTTTCCTCAAACCCTTTATAGGGGCAGGCGCAAATAAGCCGTATATCCTTACCGTCGGCACGCAGCTGCAATACAATTTCCGCCGCCCAGATATCCACGCCGCGCGCCATTCCCGAAATAAACACATTAAAGCCCTCGTCTACGGCACATAAAATCTCTTTTTTTAAATCCTTTACTATTTCCGGCTTAGCCCTGTGCAGTTTTTCGGGGCGGTGACCCGTAAAACAAACTCTGTGTAATCTTTTTTCTTTTTCGGTTAACATTATACTCAGCTCCAATTCAATACTATAAATATAAAAATTTTCATAACAGTGCTTATAGTATACATCATTGAAAAATAAATATCAATAGTCTATGGCGTGTCATAAATAATACTAATAGACTATGATATAGAGGTGATTATATGAGTGATTTGGCAGAAAAAATCGGTCAGCGCATCAGAAATTACAGAACGCAGCTTGGTTTGAGTCAGGAAAAGCTGGCAGAGCTTTCGGGTTGTCATCCGACATATATAGGTCAGTTGGAGCGCGGTGAAAAGAACGCAACCTTGGAAAGTATTGATAAGGTTGCCGTTTCTTTAAATATATCTTTATCAAAGCTCTTTGAAAACCTCGGCAGTATTGATACAGCCGAACGCAACATTCCGCTTGAGGGATATGAATTTCTGTTATCCAAAAATAAAAAAGAGCAAGAGCAAATAATTAAATTCATTCACGAATTGGATGAATACAAAAACAGTTGAAAATACCCATTTAGACATTAGATATTAGACGTTAGACATTAGAAAATACCCCTCAGTCGCCTATCGGCGCCAGCCGCTGACGGCGGCGGTCCCCTCTGTCAACTGCGTTGACGTCTCCCCACACC
>OIYS01000727.1_pt1 | contig 20720 bp, 17 predicted proteins | sample 1588271 | NCBI WGS metagenome assembly OIYS01 (sample SAMN03283286) | human gut metagenome | biome: human-associated habitat; material: feces | host: Homo sapiens | place: Peru | collected 2012
AAATAAGTAAAGAGATAAAAATAAATAAAAAATCAGCAAGAAGAAATTACTCAAATCAAACAGGTATTACTCTAATAGCATTAGTAGTAATCATTGTAGTACTACTAATTCTAACAGGAGTAGGGATAAGTGTACTATTTAGAAATAGTGAAATAATAGAAGAGGATAAAAATGGAATAAATGAATTAAACAATTATTCAGATAACAAAATAAATGAAACAACTGGTAGAGAGACAATGGGTGGAAGTACAACTGATGGGGACGAGGAAAATTCAACAACACCTAGAATTTCAACATTAGTAGGAAAAGTAGTAGATAAAAATACAAAAGCAAAAGATGCATATGGAAATAAAATAACAATACCAAAAGGATTTAAAATATTAGCCCATAGTGAGAATACAACGACAGGAGATGTAACATACACTTATAGTGGAGATAAGATCCCAGCAGTACAAGATGGAATAGTAATAGAAAATGGAACAGATGGAAATCAATTTGTATGGGTACCAGTAGGAGAAATAAAAAACAAAGACAATACCAAAAACACAATAACATTGGGAAGATATAGTGATTTTACAATGACAAATGGAACATATACTCCTGTGCAAAGTGCAGCAGATTATATACTTACAACACTTGAAAAGATAAAGACAGGAGATAGTACTGCCACTATCTATAAAATAGGATATTATTATTATGAGTTAAACAACCAGTTTGAGGGAAATGCAACGAAAGATTCAACAGCTCAAAATGCAACAGCAAGAGACTTAAAAGCGTTTGTAAAAACTAGCTTAGCAAATGGAGGATATTATATAGCAAGATTTGAAGCAAGTAAAAATACAACAACAAACAAAGTAGAGTCAAAATATGACCAAACAGTTTTAACAAATATAACACAAATAAATGCAGCAACAGTAGCAAGAACAATGTACGGAGATACAATAGATTATGCAAGTGATTTAGTAAATAGTTATGCATGGGATACAGCAATAATTTTTATACAAACATATTCAACAGGAGAAGATGCAAGTAGTTATGCAATTGAAAATAACAGTACATCATTTGCAAATACAGGGAAAAATAATGGTAAATACTGCAATATTTGGGATATGTCAGGAAATGCTTACGAATGGACAACAGGATACTCTGACTGTTCTCTCTTTGACTTCTACCCTTGTGTTTATCGTGGAGGGTGTTACAACGTAAATCGTGGCGGAGCCGACGATGTCACAGATGACTACGGCATCACTCGCACGGATGACAGCAGCAACCGTATTGGCCTACGTTCTTTACTTTATGTAAAGTAGCACTAACCACTGGCTCGAAGAACCAGAAAGAATGAATTAAATACGATATTAGCACTAATGCGCTTAACACGTGCTTTAGAGTAACACAAAGACGCCCCCACTCCTAGAGGGACGTCTTTATTACTGTGTTTGCAAATTTACTGGCCGGAATATGATGAGTAATTTTAGAAGATATACAGATTTTGTTATAATTTCAAGCGTTTTTCGATATTCATATTAAAAGACATTATCCAGTAACTAAAATTTTATTAAAATAACACTAAACTCTTGCTTTTATTGGCAAAATATGCTATTATATACAAGGTACCGTTTAAAGGTGCCCAATATACCTTTTACTTAGTTTTAGGGGATAACACTCCAAACTAAAACTCAGCTTAAGGCAAATAAAATATAGGAGGAAAATAAAATGACAAAGGAAAGAAAACAAGAAATCATTGAAACTTATAAAAGAGATGAAAAAGATACTGGTTCTCCAGAAGTTCAAATAGCTCTTTTAACAGAAAGAATCAATGAATTAACAGCTCATTTAAAAGTTCATATGAAAGATAATCATTCAAGAAGAGGACTTTTAAAAATGGTAGGTGCAAGAAGAAACTTACTTAACTACTTAGCTAAAAAAGATGTTCAAAGATATAGAGACATCGTTGAAAAATTAGGATTAAGAAAATAATTTACAATTTGGACGTTTTGCTTTCATGCCAAACGTCCAAATTTGCGAATATTATCTTAGTTAAAAAGGAAAAATATTAAGGTATTAAAAGCAATAAAAATTAGAAAGTAGCTTGTATCATGTGCTACTAAATATAGCATATAATAGAGGTTACGCTAATTTTCATATTGCTTATAATATAAATAAAATAAAAAGGAGAAAAATCTATGTTTAAAAAATACGAAACACAATTAGCAGGAAGAACTTTATCAATTGAAACAGGAAAAATTGCAGAACTTGCAAACGGAAACGTAGTAGTACGTTATGGAGAGACAGTTGTTATGGTGAACGTAACAGCAGCAAAAGAACCAAAAGAGGGAATAGACTTTTTCCCACTATCAGTAGATTATGAAGAAAAACTATATGCAGTAGGCAAAATTCCAGGAGGATTTACAAAAAGAGAAGGAAAACCAGCAGATAAAGCTATATTAACATCAAGAGCAATAGACAGACCTTTAAGACCATTATTCCCAAAAGATTTTAGAAATGATACATGTGTGGTAGCAACTGTATTATCAGTAGATCCAGACAATAGCCCAGAAGTATGTGCTATGATTGGTGCATCAGCTGCACTTTCTATATCTGACATTCCATTTGGAGGACCTACAGCAGCAGTAGCAGTAGGATATGTTGATGACCAAATAGTTATAAACCCAACACTAGCACAAAGAGAAAAAAGTAGATTAACATTAACAGTAGCAGGAACACTTGAAAAAATTACTATGATTGAAGCTGGTGCTGACGAAATACCAAATGATACAATGCTTGAAGCAATTAAAACAGCACATGAAGAAATCAAAAAAATATGTAACTTTATTTCTGATATAAAAGCAGAAATAGGAAAACCAAAATTTGAATATAAATCATTTGCAACAGATCCAGAAGTATATAGCGAAATAGTAGCAAACTTCAAAGACAGAATGTATCAAGATGTACAAGCTACTGACAAAACTGTAAGAGATACCAACATTGAAAAAATTACAGAAGATATTACAGCATATTTTGTAGAAAAGTACGGAGAAGAAGCAGCAGAAGAAAAGAAGACAGCTATTGCAGATAGTGTTCACGACCTAGAAAAAGCATGTGTAAGAGAAATGATTCTAGAAGAACATAAACGTCCAGATGGAAGAAAAATAGATGAAATAAGACCACTTTCATGTGAAGTTGGAGTACTTCCAAGAGTACATGGTAGTGCAATATTCACAAGAGGTCAAACTCAAGTAATGTCTATTGTAACATTAGGAACAAATAGTGAAGCACAAGAGTTAGATGGATTAGATGAAGAAACAACAAAAAGATATATGCACCAATATAACTTCCCATCATATAGTGTTGGCGAAGCAAGACCATCAAGAGGACCAGGAAGAAGAGAAATTGGACATGGTGCTTTAGCAGAAAAAGCATTAGTACCAGTTATTCCATCAGAAGATGAATTCCCTTATGCTATAAGAGTTGTATCAGAAGTATTATCTTCAAATGGTTCAACATCACAAGCAAGTATTTGTGGAAGTACATTAGCATTGATGGATGCAGGTGTCCCAATTAAAAAGCCAGTAGCAGGTATTTCAACAGGATTAGTTACAGATAAAAACGATCCAAGCAGATACATTATGCTTACAGATATTCAAGGAATTGAAGACTTCTTTGGAGATATGGATTTCAAAGTTGGTGGAACAAAAGATGGAATTACTGCTATACAAGTAGACATTAAAATAGACGGACTAACATATGATATAATTAAAGAAGCTTTTGAAAGAACAAAAGTAGCAAGAGATTATATTTTAGACAATATAATGTTACCAGTTATAAGCGAACCAAGAAAAGAAGTTTCTAAATATGCACCAAAAATCATGATGGCAAATATATGTACAGATAAAATAAAAGATGTTATCGGACCTGGAGGAAAAATGATTAACAAAATCATTGATGAGACAGGAGTTAAAATTGATATAAATGATGACGGAAAAGTATGTGTATATGCTAATGACTCAGAAAGTGGTAAAAAAGCTATGGATATGATTTTAGATATTGCTAAAGTTATTGAAGTTGGTGGAATTTACGATGGAAAAGTAACAAGAATTATGCCATTTGGAGCATTTATTGATATTGGTGGAGGAAATGAAGGACTATTACACATTTCTAAAATATCAAGCAAAAGAGTAGAAAAAGTTGAAGACGTTCTAAGCGTTGGAGATGAAGTAACAGTTAAAGTTTCTGAAATTGACAATCAAGGTAGAATCAACTTGAATATGAAAGACTTAGAAGCAGGCAACAATGAAAGTGAAGAAGAATAAATATTAAGATTTAATTAAAATAGTTGAATTATCTTAATGATATGTATATAATAATTCTATAATATAAAAAAGGAGAAAAAAATGGAATATTTATATATTGTTCAACAAGCATTAGTATGGATTATAACAATATTTTGGTTTTATCAATTAGCAATTAGTGTGTGTTCACTAGTAAAACTAAAAGATAAACCAATGCTTGTAGACAAAAATCATCGTTTTATGGCTATTATTCCAGCTCATAACGAAGAAAATGTAGTAACAGAATTAATAGAAAGTTTAAAAGCTCAAGACTATCCAAAAGAATTGCTTGACATATATGTAATTGCAGATAACTGTACAGACAGAACAGCAGATGTTGCAAGAGCAGCAGGAGCAATTGTATATGAAAGATTTGACCCAAGCAAAAAAACAAAAGGGTATGCATTAAACTGGTTCTTGAGACAAAAAATTGATGAAGATGCACCATATGATGCTTTCTGCATATTTGATGCAGACAACGTTGCAGACAAAAACTTTATAAAGAATATGAACAAAAAACTTTGCCAAGGTGAAGATGTTGTTCAAGGATATAGAGATATTAAAAACCCAACAGATAACTGGATTACAGCAGGATATGCAATATTCTATTGGACAATGAACCGTTTTTATCATTTAGCTAGATATAATGTAGGACTTTCACCATTAATCAATGGTACAGGTTTTATGGTTAGATTTGATGTAGTAAAACCAGAAGGATGGGTTACAAAAACTCTAACAGAAGATATTGAGTTTTCACTAAAAAGAATAATTAAAGGTAAAAAATTAGGATGGGCAGTAGATGCGGTAGTTTATGACGAACAACCTTTAGGATTTAAACAAAGCTGGAAACAAAGAACAAGATGGACAGTTGGACATATGCAATGTATAAAAGAATACACAAAGCCATTAGCTTTAGCAGTTAAAGAACACAAAACAATAATGAACTTTGACGGATTTTTATACATTATAGGAAGTATACCAATGTTTGTTCTTACACTTGTATTACTATTAATAAATGTTATTATGTATGCAGGAAACGGAATGACAAATATTGACTTAGCTATGAATATGCTAAGATATGTAATACCAACTTTCTTATTACCAATTGGAACAGCAATACTAATAATGTTATTAGATAAAAGACCAATCAAGCCAATGATTAAAGGATTAATATGTTATCCATTATTCTTAGGTTCATGGATTGCTATAAACTTTAAATGTTTATTTAAACGTGATACATCATGGGAAAAAATTGAACATGTTAGAAAAATTGCTATTCATGAAGTGGCAGAAACAGAAACTGAAAAAGTTCAAAGTTAACAATAAAACGGCAAGAAAGGTTAAACTTTTCTTGCCGTTTTTTTAGGTGATTTAAAAGATACTTAACCCCATAAAATAGTTTATAAAGTAGTAAATAAAACAAAAAGTAAAATAATTACAGAGAAACAAGCAAAAGAATTAGAAAATGTAGATTGTATTTTAGTATTAGGAGCAGGAATATGGGGAAATAAGCCAAGCCCAATGCTAGAAGATAGACTATTACAAGGGATTACACTATATAATAATCAAACTTCTTCAAAAATAATAATGAGTGGTGACCATGGATAGGAGATACGATACCAGTGAGTGGCAATGGAGATGTGACCAATGACAAAAATGGTGACTCTTGACCATGTCTCCAGAGTCACCAAATTAGTGTAGACAATAAAATGTAAGAGTGATATAATTTGTATCGAAGAATTGAAAGAAAAAAATCAACTAGATTTGCACATAAAAGAAGGGATGAAATTAAAAATGAAAAAAATAAAATATTTACATATTGCTGTAATAATATTAGGAATAATATTTATAACAATACCAGTATTTCATAACAATCTATGGTTTGATGAAAGTTATACAGTAGGAATAGTAAAAAATAGTTTTGCAGACATATGGAGAATTGGTGGAAATGATGTACATCCAATTTTATATTATTGGATATTACATATAATTTATTTAATATTTGGAACAAACTTATACGCTTATAGAATAATGTCAGTAATTCCATTAGTAGTACTTGGAATATTAGGATATACACATATACGAAAAGACTTTGGAGAAAAAGAAGGAATATTATTTTCATTTTTTACATCCTTTTTACCAATAAACTGCATATATGCAGGAGAACTTAGAATGTATACATGGGCAATGCTATTTGTAACATTAATGTCAATATATGCTTATAGAATATATAAAAACTCAAGTACAAAAAATTGGATAATATTTGCTATATTTAGTTTAGCATCAGCATATACACATTATTATGCGTTAGTAACAGCAGGAATAGTAAATTTAATACTATTTATATACTTACTAAGACAAGCAATAAAACAAAAGTGCTATACAAAACAATTAAAAGGTTTTACAATTTCAGCAATAGTACAAATAATATTATATATGCCATGGATAGCTTGCTTTTTAACCCAAACAAGCCATGTATCTAAAGGGTATTGGATTTTAGAGCCTTCATTAGAATTATTTAAACAAATTTTTATATTCCAATTTGTAGGAAATTTGGATGCAAAATTTATAAGTGACATAGTAGCACTTATATTTGGCGGAATTATGCTTGCATATGTTATATATACAGCAATAAAGAGCAAAGAAAGAAGAGCTGGTAATTGGGCTATTACAATATACATACTAGTAATGCTAACAGCTTTAATTATTTCAATGAAAATGCCAATATTATATGCAAGATATTTCTTAGTTTTAACAGGACTATTTATATTTTTTATATCATTCTTTATAGCAAAAGGAAGAACTGAAATAATACCAATACTAATATGTATTGCTACATTAATAATAGCAGGAGTAGTAAACACAAATGTAATAAAAATGAACTATTCAGAAACAAACACACAACCTTTAGAATATGTTAAACAAGATTTTGAAGATGGAGACATAATAGTTTGGGGTAATGAAGGAAGTGGATTTACACTAGCTATGCAACTAGGAAATAATATGCCTACATACTTTTATGATGAGAGCTATTGGAATCAAGAAGCAGCATATGAGGCGTTTGGAAAAAACATGACCACAATAAAAACATTAGAGCCATTAGATGACTATAAAGGAAGAATATGGATTATAAATTCTGAAACATATGCTATATATAATCAATTTGTACAAAGATACGGTTCAGATATTGAATTAATAAAACAAAAAATGTTTGAAATAGACTATCATGCATATAAATATTCTGTTACATTACTAGATAAAATGGGATAAACATGAACAAAATATTAGAAGCAAAAACATTTCATATTTTAATACTTGTGCTAGGAATAGCATTTATATTAATAGGTGCATTTCACTCAGAAGTATGGTTTGATGAAGCCAGTGAATGGAACAGAAGTAGAGTATGTAAAAAGCCAATATCAAGACAACACTATTATTTTATATAAAGACTATATATCATGCAACAAACATATTTGTGCAAATGCCAGAATACAATTGGTGTTTATACGATATTGATGAAAAGCATGATTTACAACCATTTGAAAACTTTAGCCCACCATTGAAAATAATACTTGAAGAAAGTGATTTACAAAATTATAAAGGTAGAATTATACTAATTGACCATGAGGGGCTAGAATGGTATAATGAAATGGTAGAAAAATATGAATTAAAAGAAATAGCTAGAAATAGAATAAGAACTACATACAGAGAATCAGACTATCAAATTATCACTGTTGAAAAATAATTTTAAAGGAGAAAAGACGTTGCAATTATTATTTAACAATTTGAATTCAAATGAAGATATAAAAGTATATGCGTTTGTTGGGCCGTCAGGAACAGGTAAAAGTTACAGAGCACAAATGGTAGCAAAAGAAAACAATGTAAAATACATTATTGATGATGGACTACTTGTAAGCGAAAATAATGTTATTGCAGGAACGTCAGCTAAAAAAGCGCCAACAAAAGTTGAAACTGTAAAAAAAGCAATATTTATAAATGAAAAAGACAGAAATGAAATGAAAAAAGCAATAAAAAAATACAAACCAGAATCTATATTGATTTTGGGTACTTCTGATGGAATGATAGACAAAATAGCTGAGAACCTTGGCTTACCTAAGGTTAGTAAAAGAATATATATTCAAGATGTTGCAACAGAAGCGGAAATGGAAGAGGCTAAGAGAATACGTACAACACAAGGAAAACATGTTATTCCTGTGCCAACATTTGAAATAAAAAAAGACTTTGCAGGGTATATATTAGACCCACTTCAAATTTTTAAATTTAAAGGCAAAGACAAAGACCCATACATAGCAGAAAAGTCAATAATAAGACCAACATTTAGCTATTTAGGAAATTTTACAATTTCAGACTCTGTATTTAGGCAAATAGCAGAGTATTTAGCAACACGTTCAGATGCAATATATAAAGTGCTAAAAACAAGAGTAGAAAGTACACCAGAAGGACCTAATATATATATGGAAGTGTCTATAATTTTTGGATACAATATATTAACAGCTTTGAGGGAGTTCAAAGACAAGATTAGAAAAGAAATAGAAAAACTTACAACAATGAATGTAAAAGATATTACAATTGTAGCTAAGGCTATATATGTACCAGAGAAAAAAGAACAATAAGTTTGGAGGAATAATTATATGTCATTTATAGTAGCAATTGATGGACCAGCAGGAACAGGAAAGGGAACAATAACAAAACTAATATCAAATGAGTTAGGACTTATAAATATAGATACAGGAGCAATGTATAGGTGTGTTACGCTTCAGGCACTGGAACAAGGAATAACAGACATCAAAGAAAAAAATAAAATCATACAAATTGCTAAAAGTGCAGATATAAAAATGAAAAAAGAAGGAAAAGAACAGCAAGTATACTTAAATGGTAAAAATGTTAGTAAAGATATTAGAAGCAAAGAGGTATCAGCGTTTGTCTCTCCGGTATCATCAATACCAGAAGTAAGAGAAATAATGGTAGACTTGCAAAGAAAAATGGCACAAAATATAGATGTAATAATGGAAGGTAGAGACATTACAACAGTGGTATTTCCTAATGCAAATGTAAAAATATATCTTGATGCAACCACAGAAGAGAGGGCTAAAAGAAGGTTTAAAGAAAACCAAGAAAAAGGTATTGACATGACATATGAAGAAGTGCTAGAAGCTATAAAAACAAGAGACTATAATGACATGAATAAACCAGTTGGAGCATTAAAAATTGCAGATGATGCAATTGTATTAGATACAACAAATTTAAATATTGGACAAGTAGTAGAAGAAGTTAAAAAGATAATATTAGAAAAAAAGGAGGAACACTAATATGGCAATTTTATTACCGGGAGGAGCAGGGTATATTGGAAGTCATACAGCAGTTGAATTATTAAATAAAGGAAAAGAAATTGTTATACTTGATAATTTTTCAAATAGCAAACCAGAAGTATTAGACAAAATAAAACAAATAACAGGTAAAGACTTTAAGTTCTATGAGTTAGACTATTTAAACAAAGAAGGATTAAGAAAAGTATTCCAAGAAAATGACATTGAAGCTGTAATTAACTTTGCTGGATTTAAAGCTGTTGGAGAATCGGTAAAAAAACCAATAGAATATTATACAAATAATATAAGTGGAGCATTAACTCTATTAGATGTAATGAGAGAATATAATTGCAAAAAATTCATATTTAGTTCATCTGCAACAGTATATGGAGAGCCAGAAACTATTCCGATAACAGAAGAGTGCAAAGTGGGAGGAACAACTAATCCATATGGAACAACTAAATTATTTATTGAAAGAATATTAAAAGATGTATATAAATCTGATAATAGCTGGGATATATGTATATTGAGGTATTTCAACCCTGTTGGTTCACATGAAAGCGGACTAATAGGAGAAGAACCAAATGGAATACCAAACAACTTAATGCCATATATAGTAAGAGTTGCAAGCGGACAGTTAGAACAGTTATCAGTATTTGGCAATGACTATAATACCCCAGATGGAACAGGAGTTAGAGACTATATACATGTTGTAGATTTGGCTAAAGGACATGTAAATGCGTTAGAAAAATTAGAAAAAGAACAAAAAGGCCTATATATTTATAACTTGGGAACGGGAACAGGTTATAGTGTGCTAGATGTTGTAAAAGCATTTGAAAAAGCAACAGGAAAAACAGTTAAATATAAAATAACAGAAAGAAGAGAAGGAGACATAGCAACTTGCTATGCAGACCCAACAAAGGCAAAGCAAGAGCTAGGATGGCAAGCGGAAAAGAACTTAGAAGACATGTGTAGAGACTCGTGGAACTATATAGAAAAACAACAATAATGGACAGATGATATTACCTATAAGTTTAAGTACTTATAGGTATATTTTTGAGTTAAAAATACCAGAAAAATGTCGTAAAAAGGGTTGCTTTTTATATGGTAATATTATAGAATTATAAATGCGTAAAATATAATTTTTTGAAGAAACTAAGGGGAAATAAAAATGAAAGAAATAATTAAAAAGAATAAAAATATTCTTTTAATTTTAATAGATGTAGTTATTATTATAAGCTGTTATATAATATCAATGATCTTTTTAGATGTGCATATAAATGATATTAAAACATTTACTATACAACTAGCAATAGTAGTTATTACATATCAAATATTTTTGAATGTTTTTCGAATGTATAAAAATATGATGCGCTATGAGGTCGGAAAAGACTATATAAAATATATAATGAGTGCATTTTTATCTATGATAATTTTGTCATTAATAAATAAAGCTTTTAATTTTGAATATATAAATTTAAAAATAAATGTATTGTCAGGTATATTAATTGCTGGCACCTTTGTTATGTACAGACTAGCAGGAAGGTCAATTTTAAGCAGAAAAATGTCGAAATATGAAAAAATAAACAAAAATCAAGACAATAAAGCAAACAATCTACTTATAATTGGTGCCGGAATGGGTGCAAGAGAAATAATTATAGCAATAAAAAACAACATGAGAGACAAATACAATATTGTAGGAATAATTGATGATGATATAAGTAAAATAAACCATTATATTTTAGGAGTCAAAGTACTAGGAACAAGATATGACATACCTAAAGTGGCAAAAGAAAAAAATGTAGACTTAATATTTTTTGCAATTAATAGAATAGATGCAATTTCAAGAAGAAAAATATTAGAAATTTGTCAAGAAACAGGAATAAAAACAAGAGTACTTCCAACAACAGAAGAAGTAATTACAAAGCAAGGGGCAATGAACAGCTTAAGAGATGTACAAATTGAAGACTTACTTGGAAGAGAGCCAGTACATTTAGACAACAGAAACATCAATTCATTGATTAAAAACAAAACTGTATTAGTTACAGGCGGTGGAGGATCAATAGGTTCAGAACTATGTAGACAAATTGTTAAATATGATCCTAAGAGACTAGTAATATTGGACATATATGAAAACAATTTATATGACATAGAAATGGAACTAAGAGCAGAATATCCAAAACTTAATTTAGAAGCAATTGTTGCAAGTGTTAGAGATAAAGCAAGACTAAACAATGTATTTGAGACATACAAACCAGAAATAGTATTTCACGCGGCAGCACACAAGCATGTACCACTTATGGAAAAAAGTCCGTTAGAAGCAATTAAGAACAATGTGTTTGGAACATACAATGTAGTAAATTGTGCAGATGAATATGGAGTAGAAAAATTTGTATTAATATCAACAGACAAAGCTGTAAACCCAACAAACATAATGGGAGCAAGCAAAAGAGTTTGTGAAATGATAGTACAAGCTAAAAACAAAGTAAGCAAAACAGAATATGTAGCTGTTAGATTCGGAAATGTACTAGGAAGTAATGGCTCAGTTATACCACTATTTAAAAAACAGATTGAAAGAGGCGGACCAGTTACAGTAACACACAAAGATATTACAAGATTTTTCATGACAATACCAGAAGCAGTACAACTTATATTACAAGCAGTTACATATGCAAAAGGTGGAGAAATATTTGTATTAGACATGGGAGAACCTGTAAAAATATATGACTTAGCGGTTAGCTTGATAAAATTGCTAGGCTATGAACCAAATGTAGACATACCAATAGAAATTACAGGGTTAAGACCAGGAGAAAAGTTATATGAAGAAATACTAATGTCAGAAGAAGGGTTAACCTCAACTAAACATGACAAAATATTTATTACAGAACCAATGAGCATTACAATGGAAGAGCTTGATGAAAAATTAGAAAAGCTAAAAGAATTACTAAAACTTGAAAAAGATGAAAACAGTGAAGTAAAAAAATACATCAAAGAAATAGTACCAACGTTTAAGGAACCAGAAGAGATAAATAAGGAGAAAAAATAAATGAACACTAAAATGAATATACCTTTTTCACCACCAGATATTGGAGAAAAAGAAATTGAGCAAGTCATTGATACATTGAAGTCTGGATGGATTACTACAGGACCAAAAACCAAGCAATTTGAAAAAGAAATTGCAAGTTTGTGCAAAACAGAAAAAGCTGTATGCTTAAATTCGGCAACAGCAGCACTTGAGTTAACATTAAGAATATTGGGTGTAAAAGAAGGAGACGAAGTAATAACATCAAGTTATACATACACAGCTTCAGCTAGTCCAGTTGCACATTTAGGTGCTAAATTGGTTTTAGTCGATACACAAAAAGATTCATTTGAGATGGACTATGAACAACTTGCAAATGCTATTACAGAAAAGACAAAGGTAATAATACCAGTTGACATAGCAGGAATTATAGTTGATTATGATAAAATATTTAAAATAGTAGAAGAGAAGAAAAATCTATTTAAACCTGATAATGAAATACAAAAACTATATAGCAGAATAATTGTTGTATCAGACAGTGCACATGGACTTGGAGCACAAAAAGATGGAAAAATGTCAGGAGAGTTTGCAGATTTTACAACATTTTCATTCCATGCTGTTAAGAATTTAACAACAGCAGAAGGTGGTGCTGCAACTTGGAAAAGCAAAGAAGGTTTAGATAATGAAGCAATATATAAACAATATCAATTACTTTCTTTACATGGACAAACAAAAGATGCTATGCACAAAAATGGATTAGGAGCATGGGAATATGACATTGTGGACACATATTACAAATGCAATATGACAGATATAATGGCAGGAATAGGACTTGCTCAAATGGAGAGATATGAAGGACTAATAGAAAGAAGACACCAAATTATAAACAAATACAACGAAGCATTTAAAAATTTACCAGTAATGGTACTAAATCATAAAGATGAAAATCATAGATCATCAGGACATTTGTACTTTGTAAGAGTAAATGGATTAGATGAGAAACAAAGAAATGAAATAATAGTAAAAATGGCAGAAAGAGGGATAGCTTGTAATGTACATTATAAACCACTTCCAATGCTTACAGCATACAAAAAATTAGGCTTTGACATAAAAGACTATCCTAATGCATTTGATTTTTATAAAAATGAAATTACTTTACCATTATATAGTAAATTAACAGATGAACAAGTAGATTATATTATAGACAACTTTAAAGAAATTGTTGAGGAATATACAAAATGATATTAAAAAAATATGAAGACTTGCCAGAATGCATGAAAAATAATGAGACAAAAGAATACTATGAAATTCTTAAACATAAAAAGATTAGCTTAATAATAAAAAGAATTTTTGATTTCTTGGCAGCTTTGATTTTACTAATAATTTTATCTCCAATAATGTTAATACTAGCAATAATGATAAAATTAGAATCAAAAGGTCCAGTGTTTTATAGGCAAGAAAGAATAACTAAATATGGCAAAAAATTCAGAATATTCAAATTCAGAACAATGGTACAAGATGCAGATAAAAAAGGAGCCTTAGTTACAATGGGGCAAGACCCAAGAATAACAAAAGTTGGAAATAAGATAAGAAAATGTAGACTTGATGAATTACCCCAACTTTTAAATGTGATAAAAGGTGAAATGTCATTTGTGGGAACAAGACCTGAGGTTGAAAAATATGTAAAAGAATATTCAAATGAAATGAAGGCAACTTTACTTATGTCAGCAGGTATATCATCAAGAGCAAGTATAGAATACAAAGATGAAGATGAAATAATAAGTAAATACCTAAATAAAGGCGAAAAAATAGACGATATTTATGTCAAAAGAATATTACCAGAAAAAATGAAATGGAATTTAGAATATATTAAAAAATTTAATATATGGGAAGATATAAAAATTTGTTTTAAAACAGTGTTTTAAATAAAAAATGAGGAACTTTAATATATGAAAAATGAGCTAATATCAATAATAATGCCAACATACAATTGTGCTAAATTTATTAAAGAAACAATACAATCAGTTATTAACCAAACATATGAAAATTGGGAATTGGTAATTGTGGATGACTGTTCAAATGATAATACAGAAGAAATAGTAGCAAGTTTTAATGATAAAAGAATTAAATATCATAGGCTTGAAAAAAACAGTGGAGCAGCAATTGCGAGAACTACAGCAATGAAAATGGCAACAGGAAATTATATGGCATTTTTGGATAGTGATGATTTATGGAAAAAAGATAAACTTGAAAGACAACTAGCATTTATGAAGAATAACAATTACAATTTTACTTGTACAGCATATGAACAGATTGATGAAGAAGGAAATAAATTAAATAAGACTATAAAGACAAAGAAAAAAGCAAACTACAATAGAATACTATTAGATTGTCCAGTTGGAAATTCAACAGTAATGTACAATGTTGATAATTTAGGAAAGTTTGAAGTACCTAACATACGAAAAAGAAATGATGATGCATTATGGCTTCAAATACTAAAAAAAGAAAAATTTATATATGGAATGCCAGATGTTTTGATGGAATACAGAATACGTAACAACTCGATATCAAGTAACAAATTAAGTTTAATAAAGTACCATTGGCAATTATATAGAGAAATAGAACACTTATCAGTAATACGTTCCGCTTTTCATATTTGCTGGTGGGGAATGATTAAAATATTACATATAAAATAGGGAGAAATGTAATGAAAATTCAAGTTTTAATTGCAGCACTAAATCAAGAAAAAGACATAGTAAAAAAACTAAATATACAAACAGATGCAATTATTTCAAATCAATGTGACGAAAATAAAGTAGAAGAATTCAAGTATAAAAAAAATAACATTCTATGTTTAAATTTTAAAGAAAGAGGAGTTGGGCTTAACAGAAATAATGCTTTAATGAGAGCAAATGCAGATGTAGTTTTATTTGCAGATGATGATATTTGTTATGTAGATGGATATGAAGACATTATAGAAAAAGAATTCAAAAAACATCCTAATGCTGATATGATAGTATTTAATGTTATAAACAAAGATGAAAGAAAAAGATATGAAATAAAATCTAGCAAAAGAGTACACAAATTCAACTGCTTGAGATATGGAGCAGTACGAATAGCTGTAAAACTAGAAAGTATCAAAAAGAAAAATATCTACTTTAATTTGTTGTTTGGTGGTGGAGCTAAATATGGCTCTGGCGAAGACAGTATATTTATTTATGACTGCATAAAATCAGGAATGAAGGTTTACACATCACCTGAAGTAATATTAACAATACCAAAAAGTGACTCAACATGGTTTGAGGGATATAATGAAAAATACTTTTATGATAAGGGTGCTTTGATGGCTAGAATATTCGGAAGAAAAGCAAATATTATAATACCAGTATTTTTGTTAAAAAACCGTAAAACAATAAAAAAAATAAAAAGTAAAACAGCCTATGAATTGATGAGGAAAGGATGCAGAGAATTTAAAAGATGAAAGAGATAATAAATAATTATAAAACCAATATAAATTCTATATTAATTATTTTGATGACTTTATTATGGAGTACAGCATATAATTTTGAACCAATATATGATGTGATTACATATTACTCTACGCATATTGCAATTTTTATATTGATTATACTTTTAACAATAAATTACAAAATAATAATACAAAAAAATAAAAAGTTAATGTACCTATTGATTATAGATATTATAATACTAGTTTTTTGCGCTATATTTAAATATACTGGAATAGGAAGTATAATGCAAATGATTACTTTACTACTTATATTGATAGAACTTCCGTATATATATGTAAGCAAAAAAGCAACTCAAGTTATGAAAATAATTATAGGAATAAACTTTGTAATTTACTTTTTATGCAATAAAAGTCACTTAAATCCTAATTATGCAGGATATATCTTTTTGTGTTATTACTTATTTTTTGTGTTGACAGAAAATTTTAAAACTAATAAAAAGGTAAAACTAATTATACATACAGTAGTTACTCTATTTATAGCTTATTGTATTATGAAGACTAAATGTAGAACTTCTATGGTTGCTTTATGCATTATTAATGTCTTATTAATACTTCCAGAAAAAGTATTTTTATCAAAATGGTTTCAATATAGTGTGCCACCAGTTACTACTCTTGGAAATTTAATAGTAGCATTTATTTATGTTTTATTGTGGAAAGCTAATTTTAATATACATTTATTAAGTTATGCTAATAAAGGATTTTATAGTGGAAGAAATAGAATATGGAGTGAAGCTTTTTCACTAATATCTAAGAATCCGATATTAGGCGTTGGATCACATTATCAATTACAAAGTCATTTTAAGTATGCATTGCATAATTTGATTTTAATGATAACAACAACTTTTGGCATACCAAATTTTTTGATTTTTCTATTAATATTTATTAAATTCATAAAAAATATCATCAAAGAAAAATTGAATGTAATAAATAGAAAAAGAATATATTTGGTAATATTAACATTGTTTTTTATTGACTTTTTTGAGAGCTATTTGTACTGGCCTATGTTTAATGTTCTTTTCTTTGTAATGATTATATATATTGTAAGTAAGAACAAAATACAAGAAGATGAAAACAGCGATTCAAAAGGAAAAATATACTTCTTTGAAGAAGGAGTAGATAGAGTTGGCGGAGTTGAAAGAGTAATATCAACTCTTGCCAATGAATTTAGTAAAGAATATAAAGTAAATGTAATTAGTTTTTATAAGACAAGACCAGAAACATTTTTTAAATATAATACAGACATAGATATAACTTATTTATCAAAAAGAAAAAGAAGTAAAGAAAAACAAAGCTACAAAAACAAAATTATATACTATATAATAAGAATATTTGAAAAAGCTAAAGATATGACATATTTAGCTTATAAAATTGATAACGTTATGGATAAGGTAAATAAAAATGATATCATCATTTTAGGAAGAGTTGATGTTGCATTAAAAGTACTACCATATATAGGAGAATGTAAAAAAGTTATAGTTAGAGATGCAATACATTTAGAATATCAAAATAAAAAGAATAAAAAGAAGATTGCCAAACTATTTCCTAAAAAGGTCGATTTGTTGATAGTATCATCAGATGAAAGCTTAAAAAAGTATAAAGAATATATTGACTGCGAAAAAATAAATATCAAGAAAATTTATAATCCATTAGGAATTACACCAGTACAAAAATGCAGTATAGAGAATAAAACAATAATTTCAGTAGGCAGATATTCTTATCAAAAAGGATTTGAAAATTTAATAAAAGCATTTAAAATAGTTAAAGAAAAATTTCCAGATTGGAAATTAAAAATAGTTGGAAATAATAAAGATAGTGATATATTAATTGAACAGATTAAAATACTAAATTTAGAAAATGATGTAATTCTAGAAAATAGCAAGAAGGACGTTGTTGAAGAGTTAAATAATTCATCTATATTTGTTATGACTTCAAGATATGAAGGATATGCAAATGCATTAGTGGAAGCTATGGCATGTGGATTGCCATGCATAAGTTATAACTGGCTACTTGGAGCAGATGAAATAATAAAAGATGAAGAAAATGGAACATTAGTAAAGCTAAAGAATAGATATGACTATGCAAAAGGAATAGACAGTAATGAGGATATAGATAATTTAGGTAATGCTATAATAGATTTGATAGAAAAGCCCCAAAAATATAATAAATATATGGAAAATTCGGCAAAAATTATTGAATCTAGAGATTTAAAATTAATTGTATCAATATGGATGAGTGAAATGGAGAGATAAACTATATGAAAATAATGCTTTATACAAATAAAATGGTAAGTGGGGGAGCAGAAAGAGTAATTGCAAATTTAGCAAATTATTTATCTCAAGAAAATGAAGTAATATTAATGACATATATAAAGGGAAAGTCATTTTACGAATTAGATAAAAAAATAAAATCTTATAGTTGTTTGAATAAGGAAACAACAACAAAACGATTTGATAACATTATTGCTTTAAAAAATATATACAGAATTGTAAAGAATGAAAGACCAGATATAATATTATCATTTTTGGAAACACCAAATTTACATATGCTGTTATTAAAAAAAATTTTGAAAGTTCCTCTTATTATTTCAGTTAGAAATGATCCATCACAAATTTTTAATACTAGATTGAAAAAACTTACCTTAAAGTATTTGTATAAAAAGGCTGATGGAATAGTATTACAAACTAAAGAGGCAAAAGAGTATTTCAATGAGACAATACAAAAAAAATCAGTAATAATTCCAAATCCAGTTAATCCTAAGTTTTTGAAAGAACCTTACAGTGGTCAAAGGGAAAAGAAAATTGTGTCAGTAGGAAGATTAGTAAATCAAAAACAACAAGATGTTCTTATAGATGCATTTGAAATAGTTAATAAAGCATATAATGACTATAAACTTGTAATTTATGGGGAAGGCGAACTTAGAAATAAGTTACAAGAAAAAATCAATGATATTGGATTAAATGAAAAAATTTCTTTGCCAGGAAATGTAGCTAACATAGAAGACGAAATATATAAATGTTCAATGTTTGTATTGTCTTCAAAATATGAAGGAATGCCAAACTCACTAATGGAAGCAATGGCTTTAGGAATTCCACCTATATCAACAGATTGCCCATGCGGAGGGCCAAAATTCTTAATAGATAACAATAAAAATGGTATTTTGGTTAAGGTAAATGATAAAAAGGAAATGGCAGAGGCAATGAAAAAAATAATACAAGATTCTAAATTTGCAAACTTTATTGCAAAAAATGCATCAGAGAGATTAAAAGAATTAGAACCAGAAAAAATAAATAAAATATGGCAAAATTTTATTTTAGAAATATATAGTAAAAATAATAGGAGATAATGTGTAGATGAAAATAGGTAACGCTTTGCTTTGGATTGATGAAAAAACCAAAATAAAACTACCAGATACAATATATTTAAAATTAATGTACAAGTACAGAATTGGAAAAAAGTTGAACTTGAAAAATCCAAAAACATTTAATGAAAAACTACAATGGCTAAAATTATATAACAGAAATCCAGCTTATGTACAAATGGTAGACAAGTATGAGGCAAAAAAATATGTTGCAAGCATTATAGGAGAAGAATATATAATACCAACATTGGGAGTGTGGGATAAATTTGATGATATAGACTTTACAATACTTCCAAATAAATTTGTACTTAAGTGCACACATGATTCTGGCGGTGTAGTAATTTGTAAAGAAAAAAACAACTTCAATATAGAGGAAGCAAGAAAAAAAATTAACAAACATATGAAAATAAATTATTACTATCATTCTAGAGAATGGCCATATAAAAACGTGAAACCAAGAATTATTGCAGAACAATATATGAAAGATGAGAATAATGATGAACTACTTGACTTTAAATTTATGTGTTTTAATGGAAGTGTAAAAATGTCATTCGTATGTTCAAATAGAAGATCTAAAGATGGACTAAATGTTGATTTTTATGATTTGAATTGGAATAAGATGCCATTTCAAAGACATTATCCAAATTCAAAAAATGAAATAAAAAAACCTAAGAATTATGAATTAATGATTGAATTAGCTGAAAAATTATCAAAAGAAATTCCGTTTGTAAGAGTTGACTTTTACGAAATTAATGGAAAAGTGTATTTTGGAGAACTTACCTTTTTTCCAGGAGCAGGATTAGAAGAATTTACACCAGAATTATGGGATGAAAAAATTGGAGATATGTTAGTATTACCAAAGAAAATAGGAGAAAAAGATGAATAATAAAAAATTAATACTAAAAAATATAATATCATCACTTTTATATCAAGCTATAACTTTGATATATGGGTTTATTGTTCCAGTATTAATTATACAAAAGTTTGGATCTAACGTTAATGGATTAATTTCATCAATATCACAGTTTTTAGCGTATATATATTTACTAGAAGGTGGGATAAGTCCAGTAATAAAAAATGCTATTTTTGAACCACTGGTAAAAAATGATAAAGAAAAATTAGAAAATATACTAGGACAAACAAATGTCTTCTTTAA
>OIYS01000729.1_pt1 | contig 20697 bp, 32 predicted proteins | sample 1588271 | NCBI WGS metagenome assembly OIYS01 (sample SAMN03283286) | human gut metagenome | biome: human-associated habitat; material: feces | host: Homo sapiens | place: Peru | collected 2012
TATGAAAATAATAGAAAGTGGAAGAGTAAAAGCAAACTATTATATAAGCAGAAAAACAGAAGATATGCCAAAAGAAAAACATCATCTTTTGAGTGGGAAGATGATGTATAGGAAAAATAGAATTTATAAAAAATTCTGTAAATTAATAAAAAACGGTATAAAATTTATAAGATATATGCTATAATATAATTATATATGAATGAGAGGAGAATAAGACTATGACTGTAAAAAATCAAGAATTATATAATGTTATAGAAAAATTACCAGAGGAACTTTCAGTTAAAGTACTTGATTATATAGAATATCTTATGTTTTCTAATGCAAATAATAATGCTCCAGAGGAATTAATAGTTAAAAGTATAGAAGATTTGAGAGAAAAATTAGAGGAAGGAAGAAAAGATTTTGAGAGTGGAAATGTATGCTCACTTGAAGAAGCTTATTTAGAAGTACAAAAAGTGTTAGCAGATTAATTTGGAGGTTTAGTAAAGTGGAAAAATATAAAATACAATTATCTATAAAAGCGAAAAATGATTATAAAAAAATTATTAATTATTTAAAAAATGAATTATTAGAACCTTCAATTGCAAATAGGTATGCAGAATTAATAAATAGTGAGATACAGTCTTTAGAGCGCATGCCACAAAAATATGCTATTATTGATGATGATATAGCAAAAAAGCTAGAAATTAGAAAACTGCTTATAAAAAATTATATTGCATTTTATAGAATAAATGAAAAAGAAAAAATAGTAGAAGTTCACAGAATTTTATATGGTGCATCAAATTGGATATACAAGTTATAATGAATAATAAAGTTTATTTAAGAGTGATAATATTTATATGTTGTTACTCTTATTTTGATATGCAGGAGTTTTTCAATTATTGAATTGAAAGAATAGAAGTTTAAAGAATTAACAGAAAAATTATTAATGATAATAGCAATAAATATAACTATTTAGATATAATAATAAATGCAGTTGAGCAAGACAATATACCACTAGCTGAAAGTCTAATAAATGATTTAGTAAATATATTAGTTGAAAAAAATGAAAAAACAGAGCCTATTTGGAAAAATGGGGAGATGAGTGTTATAAAGACAGCAATAATGGCTGTGGTATTGGAGAATAAAGGAAAGAGAGAGTATCAAACATTACCTAATGCATATTATTTTGTCGCTGAAATGTTCAAAGAAAGAAATGGAAAAATGCCAATAGATGAATATATGGCAAATAAAGAGGCAAACGATCCAATAAAAAAGTTTTTTGCAATAGCTCGGTACAGCACCACAGAAAACAAGAGCCAGTTTTGTTGCTGTTGCATTATCGACACTTCAAATGTTTGTAGATGAATATGTTGCAAATAACATTCAAACATCTGATTTTGACATTAACAATTTTGGAAATAAAAAAACAGCAATATATATTTTATTACCTGATGATAGAGATACATATCATAGACTTGGTAGTATTTTAGTTAAGCAATTATATACTTCGCTTGTTGAACAAAGTAGGCAAACTGGAGGAGAGTTAAAGAACAGAATGAACTTTATATTAGATGAATTTGCAAACTTTACAAAAATAGATTCATTTCAAGCAATGTTGACAGTTGCAAGAGGTAGAAATATTAGATTTTTCTTATGTTTGCAATCATTACTTTCACAAATTGAAGAAAAATATGGAAAAGAAGGAGCACAAAGTATTATAGACAATTGTATGTTGATATACTTAAAAACAGGAAATATAGAAACAGCAAATAAAATATCTGAAAGACTTGGAACTTATACTGCACAAAGTTATGGAGAAAGTAGTAATTCAAATAATAAGTATGATAAAGCAAGTAGTAGTATGAGTCTGATTTCAAGAAAGTTGCTTACTCCTGATGAAGTTTTAATGATAGAAAACCCATATGCATTGGTTATGGCAACAGGAAAACCACCTGCAATAACGACAATACCTGATATTTCAAAAATGCATTTTAATAAAATAAATGGTATGGGAAGTAAAGAACATAATCAAAAGTTAAGAATTGAAAGGGAAAATGCAAGAGAAGAAAGACCAATAAAGCCAATTAAGATTTGGAACATTTGGGATAAACAAACAGAAGAAAAAATGCCTAGAATGAAGGTAGAAGTTATTCAGGATAACTTCAGGAAGAATTTAAAAGGTAAATGAAAAAATTTAAAAAAGTATTAAGGATTACAGCAAAAATTTTAGCTTGGATTGTATTTTTATTTTCTGCAATGATGTTTAAAGGAGTGTTTGCTACATCACTTGAAAACACAAAATTAGTAACAGGAACACAAAGTCTTGTTAATGCAATTATTTCATGGCTTACAGGAATAGGCATAACTGTGTGTGGAGGATACTTCATATACTATGTATATTGTTTAAAAACAAATGATGAAGGAGAAAGAAGAAGAAACATTCAAAATATTAAAACAACTTTAATTTGTATGGTTTTAATAACTTGTGGTTTAGCACTGATAGATACTATTTTAGGATTTTACAAGTAATACAAAGTTAGACTTTGTTTAATATAAAGTAGGTGAGAATATGGCTGATATGCTTGTAGAACTTATACAAAAGTTTATTGGTGGAGCTGAATCAACACTAAATTCGATATTCAATAGTATGTTGAATTTAGTATTCTTTATAGAACGAGAACTTATGTATATACCTGAAGGGCAAATATTAAAACAATATAAAATAAATTTTAATGATATATATAAAGTTGTAGTAGATTATGCAATATATCTTTTAGTAATTGTATTTATTGTAAAAGCAATAAAAATATATTTTTTACTGAAAGATGGGGATAATGAACAAAACCCAATTCAGTTAGTTATTGGTATGCTAAAAGCAATTATTGTAATGATTTGTTTTAAAGAAATATATACAATAGGTGTTGGAGTAGTTGGAGAATTTTTAAATTCAATACTTAATGCAATGCAAGTAGATAGTGTAAATTTAGCAGAGGCTCTTTCTAACAACATACAGGGAGGAATATTTACAGCAGTTGCTTGTTTAGTTTTGTTAATATGTTGGCTAATATTAATTTGTCAATTTATTATGAAAGGCATAGAACTATTAGTTATGAGAATTGCAATTCCATTCGCAAGTATAGGATTATTGAATAGTGACAATGGTGTGTTTCCTGAATACATTAGAAGTTTCCTTATGACTGCATTTACAGTAATAGTTCAATTGTCATTATTAAATTTATCTATTGCAACACTACTTATGAATAAACTAATTTATGGTATTGCAATAGCAGTTGTAGCAGTAAATACACCAATGATTTTAGGAAAATACATGATTAAACCATCTGCAAGTCCAATTAATGCAATGGGAAATACGGCAAGATCAATGAGAGCATTGATACCGAGAAAGCATTAAAACATGGAAACATTAAAAGCAATAATTAATGTATTAAAAATAATAGGAGTTTCAATTGCAGGAATAACATTTATTGTGTTTATGATAAAAATTGCAATTGAGCCTGAATACAAAGAAAAGTATATAAAATATACTAAACACTTACTAATGGCAACAGTTTTAATAACATTATCATTTTCACTAATAGACATTCCTAAAAAATATTATGGAGATAATATGCAAATAGTAGATGAAACAGTATCAAAAACAACAATTGCTGAATTAAAAGATAAAGATTGCCAGAATCGTGAGACTATAAATATTGATGGAAAATGGTATGTTGTTACTGATACGAATATGAAAATTGGAGCACTAACTGATAATGATTCTCTTGATAATGTAACATCATTTGGTCTATATAGTACAGGAAAAGTGGTTGAAAATGTGAGCTTTTTAAGATTATTTTCTGAATCACAGGGAACATTTAAAGGCTACTTTGCAGATATAAAATATTATAGAGATAGTGATGGAATGATATTTCCAAGAGATACTACATACCCACAATATCAAGAACTAAAAGCAAGTAAAGGTAATGGTGGTGCAATGTATGAAGGAGGAGGAAACGGTGCTTCAGGAGGAGGTGGTGGTCGGTGGCTCAAGATAAGGTACAAGTAAAAATACCTAGGCAGATAAGACTAAAAACTGAATTTTTTATCGGCTTTGGAATGGAAGAACTGATTAAAACCGTAATAGTGGGAGCAATTGCAGGGGTAATTGCCTATATACTATATAAAATAACAAATCAAACTATATTAGCAACATTATTAGTAATTGGAGCAATAGTAGTTGCAGTTATATCTCTAGTCAAAGGAAATAACAATTTTTCTATGATAGATATGATAAAAAACATAGTAAAATATGAAACTATGCAAAAGGAGTATAGGTATGAAAGAGGTGATTTTAATAATAAAACTATTTCAAAAAAATAAAAATACACAAAGTTTAAATCAATTTCTAAATATTAAAGATATAAAAGGAAATTACTTGTACACATTAGATGAACAGGTAATTTCTTTTATTAAAGTAAATCCTATGAATATAGAGCTATTATCTGATAAAGAATTAGAATCAAAAATGGATTTTGCAAGTATTGAATTTAGCAATGAGCAATTTCCATATAAAATCATAGTAATTCCAAGAGCAGTTGATATTTCAGATTATATTAGAGAACAAGAAGAATTAAGAAATAAACTTACGAGTGATGTTTGTATAGAAATAATAAATAATAGGATTATAAGTACAACAGAAATGATAGAAAACAAAAATATAATTGAAAATGAGTTCTATATTATGATATTTGATGCAAATAAAGATAATATAGAAATCGAATTAAATAAAAGAGCAAATAACTGGATAAGTAGACTAAAAAATTGTGGATTAAAAAGTGAAATTCTAGAGGAAAGAGATATTATCCTTTTAGTAAAGAGTTTCACAATACCAGAATTTGCAAGAACTGAAGGGACAGATTATAGAGATAATATTGTTCAAATAAAAAGAAAAGGAGTTTAATGTTAAATACAAATGAGATATATAATATGGATTGCATGGAAGGGCTAAAACTATTAGATGATAAGAGCATAGATCTAGTAGTTATAGATCCACCATACTTATTAAATTTAACAAAAGTAAAGAAGACTACAACATTTAACAATTATGCAAATGAGCTTATAGGATTGAAGGATGGGTTTGATTTAAAAGTATTAGATTTGTTAGTACAAAAAATGAAAAAAATAAATATATATATTTTCTGCAGTAAAAGGCAAGTAAAAGATCTATTAGATTACTTTATAAAAAAAGACTGCAATTATGAAATATTAACTTGGCACAAGATGAATCCAAGTCCACTAATAAATAATAACTATTTGCCAGATACAGAGTATGTTGTATTTGCAAGAGAAAAGGGAGTTAAGCTGTATGGTAATTATCATACTAAAAGAAAGTATTATATTTCAGGAGTAAACCAAGTTGATAAGAAGAGGTGGAAACACCCTACAATAAAGCCATTACCCTTTATAGAGAACTTAATAATAAATTCCAGTATGGAAGGAGATACAGTTTTAGATTGTTATTGTGGAAGTGGTACAACACTTGTCGGAGCAATAAATACAAATAGAAAATTTATGGGCTTTGAAATAGATAAAAAATACTATGAGATTGCAAAGCGAAGAGTTGAGGAAGCTCTTGCAGAAGTAAATTCAAATGAAACAAAAAATACAGAATAATTATGAATTAATTGATTTAATAACACCAATAGGTCGGACTAAAATTTGATAAGAATAAGCTATATTTAGGAGATAGATTTTCAAAAATATATACAATAGTTCATTACCCAGCAAATATTGATATGGGATGGTTAGCAAAACTTACAGAAGATGTTGGAGCAATATTTTCAATAAATATTGAACCAATTGATAATGCACAACTTATAGAACATCTAGATGCTAGGATAAGAGATGCATCAAGCCTTTCAAAGATAGCAAAGAATGAATCAATAAAACAAGTAAGGGAGGCAGAAGTAAAAGAGGCATCAGAAATAATTGGTAGAATGATAAATAATAATGAAGTAGTATCATATTTAACGATTTATATATGTATTTCTGCACAAAATGAGCAAGATTTAATTTCCAAATGCAAAGAAGTAGAGAGAGTTGTTCAAAAACTAAAATTAAAAATAAGACCAGTAACTAACTTTTTATTAAAAAGTGGATTTAAGGCAGTAGCACCTTTCTTTACAATACAAAAAGATTTAACAGAATATTTTAAGAGGAATATTTTAACAAGTTCATTTACAGGAGGATTTTTATTTAATACAAATACATTTATAGATAAAGAAGGTTATTGCTTTGGAATAAATCAAAATGGAGGGATTATTATATTTAACATTTGGAGAAAGGACTATGATAGAACAAACAGTAATATGGTCATAGTTGGAAGTTCAGGCTCAGGCAAAAGTCTAGCAACAAAACATATTATATATAATGAACTTCCAAGAACAAAATTACTAATTATAGATCCTGAAGCTGAATATACATATCTAGCAAAGAATTTAAAAGGAAAAATAATAGAATGTGGTGGAAGTAATTCAGGATATACATTAAATCCTTTACAGGTAAGAATTAATAAAGATGATGAAGATAACTTAAATGCATTAGCAATTCACTTTCAATTTTTACATACTTTTTTCGAGATACTATTTCCTAGCTTAACTGATATTGAATTTTCAATGTTAGATAGAGTATTAGAAGAGTTATATTTAAAATTTAATATAACAACAAATACAGATATATCACGACTAGAAAATACGGAGTTTCCATTATTGGAAGATTTGTATTATTTATTAGAAAATAAAAATAAAGTAGAGTATAAACCAGAGTATGAGAAATTACTTTCTCTAATTCGACCAATTTCAATAGGTCAGGCATCTAGCTTATGGAATGGATATACAGATATCACAGTAGATACTGGGTTAACAGTATTTAATACAAAAAATATGCAAGAGTTTCAAATTCAATATAAAAGAGCACAGTATTATAACATTATGAGCTATGCTTGGGAGATAATTAGTAAAAATAAAGATGAGTTTGATTGCTTGATTGCAGATGAGTGCCATGTTTTAGTTGATCCAAACATTCCACAAACACTAGAATATGTTAGAAATATCAGTAAAAGAGCAAGAAAGTATAATTCTAGTATTATTGTAATTACACAGTCTATTGAAGACTTTTTAAATGAAAAAATAAAATTATATGGTCAAAGTTTACTTGCAAATAGTACATATAAACTATTTTTTAAAATGGATGGTCAAGATTTGCGAGATGTAGTAAAAGTATTTAGCTTAAGTAAAAAAGAAGAAGAATTAATATATAATGCTAAAAGAGGAGAGTGCTTACTATCTGCAGGTAATAGAAAGATATTTGTAAATGTTAAAGTGCCACATAAAGAGCTACAGATTATAGATGAACATTTTAAAAGTGATGTGATCCAATGAGAGTAATAACTTTGAAATTTAAAATAATAATAGGAGTTACTTTATTTATATTATTGTTAGGTGCATATTATAGTGCATCTATTTTTAATGGAAAAAATAAGAATGTAAATCAAGAAGTACAAATAGGTGAAATAGTATATAAAGGTAAATTCTTAATGCCTGTTGAAAATTTTATAGTAGTTACTAGCAAATTTGGAGGAAGAGTTCATCCTATTACTCGGCAAACAAAGCTTTCATACAGGAATTGATTTGGTTGGGAATAAAGACAGTAAAGTGCTATGTGTAAAAGAAGGAGAAGTTACTTGGGCAGGATGGCAAAATGGATATGGTAACTGTGTAGAGGTAAAACACAAAGGAGATAATGGAGAGATTTTTTATACTTTCTATGCTCATATGCAAAACAATTCAATATGTGTTTCAAAAGGACAGATATTACAAGAAGGACAAGTAGTTGGCATTCAGGGGACAACAGGAAACTCGACAGGGGATCATCTACATTTTGAGATAAGGTTAGCAGATAAAAGCAAAATAAATCCAGTTAGTTATTTATTTGATTAGGAGGTGTAGATTTGAAAAAAGAAGGAATAAAAGAAATTGTATTTTACGGAGTTATTCTCGCAATAGTTATAATATTAACAATATGCAATAATATATTTTGGAAATTAGGAAAGCAAAAAGAGGAGACTAATTACAATAATACAAGTAATGAACAGCAAGTACAATATTTGCAAGAAAACAATATAACTTATAATGTGCCATTTGAAGAGAAGTGGCTAGATTAAAAGGAGGGTGAGTCCGATGCTCAGTTATATTGCTAATATAAATACAGCACAGATAATTCAAACTATCTGCAAAAGTAAAAACATACTGATATTAAATTCACAAGAAGGAGAAACAGATATAAATCAGTATATAAAAGAAACAAAGGTCAATTTTAATCTAATAAAATATTTAGTTATTGATATTTCAGCACTAGTAAATTCAGATACGGAGATAATAGAAAGTATATATAATTTTTCAAAATTATATACTAGAGCTCGAATTATTATAATTGCAGCAGGATATGATTGCCAAAGTGCAGTATTAACTAATCTGTATGATTTGGGATTTTACAATATTATAAATGATTTAGAATTTGCAGAAAAACTAAATATAGCAATAGATACAGGATTACAAAAGAAGGATGCAAAGAAGTTTGAGAAGAAAGTAGAAGTTATTCAAAAAGAAAGTAAATTGAATAAGATAACAGACAAATTAAAACAGTTGAGAACAAACCAAAAGAGCAAAAGTAAAAAAGAAACTAATATAGATATGCCAACAAATAAGGTATATCTTTTTTCATTGCTTTTAGAAGCTGTGACAAGACTTGTAAAATTTATATGTTATTTAGCAATTTTTGGACTAACTTCTGTAGGACTTACAATATTACTAAATGAAGAATTAAGAGGATTAGTATTTCAAATATTTGGTTTGAAATAGGAAAGGGATTTTTATGGGATATTATAGTGATGTAATGATTGCTACAACAAAAAATGATTTTGAAAAAATTAAAAGAGCTCAAGAAAAATGTGAGTTTAATATACTGAATACAGAGACAGAAATTTCTGATTATCAAGAAAATGGGAAGGACTTTGTTTTCTTAACATTATATTCAATAAAATATTATAAAGAATTTGAAGAAGTACAAGCATTAGAAAAGTCATTAAATAAACTAAAAGATGGATATGTATTTTGCAGAATGGGAGAAGAGAACGGAGATATAGAATTTAGAAATAGAACGAAATTGCCTGAATTAATGAAAGAGTTTGACTTCATAAAAGAATTAAACAAAACTTTAAATGAAGAATTAAAAGAGTGTGAGGAGGAAGAAGAATTTGAGTAAAAAAGTATTATTAAGTTTAAGTATAATAATGATGATATTTGCAAGTTTAAGTGTTTGTTTTGCAAGTAGTAATTTAAAAACACTAGAAAAGCAAATTACAGTAGATTATAAAATGGCTGATGATAGTTATTCTGAAATAAATAAATCATTAGTTGAAAATAAAACATATTATGAATTAGAAAATGTCGATAGAAAAGATAATTTAAAAACATTAACAATGGATTATGAAGTAATAGACACAAAAGAAACTACTACAAATAATTTAGAGAAAGTCATTGAGATGTTTAATCCTACAAAGGATATTGAGCAAGATGGATATGTAGGAACAATAACAAGAGATAATAGTTCACTAAAAATAAATATAAAAGATAGTTATAAAGAGGAATATAAGGTATATTTACAAAAAACATATAACAATGTTTCTAGTAATGAATTAAATGATATTCCAAAAGAAATAAAACAAAATGGAACTACTTATTACTTGGTAAATCCAGTATGGAACATTGCAGAAACAGAAATGGTGGCTAATAATGAAGTACCTGTAAAATATAATGGAACTATGTATTATGAAGGAGTAAAAACAAGAACAATTATAACAAGTTATACTGCGACAGTAAAATATACAGGAACATTAGAAAAACAAGTACCTGATACCACTACATTTACAATGAAATATAAAGAGGTAAAGCAATATAAATATGTAGTACCAACAATAGTTGGAACAACAGGGATTATATTTGTTAGTGGAATAATCTTTTTAAAAATAAAAAATGCAAAAGTATATAATTTAAAAGATGGAGAATACAAGTTGATGAAAAAGGTACATGTAAATAAAGATAAATTATTTATAGATTTAACACCAGTAAACTTTCAAACTAGAGCATATAAAATAGTTTTATCAAAATCATTGTATAAAGCAATAAAAGGTAAAACAATTACATTTAAATATTTTGACAAGAAAAATACTTATAAAGTTGAGAATAAAGAGTTTGAGATCATAGTTTAGGAGGTCAGAATTAGTGAAAAAAATAAAAGTTATATGTTTAATAACAATATTTATATTACTAACAGGAGTTATAATATTTTTGTCGAATTATAATAGCAGTAAGTTGGTTAATGTAGAAGATATAAAAACAGATGACAATTATGAGAACATTACTTATGATAAAACAGAAGATGTGTGGGATGATTCTGTACTTGGAATAATAACTATTGAAAAAATAGGATTAAATGCAACAGTAAAAGAAGGGACAACATCAGATATTTTATTAGAGTATGTAGGGCATATAGAAAATACTGCTACTTATGATGGCAATATTGGACTAGCTGGTCATAATAGAGGTTGTAAAAACAGTTATTTTGCAAGACTTAATGAATTAAAAATTGGTGATGAAATCATATATAAAACTAAATTTTATGAAAGAACTTATGTTGTAGATAATATTCAGGTAATACTTGAAACTGACTGGAGCTTATTACAAAGTACAGAAGAAAATAAATTGAGTTTAATTACCTGTATAACAAATAAAAGAAAGCAAAGATTATGTGTTCAGGCGACTGAAAAGACTTGCAATATAACGAATACAGAGTTACAATAGAAGAAAAAAGGGGATGATTTCTATGTGGCTTTGGAGAAAATTTTGGAGTACAGATATAATAGGAAAAATTTATATTTTAATACTTTTGTTTATTATAATTGTGGCTACTGTAACAGTAGTTGTGAGATATAATAAAGCAAAGCCAACAAATGAAACGATCAACAATAATGTGTATGAAAATAAAATATCTATGATAAGTGAGGATAATGTAGTAGAGGATAAAAAACAAGAATCACAGATAAATAACGAAGCCATAAATAATTTGGAAAGTATTGAGAAAAAAGAAACAACAGAAGTGAGCAATACTAACACTACTATAGCTAAAAATGAAAATAAAAGCAATGTTGAGAAAAATACCAATACAAGTAAAGAAAAGTTAGTAAAAGAAGAACATAAAACACAAGAAAAGGAAGTTGCAAAAGAAGAAAATATTACACAACCAAAAGAGGAAAAGAAAAAACAGGAGCAAAACTATAGTGAATGTGAAGTAAGCATAGCTGAAAAGGAAGAATGTAAAAATAATAATCATCTTATAGCAACAGGTAATTCAAATAAGTGGTTTGAAACAAAGAAAGATGCAGATGCTTATTATAATAGTATAATAGCAAAATATGGCGAGGAATGGGAAAATGATGACAGCGAAGATGCTTATGAAAAATATTTGAGAAAATGCCCATCTCGGCTATGAAGTTATAAGTTGCCCAAGATGTAAAAAATGGACAATGGACTTCTATTATAGAAATTTTTAAGACATTAAATTATTTTAGAACAAGTTTAGGACTTGTTCTTTTTTTGGAGGAAATTTTTTAATGAATAGAATAAGTTTAAATAATAAAATACTAGCAATTTTAATGTTAGTGATAATGTTAGTAGGAACAATTCAACCTGTTTTTGCTGTTAGTAGTACAGGGACTGGCAAATGGGTAGCAGGACAATGGGACTCAAGAATTTTTACTACTGAAAATAAAAATAATGTAGGAATGTTGTTGCGTAGACTTGTAAATTACAATACAGGAGAAAAAATAACAGTATTTTGTGGAGAACATTTTATTAACTCTCCTACAGGTACAATAGAATCAGCGACACATAGTGTACCAAGTGATCCAGCAGTAAAGAGAGCTTGTAAAGTTGCATACTTTCGGATGGTATAGGCAATATGGCAACTGGGTGATGAATGGTGGAATAATGTCAGAAGATAACAGAGAAAAACTGCTTGATTATGTATTTACACAGCAATATGTCTGGGAAACAATGGGACAAAGTGATGCAAAATTTGTAGATGCATCTATACAAAGTCAATATGAGAGTTTTAAAACAAAAATTGATAATAAAATAGCAAATATGCAAAAACAACCTAGTTTTGTATATTCAACAATAAATGTGGATGTAGGAACATCTACAGTATTAACTGATACTAATAATGTTTTAAAAGATTTTGTTAGTTTTGACAAAAATATAGATGGAGTTAGAATTCAACATAATATCGGTGAAAACACAATGACAATAATTGTAGATAAAAACTATACAAAAGAAAATCTAAAAATAACAGAAGATAAGATGAAATCTTGGGGAATAATAAAGGAGGAGACAGTAGATAATGATACAACAGTATTCTTTACTTTTAAAGAAGGTGTGCAAAATCAATTGTACTCGTTAAATTATAACGATCCGGTTTCAATGCCATTAAATATCAAAATAAATATATTTGGTAATTTAAAAATAAATAAGACAGATGTTGAAACTAATAAACCAATTGATAATACAATATTTGAATTAGTAAATTCTAATGGCAATGTAATTGCAACAGGAACGACTGACAATAGAGGAATTTTAGAATTCAATAAGATAAAACCTGGAAATTATAAAATAAGAGAAAAGAAAAGCAATGATAATTATATAAATAACAATGTTATTTATGATATAGTTATAAATCCAAGTGAAACTTCTACTAAAAATATAACAAATGAGCATAAAAAAGGAAATTTAAAAATATATAAAGTTGATAAGGATGATAACGATTTAACATTAGGAGCAGTAGAATTTGATTTGATTGACTCTAGTGGCAAAGTTGTAAAGCATCTAGTAACAGATGTAAATGGTATTGCAGAAGTAAAAAATATAAATACTGGAAACTATACTTTAAGAGAAACATTAACTAAAAAAGAATATAATTTAGCAATTGACCAAAATGTTGTAATAAATTGGAATGAAACAATGGAATATAAAGTTGAAAACGAAAAGAAGAAAGGTCAAATAAGAATAATTAAAGTAGATGCAGATTATAACGAAGTAAAACTAGAAGGAGTTGAGTTTCAAATAATAGATAAGAACAATAATATTATTGAAACAATAAAAACAAATTCTGAAGGTGAAGCTGTAACATCTCGTATTCCAATTGGAAATTATAAAATAAAAGAAGTAAGTTTGGGTACTAATGAGGAATATGTTCTAAATGATGAAGTAAAAACGGTAACAGTAGAAGAAGATAAAATGAAAACTATACAATTTGAGAATGAGCATAAAAAAGGTAATTTAAAGATATATAAAGTTGATTTAGATAATAACAAATTACCTGTATCAGATGTAGAATTTGAAATTATTGATAAAGATGGATACAAATATACTGCTACTTCTGATGAAAATGGAATTGCTTATATTCCAAATATTAGAACAGGTATTGCTACTATAAGAGAATTAAAAACAAATAAGATATATAAAATATCAGAAGAAACATACGAGGCTGATATAAAGTGGAATGAGACTACAGACATAACAATAACAAATGAAAAATTAAAAGGACAAATTGAAGTATATAAATTAGATGCAGAGGATAAAGAGATTAAACTAGAGGGAGTTGAATTTCAAGTTATAAATTCTAATGGTGAAGTTGTAGAAACTATTGTAACTAACAAAGATGGGTATGCTGTAACATCACGAATTCCTATTGGTGAATATATTCTAAAAGAGACAAAGACTGACAATATGCATATTTTAAACAAAGATATAATAAAAGTAGATGTTACAACAGATATAACTTCAAAACTAGAGATAACAAATGAAAGAATAAAAGGTCAAATTAAAGTAATAAAAACAAGTGAAGATGATAACTTTATAAATGGTAAGGAAAAAGGCAGTCCAATAGAAAATGTTAAATTCGAAGTATATGATTCAAACAACAATTTAGTCGATGAAATAACTACATCAGAAGATGGAACTGCTATTACTAGATTACTTGATAAAGGTTGTTACTTTATAAAAGAAGTGGAATCAGGTGAATGGTATTTATTAAATGATAATACATTTGAGGCAGAAATAAAAGAGCATCAAGAGATCGTAAGTGTAGAAATCACAAACGAATCAGAAAAACCTGATGTTGATATTGAAAAAACAGGAATAATTCAGACAACAACAAATCAAGAAATTCGTTACGATTTCCATATTAAGAATGCAGGAAATGTAAAATTAAATCATTTTAATTGGTATGACTATTTGCCTACGGACTATGTAAGGATTACAAAATTAATAACTGGAACATATAATCAAGACTTAAATTATTCTATATATTATAAAACTAACAAGAATGATTACAAATTATTAAAAGATAATCTAAATACACAAGTTAACAACTATATAGACTTTTCAAAGTTAGAATTAGAAGCGGATGAGTATGTAACAGAATTTAAAGCGGATTTTGGAACAGTTGATGTAGGTTTTGAATCAGTTATAAATCCATATATATTTGTAAGAGTAAACTCTAATGTGCATGACATTGACACTTTTACTAATAAAACAAGAATAGAAGGATATAACAAGACATATATGGTCTGGGATGAGGACGATCACACTACAAAGGTATATGAGAAAGAAGTACCTGTGAAAAAATTACCAAGAACAGGTATGTAGAAATTATAGGAGAGAGTTCATTTTGAATTCTCTCTAAATTTATATAAAAAAATAAAATTAATTCTCCAAAAGACTTGATTAATAATGAACACAGAGTTAACATCACAACGAAAGGGGAAGAATTAGTATGAGTGAGGAACAAAGATATAAAAAGATTGCAGAATTATTACTCGGAAGGTTAATTACTTTACAAAGAGAATTTAATAATGTAGTTGAAGTAATTGAGGAAAGTTGTGAAAAACATCAAATAAGTATGTATATTGAAATAGGAGATTTTATTCCATTGATGGAATTAGCTGATTCGTTGGGGTTATCCGATGAAAATGATGAAAGCAAAATGTATGATGATATATATTATCTTGTAGAGAAGGAAAAAGATAGCGATTCTAAAGTGGAAAAGTTTTTTAAGAAATACATAAAAAATAATTAAATATTTTAAGAACTAGAAAACATCTATATTTTTATAGGTGTTTTTCTTGTTCATAACGAGAGATGCCTTAAACTCGTTCTAAAATAATAAAGGGATAAGTTTGGTCAGCTGATGCATAAAATTGACCTGCAGTATTTCTAGACAGTCTATTTGGAAATATATGTGTCGGTGAGATTTTAGAACATAAACTCACAATAAAAAAAGAGTATCGGTGGCAAAACTTGTAATAGAATATGCAAATGTAGAAAGTTTGGGCAAGAATGAACAGAGTTGGTAAAATAACAGCATTTGCAGTAGTTTTTTATAACTACATACTAGACTACTATAAATGAGGCGATGGGCTGAGGGGTTTAATTTATAGTGTATTATTTTTTATGAATAAAGGAATAATACACTAACATTTCAGCTCAAGGCTTTCAGGGTTTAGAAATATCACAAAAAATAAGAAACATCTAGAGATTAGATGCTTCTTAAACTTTTTTATTAGTATCAGGATCAAATAATTCTTCAGCTTTTATTCCTAATACGGAACAAATTCCCCATAATTCAAAATCTCGTACAGTTCTTTGATTATGTTCTATTTTAAAAATATCTGACTGATATAATGTAATCCCTAATAGTGATAGTTGATTACTTAATTTGTCTTGAGATATATTTAGCTTTTCTCTTACTAATTTTAATTTACTTCCTATGATATTATAAGAAGAATCTTCAAATTTATTAAATTCCATAATTACTCCTATTAAAATTCACTTAAAATATTTTACTATGAAATTGTTTTAAACTTCATAGAGTACAGTCTATTAAAAATAGCATTTCCAGATTTAAGAAAATAAAACTTAAAATCTATTTACAAAAAATGTTAAAAGTTGTAAAATTATTTAATAATAGAGTACAGTCTATTAAAAAGAAAAGGAGATGAGTATTATGGATGAAAAAATAATAGAAATAAAAGAAAAAGCAAGAAAGATTTTAGAAGATATTCAAATTGATACAAGTATTGGAGAAAGTAGAATAATAACAATGCTACAAAAAATAGAACAACAAGATATCGAAAAAAGTGAGATTGATATAATAGAAAAAACATTAAATAATATAGAAAATTATTTATTTACAAAACAAAAGATGCAGGTAGAGATTAATGATTATGAATATTTAAAAAATATAGCAGAGACATTAAGAAATCAAAAAGTTAGAATAGAAGACAATGTTATTTTGGGACAGCCAGTATTTAGAATAATGGTTGGAGAAGAAGAAGTTATTTACTTTATTACAAGAGAAGGTGCAAGAAAATTTATCGAAACACATTCAACAATTTTTGATAAAAATATAGACAGTAAAAAGCAAGAGAAACAAGTTGAGAGAAGAAAAGATGAGTTAATGGAAGTAACAACAAATAAAAATTTAGAAATCTCAAAAATATTAGAGATAATTAAAAGAAACTACTAAAAAACACTAATATTCAAAAAATGAACATTAGTGCATGATTAATCTTCTTCAACATCTTTAAATAGTGGATCATCAAAAAAATCTTTTAATTCAATATTAAAGCCTTCACAAATATGGAGTAAAGTCTTTAATGTTATAAGACCTCGTTTTTGATTAACAAAATAAGTTAAAGTTGAGGCAGAAACTCCAGTTGCCTTATATAAACTCCAAAGATTCATATTGTTTTCTTTTAAAAGATTTTTAATTCGCTGACGAACAGCATCTGTTAATGTCATACTATATTATCTTCCTTTCTATGATTAGTATAACAAGAAAGAAAAATAATATATGTGCTACTTTTGAAGAAATGAGAAAAAACTTCACATTTGTTAAGTAGTTGCTTGTAATGAAGAAGAAAAAATGTTATACTATAAGTAGTTGCTAGTTTTGAAGAAAATTATGAAAAAGTGAAAAAGGATATATTATATAAATATGAAATATAAAAAGCCGAGTAAAGAAGAAGTATTAAAAAATATTGAAAAGTATTATATGTTGCAAAAAGTTGATGTCTTTGGAAGGATAAAGCTTCCAGTTGAAGTAAGAGAATATTTTGATATACATCGACTTGATAAACTAAAAATTGAAGTAGAAAATGGAAAAATAATTATAGTAAAAGATTTGGAATTATGATTTTTTTTTACACGTCTTGTTAATATGATAATAGCAAGAAAGGGATGAATATAATGGAAGAAATTATAAAGGTCATAATTGCTGATGATAATTTAGCATTAGTGGATTTTATGAAAGAATCAATTGAAAAAGACACAAGATTTAAAGTAGTAGGAATCGCAACAAATGATGAGGAGGAAATAGAATTAATAGAAAAGGAAAAGCCAAATGTTGTTATAACAGATTTAAAGCGAAACGATCAATATACAGGATTTAATATTATAGAAAAATATAAGGATGAAGAATATAAGCCTATCTTCTTTATAATATCTGCAATGGCAATGTGCTATATAGAAGATATAAGAAGATTAAATATAAGATATTATTTAGACAAACCTTTTAATAATGATAGACTGCTTAATAAAATGAACGATATATATGAAGAGGTGTATCCAAAAAGATTGATTTTGATGCAAGATACAGGAGTCAAATTTCATAGAGAAAATTTCTTTGAAAGATTCTGTAATATATTAAAAAGGAGAGTAGGTATATAACCTACTCAAATTTATTCAAATTCACTATCTGTATTCTCATATAATTCTTCAAGCGAGATATTGAGAGCTTTACAAAATCCTTTCACTTCATAATCTCTAACAGTTTTAGTGTAATGCTCAATCTTGTGAATATCTGAATAATAAATTCGAAGACCATATAATTCTAATCTTTGACTTAAATCTCTTTGAGAAAGACCACGCATTTCTCTGTATTTTCGCAGATTGTTACCAATAATATTTAATTTACCATTTATATTTTTTATTTTCAAACATCCTCACCTAACTTTTGTTAATATGATAAAAACAATTGTAATATATAAAAAACAAAAGCTGTTTCTATGATATTGACAAAGAGCAAAAAAAATATTTTTTTTTAATATAACAAAAAGCATAGAAGGGTTGAAAAAAAACTGTAAATAGTATATGATAATAGAACATAATTCTATTCAATAATTTTAAATAAAGAGGTCATTTAATATGAAGAATGATTATTATAATATTCCAAAAATAGATGTGTATTCAGTTTTTAATGAATCACAAAATATCTGGGCAATTAAAACATTAAAAACATTGGGGATTGAGTTGAAAAATGAATTATATACAGAGTATGAGTTTGAGTGTTTAAGAGTAGATGTAGCGGAGTATTATGGATATGAAAAAGAACTTCCAGTAGGGATAACGGAAGAAGATTATAAAAAGTTAAGAGATATATTAGATAGTATCTATTATTAATAGAGTGTACTGACAAAGTACACTTTTTGTTTTGAAAAAATAAAAAGTATGGTATAATATTTTTGGAGAAAAAATATGAATAAAGAATTTGAAGAAAACAAATTAAATTTTATTACTAAAAGCACGGATTCCAAAATTGCAGATAACGAAAATATAATTAAATATACTTATTATCAGTTAAGAATACAATATGATTTGTCTGAAGAACAGATGAGAGAATTTGTTAGGTTGGCAAAAATAAGATTAAATAATCTTAATTATAATACATATACAAAGAGGCAGAGATACAGGTATAATTATAAAGAAAACGAAGTTAAGAGTAATGAAGAGTTAGTTGCAGTAAAGCAAAAACACAAATAGTAATTTATCTGGATAAAAATTTATTTTTTTATAAATATTTTGTAACGAATTTAATAAAAAAAGACACTATATTTATAGAAGGGTAAAAAAATGGAAAATATTGATGAGATTTATAAAAAATATGCTAACTTAATAAAAAATTATATCTATGCAATTACAGGAAATATAAATTTATCAGAAGAAATTATGCAGGAAACATTTATTGTTGCTATAAATCAGATAGATAAGTTTAGAGGAGAATGTGATATATCTGTATGGCTTTGTTCTATAGCAAAAAAAATACTATATAAAGAAACAAAGAAATCTAATTCAAAAAACATGGTATCTATTGATGATTTAGATATTAGCAGTAATGAAAATATAGAAGAAAACTACATAAGTAAAGATAATAAAATAAAATTATATAAAACCCTTCAAAATTTAGATGCTAATACTAGAGAAGTAATATATTTAAGATTTACTGGAGATTTATCATTTAAAGAAATTGGACAAATATTAGGTAAAAGTGAGAATTGGGCAAGAGTTACATTCTTTAGGGGAAAGCAAAAATTAAATAAGGAGGATAATATATGAAGCAGATAAACTGTGAAGTGATTCAAGACTTACTACCAAGTTATAGCGATAAAATATCTAGTGATACTACTAATAAATTAGTAGAAGAACATTTACAAGATTGTAAAGTATGTCAAGAAGTATTAAAAGATATGAATAAAAAAGTAGATACTCAACCTCTTAATTCACAAACTGAAAAAATTAATTATTTAAAAGGATTTAAAAAAAGAAGAAAACGATTAATTGCTTTATCAATAATTTCAACCATAATGATTTTAGTTAGTATTTTCATAATAAATCTTTTTAATAATAATATTATGTTAGACAGTTTTCTATATGTAGATGTAAACAAAATGAATGTTGAATATATGTATGTAAAAGAGAATAAAGGAATAAATGAAAATACAGGAGAAGTATATACGTATAAAACACTGGAAATTTATTTATACTCTGATGAATATGATGAAAAAAAAGATATCTATTTAACAGGAGGATGTAGTATAAATAATGAGGATAAGGAAGTAACTTATCATATTGGAGCAAACAAATTACCTAAAAATATGGAATTTGATGGTAGTGGTTTAGAAATAACTATACCTTTAAATGAAAATGTAGAAAGGATTTATTTACAAGATACTAAAAACGTAAGAAAAGAAATCTGGAATAAAGATATGATAATTAAGAATGAAGAAGAATGGAGAAAATGGTATATAGATAATTATGTTCCAGAGGAAATCAAAGAACAATACAATATGACTTATGAAAATATACCTGTATATACTTCAATTTGGAAACATTTGTATAATAAAAATTTTAAAAAATAGTTTATATAGTTCAGTGATAAATTACAATTTATAACTCTCCTAAAAGTAGAATATAAAACTCTACGATAAAAGGGTGTTTATAAATAATAATATGTGTTATATTTTGAATAGATAAAGTATTGAAGGAGGAAACTGTATGGATCAAGTAAAAATTGGAAAATTTATTGCGGAACTTCGTAAAGATAAAAATATGACACAAGAGCAATTAGGAGAAAAGTTAGGAGTTAGCTTTAAAACTATTTCAAAGTGGGAAAACGGTAGAGGTATGCCAGAATTATCAACATTAAAACCATTAAGTGAAGAATTAGGAGTTTCTATCAATGAAATTTTGAGTGGAGAAAAAT
>OIYS01000731.1_pt1 | contig 20660 bp, 16 predicted proteins | sample 1588271 | NCBI WGS metagenome assembly OIYS01 (sample SAMN03283286) | human gut metagenome | biome: human-associated habitat; material: feces | host: Homo sapiens | place: Peru | collected 2012
ATTTAGTGTGAACTTTAAAGGTATTATAATCATGCCTCTTTTTAATTTATCGTAGCTATTTCACCATTTATATTTAATGAATCTTTACTTGAAAGATAGTAAATGGTTTTTGAAATTGTATTTAGTTTCTCTTGCTTTTTAATGGTTTTTCTCTTACTTTTTAGTGATTTATCTAGTTTAATTGCGACTGCATTAACTCGTATGATTGGTCTTAATTCAAAAGCTAAATCTCTTGTTAGGCTTTGAAGTCCTAGTTTTGAGATATTATAATCAGTATCATCTGTTATTGTAGTTAGAGATACATTTACTATAGTACTACCCTTTTTCATATGTTTAGATGCTTCTTTTGAAATTATAAATGAACCCCCTATATTCACTTTAAATGTTTCTTCAAATTCTTCTATTGTTATTTTACTAAAATCTTTATCATAAACAATACCAGAGTTATTTATAATTGTATCTATTCTACCGAATTTTTTTATAACCGTTGTAATTGTCTTTTTTACATTTTTTACTGATGCGGTATCTGTTTTAATTACTTGTGTTTCAACATTATAGTTATTTTTTATATATTTTCTTAATTCATAAGCTTTTTTTCTATTTTCATTATAACAGATTACAATGTTATATCCTTTACTTGCGAATAGTACTCCTACTTCATTTCCTATTTCTTCTGTTGCATCTGTTATTAAAACGACCTTTTTATTCATAATTACTCCTACTGCATATTTTTAGCGTGCCTTTAAATTATACTATAAAATTTTAATAATTGCCACCATTTATTATAACGAATGTAATTAATGAAGATTTAATTGATTTTGTTGATGGAAATGTTATGATTAATGGTACTCCTCATTGGAGATAATATAAATCACTTATTGATGATTTTTAAAAAAAAATCCTCTTTACTTGTGTAAAGGGGATTTATATATTAATATTTTTTTACTTTAACGTTTGTATCAGTTTCTTTTTTTATTTGTTTTTCTTCAAGCATTTTCTTTAATTGTTCTAGGAATGCTTTTTTATATTCAATTTTTAGTATTCTTTCTATTTTATTTTTTCCATAGCCCATTTCTTTTGCGATTTTTACTTGTTGCATTCCACCTCGTGATAATTCATATATTTTTTTGCTTGTTTCTTCGTTTACTCTAATATTATGTTTAGGAACTGGAATATTATTAGCTTTACAGTAACTTATCACTCTATCAGCTATTGTTGTTGCAGAAGATTGATATTCTTCAGCAATTTCTTGCATTGTTTTTCCGCTTCTATATTCTAAGTATAGTTTTTCTGATGGAAGTTCTTGTCTTTTTCTACCACTTCTTATTTTTAGGTTTTTTCCTTCTCTTTCTAGATAAGCATACAATTCTTCTGATATTGTTCTTTTAGTTAAATTTTTTGATTTTGCAATATCTCCTATTGTATAACCATCTAAATATAGATTATAAATTTCTTCACCAGTTACATTAGAGGCTATTTTCTTATTACCTTTTTTCTTTACTGGTACAGCTGGCATTTCTATCTTATTTTGTTTACAGTATTTTTTAATTCTATTTACTACTGTTCCTTCTGAACAATTATATTTTTCAGCTAGTATAGTTGAAGAAATACCTGATGCATACAAATTATACATTTCTTCTACTGGTAGATCAAGTTCTAGACTTATTATGTTTAACTCTAAATTATTTTCTTCACAGTATTCACGTAGTTTACGAATTATAGTATTATTTGAGCATTTATATTCTCTTCCTAATACAACTGCAGATATTCCGGATTGATATTTTTTATATATTTCATCAATTGGAAGTTTTATTTTTCTTCTTGCAGCTTCACGCATAGTTAATTCTATATCATTTTCTTCACAATAATCAACTAATCTTTTTTTGATACATCTATCTGAGCAGCCATAATCATCTCCTATTTCACGTAGTGACATACCACTCATATATTTTATATATATTTCTTCGCTTGGTAGTTTAAATAATACGGGACCACCTTCGCGAATTACTAATTCTATATTATGTTCATTTGCGTACTCTCTTAATCTATTTAATATTACGTTGTGCATACAACCATATTTCTGACCAAGTTTTTTTGATGATATTCCAGTTATATATTCATTATATATTTGCTCAATTGGTAAGTTCTTTTTCCTTCTATGACCTTCTCTTATATTTAATGGTAGATTTTCTTTTTTAGCAAATACTCTTAATCTTGATATTATTGTTTCTGGAACACAATTAAACATTTTAGCAAGTTCAGTTGAAGTTTTATCTTCATAGCAATACATATTATATATCTCTTGCATAGGTAATTCTAGTTTTGTTTTTTTAGTGGAGAACTCTATTTCATTTTCTTCACAGTACTTTTTTAGTCCATTTGATATTGTTCCTGCGGCACAATTATATTTAACTGCTAGTTTTCTAGTAGAAGCTCCATTTCTATATTCTTTATATATTTTTGCGTAGTCTAATTCTATCATTTTATTTATCTCCTATTTTTTTTACTTTCTTTAGATCTTTTTCTTGTGAATCTTGTTCTTGAACAAGCATTTGTTTTAACTCTCTTAAAAATGCAAGGCGATATTGACTTTTTAATGCATTACTTAATTTTGTTTGGCTATAGTTATATTTTTCCATTAATTCTCTTTGCGTTATACCAGCACGTGATAGTTCATACATTTCATTTAGGCGTTGTTCTTCTATCTTATCTGCACGACTATTAACTATTAAATCATGTCCATTTGCTTGACTATATCTTCTTAGTCTAAGCATTATTGTTCTTGGGGTACAATTATTTTCTCTAGCAATTACTGTACTAGGTACACCACTTTTATATTGTTTATATATTTCTTCATCAGATATATTTTTTCTATCATATCTTTTTCTTGGAAATACTAATTCTTCTCCCATTAGGTTTGCATAATCATGTAGTCTTAAAATTATTATTCTTTTAGAACAATTATATTTTTCTGAGAGTTCAGCTGGCGTTAATCCGCTTTTATGTTCTTCATATAATTTTTTTAATTTTTTTGTTTCAGCATCTTTTTTTGTTTTTAATAAGTCTATATTATTTTCTTTGCAATAACGGGTAAGTTTTCTTGATATAGTTACTGATGAACAGTCATATTCTTCTGCTAGGCATTGTTGGTCTTTTCCATTTATATATTCTTCATATACTTTTTCAATTGGTAATTCTACTGGTCTAGTATCATTTGATTTTATATATAATGGCAAGTTATATCTTCTGGCATATCTTTTTATTTCATTAAGAATTCTTCCTTTACTACACCCATATTTTTCGGCAAGTGTTGGACTTGATTCTCCATTTATATATTCATTATATATTTTTTCTTTTGGAAGTTCCTTTTTAAATGGACCTCTACTTCTTTTTTTAAATTCTAATCCTGTTTGTTCACAATATTCTATTAACCTTTTTCTTATGGTTGTTACGGAGCAATTATATTTTTCTGAAAGTTCTATTGTAGTAGCTCCATTATTATATTCTTCATATACTATCTCTATTGGTAAGTGTTTCATTATTTCCTCCCTAAGCTTTTAACTTTTGGTTTTTCTTCCTCTTTTTCTTCTTTTAATGCGATGATTTGTTTTATTTCTTCAGCAAAAGCTCTTCTATATACTATTTTCATATCATCTAGTGTTACTTCTCTATTTTTCTCTCCTCTACCTCTTTTGCTTCTTACATACATTTGCCAGTTTTCTTCTCCAATATATTCTTTTAAGTTTCTTCTTAACACTGCATAACTACATCCATATGCTTTTGCAAGTGCTCGTAGAGAGTCATTTGCTATGTATTTATTTAATAATTCTTCTTCTGGAAGTTTTATGGCTTTTCTTCCGCCCGTTTTTATATTTAATTCTTTTCCTACTTGATAGCTATATTTTTTTAATGCTTCTGATATTATGTTTATATTACAATTATATTTTTTTGAGAGTTCTGTTATAGTTGCACCCTCGTTATATTCTTCATATACTAATGAAATTTTTTCCATTAGTCGTTCTTCTTTGCTTTTTCTATCAAATGGAAGATTAAACTCTTCACAATATTCATGTAATCTACGGAATATAGTTCTATAGGAACAATTAAATAGTTCTCCTATTTCCTCACAAGATATACCACTTTTATGCATTTCATATACTAATGCCATATCAATTTTATTTTTTCTTCTTTCTGTTTTTATATCTATATTTCTTTCTTTGGCATAATTCCTTAAGCCTTTATATATAAAGTTTTCTGAAATATTATACTCGCTACTTAATTCTTCAACGCTTGATCCATTTATATATTTTGTATATATTTCATCAATTGACACGTTTTTCATGTTAATCCCCCTCTTAGTTAGCTTCATATACTAACATAAAGTTCATCATTTTTCAAGTATTTACTCCACATAAAAAGAAGGACTAGCCTTCTTTTTTATATCTATATTCATGTGGTATAGATTTATATAGTGGATTATCACTTACTAATATATCTAAGTATTCATCATTTACAGTCATTTTCATATAGTTAGTATTATCTTTAATTAGGTATGACTCTTTCCAGATGATGTTATCTATATTTGTTGTACCATCTTTATTTATTATAAGTTCTATTGCTTGTTCATCGGCTTGTAATAATTCTTCATCTTTAAATATAGTAGAATATTTTCTTTTTATTTCACCAACTAATATCCATTTACCTACATATTTATCTTCATGAATATCTTTTAGATTTTTTAGTGTTTGTTCGTAAATTCTTTTATAATCAATATTTTCTTCTTTTGTATCTATTACTCCTACATATATTTCTTTTATACCATTATTTTCAACTTCTATAAATGCCTCATCTATTTGATAGTTGTTTTCTTTGGCATAGTTAATTAGCTTTCTATATCCATCTATTCTATTTTTTGTTACTATATATAAGTATTTATCATAATCTTTTGTATTATATATTAGTGGATATTTATTAATTTTATTTATGTCTAATTCTTCTTTTAATGTTTCCTCTTTTAGGCTATTATATAGGTCGCTTAAATAAGATGGTTCATCTTCTTTGCTGATTAGTTTTCCTATAAAGCATTTTATGTTTTCTTCTTTGTAGCCTTCTTCAAGATTTACAAATACTTTTTTCCAGTTGTTATCATGATAATTTATGTTTAGTTTTTCTACTTCTTCATCAAAGTTATTATAGCTTTTAAGTTTTTTAAAATCTCCTGTAATATAAAGATTAGGGTTTTCTAGTACCTCTACTTCTTCGTTATTTAATTCTTTTTTCATTTTATTGATTTTCTGTATTTTATTAAGTTCTTCTTTTCTTATTTGCTTTTCTTTTGATAAAAGTATTTCGGTATTTTTTTCTTTTAATATAGCTTTTATCTCTTCAAGTGTAAATGATGCTTCTTGAAGGCTCTTTATTTTTTGTGCTTGTTCTAATTGATCTATATCATAGTACCTATAACCAGTTAGTTCATCTACACTTGCCGGAATTAAGACCCCTATCTTGTCATAGTACCTTAGTGTCTTAATGCTCATACTACATAAATAAGAAAATTCTCCAATTCTATACATATTATTTCTCCTTTCAATATCTTTATATCACTACACTTAAGGGGAGAGTCAACACTTTTTGTATAAAAAACATTCTTTTTCGTGTGAGTTTATAATTCCTATTGCTTGTAGATATGAATAAATTATTGTTGACCCTGTGAATTTCATTCCTCTTTTGGTCAAATCTTTTGATATTTCATTAGATAAATCTGATGTAGTTGATATTGAATCATATATTATTTTTCCTTTTGTAAAAGTATTTAAATAATTACTAAAACATCCATATTCTTTTTGAATATTTTTAAATATTTTTGAGTTATTTATGCTTGCTTTTATTTTTAACTTATTTCTTATGATTTCTTTATTTTTTAATAATTCTTCTATTTTGGTATCGTTATAGTTAATAACTTTATTTATATCAAAGTTATCATATGCTTTTCTAAAAGCTTCTCTTTTATTTAAAATGCACTCCCATGATAATCCTGCTTGAAATGATTCAAGTATTAACATTTCGTATAAATATTCTTCACAAGTATTTAATATTCCCCATTCATTGTCATGATAGCTAATATAAATGGGATTTTTCATATTACACCAAGTACATCTATTCATATTACCACCTAATGTTATTATATCATATTTTTTACTATTTCTTTATTCTTTATAATTCTTTCGTTTTTTGGATTTAATATTAATGCTTTATTTATGCTTTCTAGAGATTTAGTGTAATTTTTTATATTGAAATAACAAATAGATAACACATCATATGGTGTTTCATCCCAACTAAATTTTTCATTTATATATGTTTTAGTATGTGACTTTATTTTTAAGGCATTTTCTAAATAGTAGATTGCATCTTTATAGTTTTCTGTTTCATATTCTAGTATTCCTTTCTCTATCCATGGTTCTCTTAGATATGGTGCTTCACTTATTGCCTTATCAAGCCACATTCTTGATTCTTCTATTCTTTCTAGATTTTTATATGCTCTTGCGATAAATCTCATTGATGCACATCTTTCATCTTTCCAAGTGGCACTTTTCATATTTAAATGTTTTATTAGTGTATCAATACATTTATTCCATTTGCCATAATACATGTACTCTCTTCCTAAATAATGCATGTTTCTATCATCTAATGGATTTTCTCTTACGGATAATTCTAGAAGCTTTAAATAACTTTTTCTACTTTTATTAGTATCTGGATAATGATTTAGTGTAATATCATCTATTGTTACAAAGTTTTCTTTTTTTGTGGTTGTTAATACCTCATGTACGGGATGAGTCCATTTATAACCTTCTCTTATGTGAATTTTATCCAGGTAAAAATTTACTAGTGGGTGACCTTTTTCATCTAATTGCCAATTATAGTTATATCTTGCTCTTGTTGTATCATCTCGCCAATTTTTAAGAAGTAAATCTCTCCATCCTGTTAAAAACACTTCATCTAAGTCAGTACATACATATATATCATATTTGTTTGGAATAATTTTTAGTGATTCATTTCTAGCATTATCAAATCTCCAAGGATCTATTTTCTTTTTTACAACGTGTACTCCATGTTTTTTTAACTTTTCTACAGTTTTATCAGTTGAACCAGTATCTAGAACATATATAGCATCAGCTTCTTTCATACTTTCATACCATCTATCTACAAATTTCTCTTCGTTTTTGGAAATTGCATACACAACAACTTTTCTCTTTTTATTCATTTCCTCATCTTAGTATTTAACCATTAAATTATTTAATAGTTATTATATACTTACACCTCCCTATAATAAAATATGAAACATAATGTAGACATGATTTTGTTTTCAACCAAAAAATAGTGCTTAATTGCACTATTATTATTTTCTATTTGCCTGGCTTTCCACTAGCACGGCTTGAGATTTATTATCTACATATTTAAAATCGTAATTATACTTTCCAGATGACATTGTGTCAAACATAGATATTTGTGAATCGTTTTTTTCAATATTATATTTTTTGGTGTTTACTACTACTATTCCAATTCCAAGATTTTTTGCACTTTCTATATCATTTGGTCCTATTTCATCATAACAGTATATTGCGAATGGTTTAGGAAGTGGTAATCTATCATCCATATCGCTTGGTTTGCTTACGTTTTTTTGTGCGATTATGACTTCATTATAATCTTTACTTCTTCCTGTAAATTCTTTTGGGGTTAGAAGTTCTATTACTCTATCTGTTGCTTTTTCTCCCCTTGTATATCCACTAAATGAATCTACCGGGAACATATGAACAACTTGATCTATATTAAAATTATTAAATATTAAATTATAGTTATCTTTAGGATTATGAAATGTATCTAATTTATTAGAGGCATCTATTGAAAAAGATCCAGAATCCTTATATGAATGGATATCTCCTGATGATAATTCAAATGCTTTATCTATTGAAAATGATTTTACTAAAGCAAAAAATGGTTCTCCTTCTAGTCTATAAATATTTACTCCAAATTTGTTAGTTTCTTCTTTATCTAAATATTTACTTATTTTATCCTCATTTAGTATTTCTTCACGTATTAATGAATACATCTTATTTCTTGAATTTCTAACATCATTGTAGAACTCTTCCACATAATTTTTCTTGCCTAACTTCGTATTAAGTTCTAGCTTTTCTTCATATGAAAGGTTATTTATTTCAATGATTTTTTTATAGATTTCTATTTTATCATTACTTAGTACATTTCCACCAAGCGCATCAAAATTACAAAGTTGTTTTACATCTTTTAAAACATTCAAGTAATAATCTTTGAAATGAGAGTCAATAATCATATTACCAAGCATGATATTACTTTTCTCTTTTAAAAATTCTTTTATTCCATTTAATCCGCTTTCTAGATTTAGCTTATTTATTTGATTTAACAAGTTAAATATTTCATCATCGCTTGCATCTTTAAATATTTCTCGTGCTGTTTGCATAAGTGAGAATGGATCTATTTCATCCATTGAAGCTAACTTTTCATAAAGAGATTCATATACTTTAAGCATTCCACTTTTTTTATTAAAACTATTTATTTGATTTTCGTAATACTTTTCACGTGCTTTTTCTAGCTTTTCAACATCATTTGACTTTTCTAAATCATTTACTAGAAATCTATAAGTTTTTACATCTGTAATTTCGCTTATTCTTTTAATAAACTCTGGTTCTTCTATTATTTGATATGGTAATGTTATACCCCTTGATGCAATATTCTCTATTGTTGATAATTTTATGTTAGTTAGACTTTTACCTACTGATTTTTCTTCTAACAACATTAAGGCAGTTTCCTTTTTTGCGGATACTATCATTTTCCAATAATCCTCATTTGATAAATCTCGCTTTTTTAATATTTCAGTTTGAGTTTGTTGTGAAAATTTTGAAATTAGTTCTATCAAATTAAAATTTTGTTTTTCTGCGGTTTTAATTAAATATTGTCCACTAACAGGTGTTAATACATTTAAGTAATCTTTTAATTCGTCAAAATTATCAAATATTATTTTTTGAAATGCTTTAAAACTGACTATTGTATCAACATATATTGCGTTGCTTGTTAAAATTGCATTCATCTTATCAATTAAATATTCGCTTTCCTTTAATATTTCAATGCCCTCTCCATCCAATAGATATGGAATAATATCTTTACTATTTTCTTGTGCTAGACATGAAAATTCATGCCTATTTTCTGGAGATATTAACTTTCTCTTTATTTCTTGATTTTTTAGAATTAGCTTTTTTTCTTTGGTTGGAGCAGTTAGCAAATATTTTACTAGTTGGTCATAATCTAAATTCAAAAAATAATCTATGTCTTTATTTAAATTAACGTTATCCATATACCTTATTCTCCTATAATTAGGATATCAAATGCTAATATATTTGTCAAAACATACACAATAAAAGACACTATTTTGGTGTCTTAACTATCAAATTTACTTGCTAATTCTATAATTTTATTAACAAGTATCATATTATGACCTATTTCTTTTATGTAGTTTTCCCTAATTATTTCTTTTAATGTATTAAGTGCCTTTTCTACGTTATCTCTTTTTAATTCAAACAACTCTAAATAATTGAGTGCTATATCATCTATAAAATAGAAGCCTTTTCCCTTTAGTAAATTATATACTAATAAAAAATTTCTTTCATCTAGACTATTAATATAACTATTTTCATAATTATCATAAATCATTTCTACATATGTGGAATCAATATATTTTTCTAAAAACATAATCCTATTTCCTCTTCTGCTTTACATCATAAAAGTCTCTTATCATTTCAGGTAGGGATATTCCGTATTTTTCTTTCATGTCCGGACTACTCATAGAAAATATTTCATGCAATTTACCATCTTCATTAGTTAACTCTATACCATTTGCCCTTAAGTATGTTGTTTTTGATTTTAGTTCTTTAGCTGAAATATGTGAAATAACAGTTTTATTAAGTTCAATATTTATCTCATTATCTATACACAAATTATTAACTTCTTCTTTTTGTATTTTTAAATTCCAATTCATCTTTATTTCATCAAGTGCTTGAATTTTTTCACTTTTTTGGGAAATATTATGTCTTTGGTTACTAATCCATTGGCCTAATCTAATTTTACCTTTCTCTTCATAGGTATATCCATCATTTGTCCTGAACTTAACAGGCACTTCTAAATCATTATAATGCTCATAATAGATTTTTGCGTATTCATACATCTCTTCCCAACTTAATGTGCTGTTTTTAGTTTCAAAACGCATCCCTATTTCTGTTAGTAAATGTCCTTGCTCACTTTTTTGCGGAATCTTTCGTCTTTGACTGGAAATCCATTGACCTAATCTAATTTTACCATTCTCTTCATAAGTGTATCCATCATTTGTCCTGAACTTAACAGGCACTTCTGAGTTATTGTAATGTTCATAATAGATTTTTGCGTATTCATACATTTCTTCCCAACTTAATGTGTTGTTTTTAGTTCCAAAACGCATTCCTATTTCTGTTAGTAAACATCCTCGTTCACTCTCTTGAGAAGTAATCTGTCTTTGACTGAAAATCCATTGACCTAATCTGATTTTACCATCTTCTTCATAGGTATATCCATCATTTGTCATAAACTTAAATGGAACCTCTAAGTTATTGTAATGCTCATAATAGATTTTTGCATATTCATACATTTCTTCCCAGCTTAATGTATTGTTTTTATTTTCAAAACGCATCCCTATTTCTGTTAGTAGATGTCCTTGCTCGCTTTCTGGCGGAACCTTTCGCCTTTGACTGGAAATCCATTGACCTAATCTAATTTTACCATCTTCTTCATAGGTATATCCATCATTTGTCCTGAATCTAGCAGGTACTTCTAAATCATTATAATGCTCATAATAGATTTTTGCATATTCATACATTTCTTTCCAACTTAATGTACTGTTTTTATTTTCAAAACGCATTCCTATTTCTGACAGTAGATGACCCCTTTTACTTTGTTGAGAGAGTCTTTGCCTTTGACTGGAAATCCAGTTTCCTAATCTGATTTTACCATCCTCTTCATAGGTATATCCATCATTTGTTCTAAATTTATATGGAACTTCTAAATCATTATAATATTCATAATAGATTTTCGCATATCCATACATCCCTTTCCAACTTAATGTACTGTTTTTATTTCCAAAACGCATCCCTATTTTTGTTAATAGATACCCTTTTTCACTTTCCTGAGAAGTAACTTGCCTTTGACTTTTAACCCATTGCCCCAGTCTAATTTTGCCATATTCTTCATAAGTGTATCCATCATTTGTCCTAAATTTTTGAGGCACTTCTAAATTATTGTAATGTTCATAATAGATTTTTGCGTATTCATACATCTCTTTCCAACCTAATGTGCTGTTTTTACTTCCAAAACGCATCCCTATTTCTGTTAGTAGATATCCTCGCTCACTTTCTTCTAGAACATTCTGTCTTTGGTTATTAATCCATTGCCCCAGTCTAATTTTACCATCCTCTTCATAGGTATATCCATCATTAGTTCTAAATTTTTGAGGCACTTCTAAATCATTATAATGTTCATAATAGATTTTCGCATATCCATACATCTCTTCCCATGGAGTTAACAATCTCTCTTTTATATCTTCTAACATTTCATAAAAGTCTTGATCTTCCATTTCTATATCAAATGATACATCTTTTATTTTTATTTCTCTTGGGTTTGTTTCTACTTTTCTATTTTGTATTTCTCTTACTCTATTTTTTAAGTTGTTTTCTAATTCCTTTATATATCTAAAATTGTTACTTAAATCTATTATTGTTGGTGCGATTAGTCTTTCTATTAAGTCTTCTTTTGTGTAATTCTCTTTTATCTCTATTTCCCTACTTTTGCACATTTCTTCTAATTCTTTTTTTGAATATTGTGCCAACTGTTCAAATTTTTCCTTCGCATCTCCTCTAACAGCTAGTCCTCTTCCTATTTGTTCAAAAAATACTATATCTGAACTTGTTGCTCTTCCTAGTATTACTCCATCTACATTAGGAGCATGTATTCCTTCATTATATTGATTTATTGCAAACATTACACGTAATTTATCTTTTGCATCTTCTCCTTCTGTTGTCTTATCTTCATAAAATGCTTCTCTATTTTTAATACCTTCTTTTCCCATTTGACTAGTTGATGTATAAAACTCTATATTATCTTCTTCTGTAATTTGTTTAAACCAATTCATTGCCTGAGCTTTAATAGCTTCTATATCATTTACTCCTGTTTCTGAATATGGAGGACAAAAATAAATATATTTTCCATTTGGTTTTATGTTCTTTGATATTACTTTTGGAATACTTTTTGCTTCATGTATTCTTTCTTTTGCCGCTAATAACATATCCTTATATTTCTTACATTCTTCTTTTGATAATAAACTTTTATCTAGTCGATTTTCTACATCTTCTATATCTTCCATAGTTATATATGAACTTTTATATACTGGTATTGGCAATACTCCAGCCATCATTGCATCACATAAATCATATCTACTTACTATCTTATTTGAAAATAATTCATTTGCATTTGGATTCGCCATATCTCTTTCATACGGTGTATTTCTATCTCTTACTGTATATGCGGTCATTCCAAATATCTTAATGTCTTCATGTGTTTCTATCATTGCCTTTACTTGAGCTCCCCAGATTGGCGCACCCATATGATGAAATTCATCTATTATTAATATATCACATTCTATTTTTTTTAATTCTTCTTTACTTAATGACACTAAACTTTGATATGTTCTAAGTTCTAAATTCGGAAAATCTCTTTTAAAATCTAAGTTTGGATTGTTACTTATTATTTTTTCTATGTGCTCTATTATTCCATTTGAAGGTACTATATATACAATTTTTTTATCTTTATTATCATAAGCAAGTTGAAGGGCATTATATGACTTTCCTGTTCCTGTGGCGTGAACTATTCCAACAACATTTTCTCCTGATTCATATGCTTTTTTTACCTCTTTATAACACTTGGCATTATGTTCATACAATCCTACTGTTTGAAATTCATCTTTATTCATCTTCTTCACCGCCATATGCGACTATATCCACAAAATCATGTCCATCTATTGTTTGTTCTACTATCAATACCCTATCATCTTTTCTTATTTCTACATTTGATTCTGTTTGTTCTTCTTCTACCTCTTTTATTCCTTCTTCTGTTAATACTCTAAATCCTATATTTGTCCTATCCATTACATCTAATAGGTTTCCGTTTTTATATTCTTCTGGAATATACACCTCTATTACTTTTCCTTTTATTCTTCTCATTTTCTCTTCCCCCATTTGGCTTCATATATTAACATATTTTTCTTATTTTTTCAACTAAAAAGACACCATTTTGGTGTCTTAAAGAATTTATTCTTGTTCTTGCCATAAAGCTTTAAGAGTAATATCATTTGTAATTTTAGTATTAAAGTCAAACTTTTTACCATTCAACTGCCACTCCACAAATCTATATCCTTCTTTTGTTGGTACCGCAGGAACATTTATCTTATTTCCCTCAACAATAGTTTGTGTTGGAACCTTACTACCACCATCACCAGTATCAAACGCGATTGAAATTGTCTTAAGTGCTCTATATTTTGCTACTAAAGTTATATCACTACTTACCTTTGTATTGAAATCATAATTTTTACCATTTAGTTGCCATGCCTCAAAAACATAACCAGTTTTTGTTGGGTTAGCGGGCTTAGTAACTAATTTACCTTCTTCAACAGTTTGAGGATTTACTTTAGTTCCTCCACCACTATTAAATGTTATATTAAATGATTTTGTATTAGATTTCCATACTGCTTTAAGTGTAATATTACTAACAACACTAGTACTAAAATCATATTTTTTACCATTCAACTGCCATTCTACAAAAGTATACCCTTTTTTAGTAGGTGTTGTAGGAATCTCTACTTTACCATCTTTTACAACAGTTTGACTATTTATTTTTGTTCCACCATCACTATCAAATGTAACTAAAAACTTATCTTCAGTATCTTCATCCTTTTCCCAGATAGCTTTTAGAGTTATATCAGAAACTACTGGTGCATTAAAATCATATTTCTTACCGTTTAATTGCCATTCTTTTAAAGAGTAACCCTTCTTTGTAAAACCAGTTGGCTCAGTTAAAATACCACCTTTTTTAACTATAACTGGATCAACAAAACTTCCACCATCAGTATCAAAAGTAACCTTAAATCCATCAGCTTCATCTATACCAGTCTCCCATTTAGCAATCAAAGTTATATCACTACTTACTTTTGTATTAAAATCAAATAACTTATCATTATGATACCATCCAATAAATGTAGCCCCTTCCTTCACAGGATCAACAGGCCTTTTTACATAACTTCCGGATTTAACTTTTTCGCTCTTAACAGGAGTTATACCAGTAAATTTAACTGTATATTCCACCACTCTAGTAGATAAAACTATACCAGTTATAATCATTATTAATGAAAGGACTAATATACCTATACCAATTTTCTTTTTCATATTTATTTCTCCCTATTATTCTTATAATAATTATTTTAACATATTAATAATTATAGGTAAAGTATCAATAAGCTTAGGATTATATTTTGTTCCTGATTTTTTATTTGCTAACTCTATAATTTTATTATCATCTATACCAGGATTCTTACTTTGTATATCATACACCCAAATTGCAAGAGCTAAACATTGTGAATAAATCGGAATATTATCACCACTTATTCCATTAGGATATCCACTACCATCATAATTCTCATAATAATTAAATAGCAAATTAGTAGAAAGTTTAACAAGTTCATTATCCATATTTTGTGATAAGTAATTCTTAGCTATATAACTTGCATATACAGGATGCTTCTTTATAAGTTCAATCTCATCTTTAGTATAATAACCATTCTTACCCATTTCCTTAGGTAAAATGTATATACCAACATTGTATAAAATAGATGCATCTAATAATTTAGAAACAATATAATCTTCCAACTTATATTCAGGATAATCCATAATTACTTGTTTTAATATTATCTCAAAGTACTCTCTTACTTTTAATATACTTTTATTATTATCACTCTTGTAAGAATCAACCACCCTATTTATTATCTCTAAAAGTTCAGTATGTTGTGACAAAACCATACTATTTAAAGAAGAACTAGTCATATAAAGATTAATCAAATTCTTAGTTCTATATTTAATAATTTCCAAATTAAATGGTTTTTCTAATAAATCTGCAATATTATATTGATATACCTTTTGTCTAGTAGCCTTGTCCTCAGCACCACTAATAGTAATTACTGGTATTTTAGATAATACATTTTTTTCTTTTAAATATTCCAAAACCCCAAACCCATCAACAACAGGCATTAATATATCCAAAAATATACCTACTATATTTGCAAATCCGACTTCTTCAAATTTATCAATTGCTTCTTGTCCATTGGTAGCCATTAAAATATCATATTCATCTTTAAAAGTCTTCTTTATTAAACTCCTAGTAATAGCATCATCATCAATTATAATTAAACTTTGTTTTACCCTATTAACTTGAGAAATCATATCATTTTGAACTTGTTTATCAAATTCAGGAAACTCATTAATTAGTTGCCCTAAAAGAGTTTTAATATAATCTGAGGTTTTTTCATTTAAACTAACATCAAGAGCGTTATAAAGTTTAAATATTACATCAGAAACTTTAAATGACATGCCACTAAGTCTAGATTTTAATTGTTCAAATTCAGTATTATCTTCATTTTTTTCGTTTTTAAATGATGCTGATATAACTAATTTATTATCATCTGCGGTAAATATTTTAGAAAAATTAGTATACTTAACAAATCCATCATTATCTTTAGCTCTATAGTCAAAAATAATCTTACCGTTATTTTTTTCTATATTTTGAATAGATAAGTTATCAAAATAGTTATTAACATCATCAGGATGTATTAATGGTGTCATACTCTGCATAAAATCAAAAAATGTAGATGTAGTAACTACTTCACCATTACTAAACGAATAAACCTTATCATTAACAACATCAATAACATATACGTATTGAAATATTTTTAAAATTTCAGAACCAATAACATTATTCATCATTAACTCTCCAAATATGTATTTATAATTTGTTTCCACTTATCCTTAGCTTGTATTAAATCACTAAAATGTTCATTTACATAGTTAACATCATTTTCTTTACTCTTCATTTCATGATCATATGCAATTTGCGCAAAAGGTACTATACCAAGTGTTCTACAATTACTTTTAAGTGCATGAACTGCAATTGCGTAATTAGGCATATCTGAATTATTTTTAAAATTTTCTAATTCAGCAAGTTGTCCATCCATTCCATCATAGAAGTCTTTAATTATCTCATCAAAAGTTTCCATATCACCTAAATAAGATAATGCTGCATCAATATCTACTCCATTACTTTTTAAAAATTCTACTTTGTTATTCATAGTTTTTATCCCTCTTTCCAAAATATTTGTTAATTAATTTATTTAATTCACTTGTACTTATCGGTTTAGATAAATACTCATCAAATCCTTCATTAATATACATTTCTCTCATTCCAGTAATAGCATTAGCAGTTAATGCAACTACAGGTGGGATTGTGTATCCATCAAGTTTCTTTAATATATGAAGAACTTCTATTCCATCCATGCCAGGCATCATATGATCTAAGAAAATTATATCATACTTATCACCTTTTTTAATAGAATCCACACATTCCTTACCACTACTCATACTAGTAATTGTAAATTTATAAGGTTGAAGAAGTTTTTCAGCAACTTTTAAATTTAATTTATTATCATCAACAAGTAAAACGTGATAATTAGAGCAATCTATATATTCTAATTCGTTACCCTTTTCTCTTTTTTCTAGTATATTTCCTAGTTTTTCATGATTACCAATCTTTTGTATAATATCAACATAGAAAGTTGTACCAGCTCCATACTCGCTTTCAAACCAAATCTTTCCATCCAAAAGTGTTACAAGTCTTTTAGTAATTGCAAGACCAAGTCCAGTTCCCTCTATTTCATTATCAGTAGCACTATCAAGTCTTGCAAACTTTTCAAATAATTTACCAAAGTCTTCTTTTTTAATCCCATATCCAGTATCTGATATTTTAAAATGAAGAAGTGCATTATTACCAAGTGCTTCATACTTAACATCCAATTCAATCTTACCAACTTCAGTATATTTAACAGAATTACTAAGTATATTTAGAAGAATTTGAAATACCTTTGTTTTATCACCAACCAGTTCTGCAGGAATATTAGGATCAACATCAGTAACAAACTTAATTTCATCTTTATTTATTCTAGCCTCAATAATACTAGAAAGTTCTAATATTATGTTACCTAAGCTATATGGTTTATTCTCTATTCTTTCCTCTCCAGTTTCAATTTTAGATATATCAAGTATATTGTTTATTATCTCCAAAAGATTAGTTCCTGCCATATATATATGACCGACATCTTTTTTCGCAGTTTCAATATCAAATTTAGCCTCATTCATTATTCCTTCACTAAATCCAATAATTGCATTCATAGGAGTTCTAATTTCATGTGACATATTAGATAAAAAGTCTGATTTAGCTTTATTTGAGTTCTCAGCTTTTTTCTTTGCCTCTTCCAATTCTCTAATTAAATAAAGATCAGGATTTTCAAATATAAAATATAAGATATACATATCAAGTACAAAACTAGAAGTAATTATTAATAACTGTGGAAACATAAGCTGTACTACCATAGATAAAGCAGTTTGCATTATTCCTATTATAAGAGGCATTTTGTTTCCCTTAATTAATCTTCCTTTTTTCCTAACAACACCAATTGAAAATATAACAACAGCAACAATACCAACTATATACAAATAATATAATGCAGAACCAGAAATATAGGCATACTCTTCAGTAATAACATTATTAAACTTGAAAAACATAGAAGAAACAATTGCTACTAAATAAACAATAAATATATATAGTATAGATTTATTACTTTTTATATATTTAATAAAATTTTTTTCCTCATATAAATAACCAATGGAAGTAATATAGTAACAACAACTGATAATCCATGATATAGTTAAAAGCCCATTAATTCTAACCATATTCTTAGAAAGTATAGTATTTGCACCATCAGTATATAAGATAACTACCGCAGATATTTCACTTGCTATAACAAAAACAAGAAGAACAAGAAGTATTTTAAAGAACTTATTATCAATACCAGTCTGCTTAGATTTATAAAAATATACTCCAAGTAGTAATAAAGCAAATAAAAATCCACCAATAGATACAAGTATAGATCCTAACATATTACTACTCCCCCTTATCCTTCTTAAAATATTTTTGCAACAATTTATTAAGTATCTTTATATTAATAGGTTTAGATATATAATCATCAAATCCCTCTTTTAAATACTTTTCTTCCACTTCAGTTACAACATTCGCAGTCATTGCTACTACAGGAGTTTTGTTTCCCATCTTTTTTAGAATTTTAATAGTACCAATACCATCTAAATTAGGCATTAAATGATCAAGAAAAATCAAATCATATTTATTACCATCTTTTATCTTTGAAATACATTCTTCGCCACTAGTAGCTTCTTCTATTTGAAGATTATATGAAGAAAGTAATCTAGATGCAACTTTTAAATTCATTTTATTATCATCAACAACCAAAACTTTATAATTTGAACAGTCAAAATAGAAATTCTCTTTATGAGTAAGACTATACTCATCTGTAATAGAAACATTTCCAAGCTTACTCTTATCTATTATCTCTTGTGTTAGTGTTATATAGAAAGTTGTTCCTATTCCATATTCACTTTCAAACTTAATATCTCCCCCTAGCATTTGAACTAAATCTTTTACAACAACAAGGCCAAGTCCAACACCACTAGTATTTTCTTCCATAGCAATTGTTGAAGAAAAAACATCAAATATCTTATTAAAATCTTCTCTTTTAATTCCAAGACCAGTATCAGATATTTTAAAAGTCAAATTAGCCTTATTATCCTTTACATTAGATTTTATAGATAGTTTAATCTCACCAGCTTTAGTATGTTGTGCAGAATTATTTAAAATATTAGAAAGTATTCTATATATTTTTACCTTATCCCCAAACATCTTAGTTGGTATATTAGGATCAACATCAACTACATATTTAACATCATCAGTATTAATTCTAGAATAGATAAAACTATTTAATTCAAAAAGTATATCTTTAATAGAATATTCAACATTATCAATCTTTTCCTTACCAGAATCTATTCTAGATAAATCAAGTATATTGTTAATTATCTCAAGAAGCGTATTAGCAGCCTTATCAATACTTCCTATATCTTTTTTCATCGAAGCTTCTTGTAAATCTTTTGTATTTAATAAAGATTCACTAAATCCCATTATTGTATTCATAGGGGTTCTAATTTCATGAGACATCTTAGATAAAAATGCCGTTTTTGCTCTATCAGCTTCTTCAGCTTCACGCTTAGCAACCTCAAGTTCAGAAACAAGCTTAATATCTTGACTTTCTAAAGTAAAATACATAGAGGTCATACAAAATGCAAACAAATATGACAAATCATTTATATCAGCATATAAGTATTGTACAATTGCCATAATTGAATAGAATATCAAGAATAATATTACTGGAACTCTTTTAACTGCATTATCATGACTTATATCTTTCAAAAGTACAAAAAGCATATATACACCAACAAACACAAATATGACATACAATGAATAAACTGCAGGCCCTCCAATAACATAAAATTGATTATCAGAACCAGACGTAAATTTAATTTCTAAGAAACATGAAATTAAAAACATAATAGTTGCGAAAACAATAAGCATAAGCATTTTCTTTTCCTGAAAAAAGTCAAGTGGGTTGTCATACTTTTTATCAACAGACAAGCTTTTAACATAACCAATGATAACAACAAACCAAACAACATCGCCTAAAATATATAATCTACATAAAAACTCATTTATTATAGGTATCTTATCTCTAATTGACATAGTATAAACACAAACAAGTTCTAACACTAACAAAACCATTGTAGTAATAAGTAAAAATCTATAAATACTATTTTCAAGACTCTTATATTTTTTCTTTGTAAAATATATAGCCGCAATAAAAGTAATAAATACCATTCCAGATAAAGTTAAACCAATACTATTAAGCACAATCGACACCTACCTTATTCTATACTAGAATAATTGTATCAAATTTCTATTAAAAAGTCTTTAATTTTGATTAAAATTATTACAAAATTAAAAGTGCTTAGTTATTATAATTTTAATAAAAGAAATAATAACATAAACACTCAAATTATTAAACTATTTATTTAAAAGCCAATCAATTATATTTTTATGAATTATCCCATTTTGAGACAAATCAAATTTATCCATTGAAAGAACATATTTTGGGTAATTATCTTCAATTTTTTCGTAAGCATTAAACTCTCTATTAATTACAGTATCATCACTTAACATATATGCAACTTGAATATATATTTTTTCATTAAACCTTGTTGCTATAAAATCTATTTCGCCATTTTCTAATGTACCAATATTAACACTATATCCTCTAGCAATTAGTTCATTAT
>OIYS01000732.1_pt1 | contig 20651 bp, 14 predicted proteins | sample 1588271 | NCBI WGS metagenome assembly OIYS01 (sample SAMN03283286) | human gut metagenome | biome: human-associated habitat; material: feces | host: Homo sapiens | place: Peru | collected 2012
AACAGATGAATTTGATAAATTGCTTTTTTATAACAGAGAAATATTAGAAGATGAATATTCAAAAGAAGAAGCTGTTAAAGATGCTAGAAAAGAAGCATTAGCTGAAGGTCGTGTAGAAGGTATCAAAGAAACTGCCCTAGCCATGTTAAGAAAGAATTATCCCATCGAAGATATTAGTGAAATTACTAAATTATCTATTGAAGAAATAAATGCATTAAAAGATGAATTGTAGTAAAAATTAAATATTACAAGTAAGGCCCTAGGCCTTTTTTCTTTGTTAATTAACATCAGTTTTTTTGATTATATATATTTTTTTATTTTTATAAAAAGCATAAAATACATCTTTAATTGTTAAATTGTTTTTTAATAACTCATTATTAATCCATTCAGGTGTTTTTCTAATATATTTTAATACTTTATGTTGAAGTTCTCCATCTAAAATTAATCCTTGAGGATATGGGCTTTTTAATTTAAATAAATTATATTTAAATACAGATAATTGACCATTTGGTTCTAAAAAAGCATACTCAACCATACTTAAATCTCTGATTTCTTTTTGTCTTAAAGAAACTAATAAATCATCCAAAGAATATCTTTGCTTTACCATTTCTTTATAATTAATTTTACCATTTACAATTATTAATGATGGTTTTCCATCAAAAAGAGTTCTAAATTTTCGAGATTTAATGGAAATAAAAGCAAATAATACTTCAAGGGCCACAAGACAAAATATAGGAATAATTGTATAAGCCATAGGTTGTTTATACTCTTCAATGGATATTGCAACTAGTTCAGCAATTAATATGGATACTATTAAGTCAATTACACCGAGCTGCCCTATTTCTCTTTTTCCCATTATACGATAAGAAATTAAGACAAAAAAGTAAAAGAATATTGTTCTAAATAATACTGTAAATATTTGCATAGTTATCACCATTTATATTATGGTGTATATTATTAATATTTAAACATATTATTTATTAGGTGATTATCATGAAGGAAATGTTTAAATATTTAGGATATTATACAATATTTTTAATACTTTTATTATTTGTATGTAGTTTACTTAATTTAATCGGGGTTAATTCAAGCATTACTAATTTATTAATATTTATATTTAATATAAGTTTATTCTTTGTCTTTGGAATTAAAAGTGGAAAAAGAGCAAATAATAAAGGCTATTTAGCAGGTTTAAAAATTGGTGGGTTATTTTTACTACTTTTAATTATTATTAACCTATTTACTAATAGAGTAATTTTTAGTATAAGTACCTTAATATATTACATAGTATTAATTCTTGCCAGTGTACTCGGAGGTATGCTCGGTATAAATAAAAAGGAACAATAATTTATTTAATAATTAATGTATATTCGTTGTTCTTATAAGTAACATAAGATAATTCATTGTAATATTCTTTAGTTACTTTATTAACTTGTTTAGTTAAATAGTCTAGATCATACAATTCTTTTAATGTAATATTGTTTTCTTTATTACATTTTTTTTCGTTTATACATTTTTTTGCTTGTTCAATTATATATTTTGATTCCACTAAAGAGATTTTTTCATTATGATTTTTGATAACTTTATAAGTGGTAACACCACATATAGAACCTAGAGATATTATGATCACAACTGAAATAAACCACTTATTCATTACATTCTCCATAATATCTTTTTACAAATTCATCTCTATATTCTTTAATGGTACCGTTTTTAATATTTTTTCTGATATCTTTCATAAGACTATGAAGAAAATAAATATTGTGTATAGATAAAAGTCTTGCTCCGAATGTTTCATTTGCTGTAATTAAATGTCTTATGTAAGCTTTTGTATAATTTTTACATGTGTAACAATCACAATCATCTACCGGAGTAAAGTCTTCTTTATATTTACTATTTTTAATATTTATTTTTCCATGTGATGTATAAGCATGCCCATGCCTTGCAAGTCTTGTTGGACTTACACAATCAAATATATCTACCCCACGCATAGAGTTTTCAATTAAATCTATAGGATCTCCGACTCCCATAAGATAGCGCAATTTATCTTCTGGTAAATATGGAGTTGAGTATTCAACCATTTTATACATAGTTGGTTTATCCTCTCCGACAGATGTACCTCCGATTGAATAACCATCAAAGTCCATTTTAACTAATTCTTCAGCACAATGACGTCTTAAATCGGGATATTCTCCGCCTTGGACAATTCCAAATAGTAATTGATCGTTATCAGCTTTTACATTCTTACCACGTTTTGCCCAACGAAGAGTTCGTTCAACACTTTTTTGCATATATTCATGAGTACTTGGCCATTTTACACATTCATCAAAACTCATCATTATGTCACTACCTAAAGCAGTTTGAATTTCTATAGATTTTTCCGGAGTTAAAAATAAATTATCACCATTTAAATGATTTTTAAATTTAACACCATCTTCATTTATATCTTTAGGTTTTGCTAAAGAAAATACTTGGAATCCTCCAGAATCAGTTAAAATTGGTCCATCATAATTCATAAATTTATGAAGATTTCCCGCTTTTTTTACAATATCTTCTCCGGGTCTTAACCATAAATGGTAAGTATTAGCAAGAATTATACCTGAACCAATACTTTTTAGTTCTTCTGGTGATAATGTTTTTACCGTAGCATTTGTTCCAACAGGCATAAACATCGGCGTTTCATAAGTTTTTCCATTGTAAGTAATTGTCCCCAGACGCCCCATTGTTTTTTCATCTTTATAATTCAATTTAAAAGTTAACTTCATATATATCCTTCCATTCATTATTATTTTATCAAATTTCATTCAAAATAAAAAGGTTTAATGTAAAAATCATGTACATTAAACCTTTAATATTAAATTATATTTTCAACAATTTCTTTAAAGTTTAGTGAATTACTTGCTTTAACTAAAATATTGTCATCTTTGGTTTTAATTGTATTTATGAATGATATTACATCTTTATTATTATTAAAGTGATAACTATTTTCTTTAGGAAAACCAGCATCTATTGCTCCTTCATTTAAATAATTTGTATCTTCACCAGTAGTGATTAAAATATCTATTTTTTCTTTTTCAACTACTTTACCTAATTTTTCGTGAAGATCTTTAGAATATTCTCCGAGTTCTCGCATGGTCCCTAATACTGCTATATTTCTTCCTGTTAATGATCCTAAATATTTAATAGCATAACTCATTGAATCAAAATTAGCATTGTATGAGTCATCTATTACGGTGTATCCTTTAGTGTTTATGATATTCATTCTATTACTGCTTAATTCAAAATTGGCTATTCCTTTTTTAATTAAATCATCACTTACATTAAAATATTTGGCAACTGCTATGGAAGCTAGAGCATTATAGATGAAATGTTCACCACCAACAGGAACTTTATATATAACATTTTTACAAGAAAAAGTCGAAAATTTATCTGTATGTTCAATGATACTTGCCATATAATCTGATTCATTTTTAATACCAATTGTAATGATATTATACTTATCTTTATTTTCTAAATACCAAGCATGTAATAAATCATTATCGTTATTAATAATTAATACACCATTGGGATTTAATCCTTCAAGGATCTCTAGTTTAGCTTTTAATATATTTTCTCTACTTCCAAGATTTCCTATGTGAGCTGTTCCAACATTTGTTATAACTGCAACATCTGGTTTTGCTATATTTGTTAAATATGATATTTCTTTTAAATGATTCATTCCCATTTCAAGTACCAATACTTCATTTGATTCTTCTAAAGATAGTATCGTTAAAGGTAAGCCAATATGATTGTTTTGGTTACCGATAGTTTTATGAGCTTGATATTTTTCTTTTAAGACACTATAAATCATATCTTTTGTACTAGTTTTTCCGGCTGATCCAGTTATAGCAACTACTGGACTAAAAAATAAACTTCTTTTATACTTTGCTATATCTCCGAGAGTCTTTTTAGTATCTTCTACAACTATAATGGATTTATTATTTTTTACTATATAATCCATTACTTCATCAGTCATCTTGAAATTTTCCAATATAACTAAATTTGCTCCTTTTTTAAAGGCATCTATAAAAAATAGATTACCATCATTTTTTTCTCCCTTTATTCCTATGTAACAATCATTATCAACAACTTTTCTAGTATCTATTGTTATTTTATTTATTTCACCACTTATTTCATTATAAAGAGATAGATATTTAATATTTTTATAAATATCTAGTGTTTTCATTTTTTCACATCCTTACTTATTTTTTAATTATATCTTATTTAAATAGTTTTGTATATACTTCATTAAAATTACTAACTGGAATAATTTCCATGTTATTTAGTATAATTTCTGGAATTTCTTTTAAATCTTTACTATTACCTATAGGCATATATACTACTTTGATATTTTTATTATATGCAGCAATTAGCTTTTCCTTTAACCCTCCGATTTTTAAAACGTTTCCATTTAAGGTAAGTTCACCAGTAAAGGCAATATTAGCAGGCACACTCTTTGACTCTTCTAGACTACATAAAGATACTGCAATTGCAAGACCTGCAGAAGGCCCGTCTTTTTTTGAGGTTGCATCTAGAAAATGAATATGTACCTCTTCATTATGAAAACTGTATTTATACTTATTTTTTAACATTGTTAAACAAACACTTATACTTTCTTTAAGTATTTCTCCAGGATTACCAGTGATAGTTAATTTATTAGTTCCTTTTGTACTTACTGATTCTACTTTTGATACTAATCCACTTACATTAGTTACAGCTAGAGTATTAATAACTCCGGGTGACTCTTCAACAATTAAATCATCTTTGTATTTCGGTATTCCTAAAAGTTTTACCACTCTATCTTCATTTAATATTTTAACATTATTTATAGTTATTTTTCTAGCAAGAGAAGATAAGACTCGTTCTAGATCTCTTACACCGGATTCTTCTGTATAATTATTAATTATGAAATATAATAATTCGTCACTAAATTTAATTTTGCTATCATAAACCATATTATCAAGTAGTATTTTAGGTAACATGTAATTTTTAGCTATATCTTTCTTTTCAAAAACTGTATAACTATTTAATTCAATTAATTCTACCCTATCTAAAATTGTTTTAGGGATTGAATTAACATTATTCGCAGTTAATATAAATAATACATTACTTAAATCAAATGGTTCTTCGATATAATTATCTATAAACCTTTTATTTTGATGTGGATCTAGTATTTCTAACAAGGTTGCAGCAGGATCTCCTTTGTAATCTTTTACCATTTTATCCACTTCATCAATAAGTATTACAGGATTATTACTTCCACATTTATATAGACCACGAATTATACTTCCTGGTGATGAAGCAAGATATGTTCTTCTTGAACCAATTAATTCTGTTGAATCATTTAATCCTCCGACACTAATTTTATAAAAATCTCTGTTTAATGATTTAGCTATTGACATTGCAACAGTGGTTTTACCTACTCCCGGAGGACCAACAAGACATATAATTGGACTAGAAATATTTCTGTTTAAATTTTTTATAGCAACGTATTCACTAATCCTGGTTTTTATTTCATCCATTTTATAATGTGATTTATCTAATTCTTTATAGACAGCATCAAAATTTGAAGTTTCTTTTTTTTGTTTATTCCATGGTAAGTTTATAATCCAATCTAAATAATTGTGCATAATACTTACTTCTGGAGAGGCTTCATTCATTATCTCATATTTATCTATCTCATGATTAATATGTTCTTTTATTTTTTTATCAATTTTTAGTTTTTCTAGAATGGTTCTAAACGCATTAACTTCTTCACTTTTCCATGAATCTTCACCTAATTCATGTTTTAAAACTTTCATTTTTTCTTTTAATATGAATTCTCTTTGATCATGTTCTAATGATTCATTTATTTTTTCTTCAATTTCATTATCTAATTCAACTGATTTTATTTCTTCGCTCATGTCAGCAATTAAAGATTTAGCTCTTTTTATAGGATTGATTTCTTGCATATAATCTAATTTTTTTATTGTGTTAAAGGGTAAAAACGATGTAATAGCATCTGTTATTTTATTTAAATCTTTATTGTTACTCACAAAGTTAAGAATATCATTTGATACGCTTTTAGATACATTGATATATTCTTTTAAAACATTTACTAATTTTTTAAATATAGCATTTTCTTCGGATGCTACGAGTGATGGAAGATCGATATACATTACTTCACTATATAATATATCACTGTTTTTTTCTTGAAAATATTTATTAATGGCTACTCTTTTTGTGCCTCGCAACTTTACTTCAATTATTCCATCATTATCTATTTTATTCTTAATTTTGGCTATTACCCCAACTTTAGGTAAATCATCAACGGATGGTTCTTCTTCTAGCGCATCCATCGGAGAAACTACTAATACTTCACCTTTAAAACTATTTAAGGCAACGTTTATAGATTTACCACTTAAAATATTATTTAATTCTAATTTTATTTCTTGATTAGGAAGGATCACTAAATTCTTCAGCAAGATGACTGGTATATTAAATGTCATGAAAACACCTCCTAAACTCAAAAAATATTATAACGTTTGAAAGAGATTTTGTAAAGATAAAATCACCATAAAAAATATTTATCATAAAATACATTGTGAAATAAGGAGTGATTATGATTAATTGGTATATAAATTTAAATTACCCTGTGCAAGCTTTAATTGCCACAATGTTTACGTGGGGTATAACATCTTTGGGAGCAGCAGTTGTATTTTTGTTTAAAAGAATAAATAAAACCACAATGGATGCAATGCTAGGTTTATCTGCTGGCGTTATGCTGGCTGCAACGTTTTGGAGTCTTCTTTCTCCTGCATTAGAAATGAGTGAAAATCTTAACCTGACCCCTTGGATAATTGTGTCTTTGGGTGTATTATCTGGTGGATTGCTTCTCTTTTTAGGAGATAAAATATTTGATAAATTAACTAATAAAAAAAGTAATGCTGGAAGTATCAAAAGAAGCTTAATGTTAATTTTTTCCATTACACTTCACAATATCCCAGAAGGAATGGCAATCGGTGTTGCTTTTGGATCTGTTTTTTATAATCTAAATGGTGCTACACTTACTTCAGCAGTAATGCTTGCTATTGGTATTGGTATTCAAAATTTTCCAGAAGGATCGGCTGTTTCACTTCCATTAAGACGTGAAGGTTTAAGTCCTGCTAAATCTTTTTTCTTCGGAGTATTAAGTGGAATTGTAGAACCAATTTCTGCAGTTATTGGAGCAATTTTAGTTATAAAAGTACAAATCTTATTACCTATATTTCTTGCCTTTGCAGGCGGAGCAATGATTTATGTTGTTGTTCAAGAACTTATTCCCGAAAGTCAAACAAATGAAAAAAAAGACCTAATGGCCTTATTTACAATACTGGGTTTTTTGTTAATGATGATATTTGATGTTGCCTTAGGATAGCATTTTGCTATTCTTTTATTTTAAATCAAGCTACAATTCATCTTTTAACTTTATAATTTTTATAATAGATAATTTAGTAATTTTTCTAAAGACTCTTTTTATAATCAACTGAACTACTTAATTTTTTACTATTTACTTTATTATTTACTTTTTATATTGTTAATATATAACTCATTATTTACAATATTTTCACCTATATTTACATAAATTAAAGAAAATGTAAAATTTTCATATGAAAAAGCCAATACCTTACAAACTATTCTAGCTAAATAATCTAATTCAGTATCTGAAGAAATCAAAATGTTTTGATAATTAAATCTTTCAAAAAAAATTCTTTTACTATTAAAAAGTTTTCAAATAATTATTAACTATGCATTTAATTTATTATAATTGGATCACTTTCTGTTCCAATCCCTGATACATAACTTACAGAAGAATTAAGACTAAAACAAGGTCTAATACCATAGGTATTGCCCGTATTATCGATAGGCCATGTAACAACAATATTTAAAAAAAGTATAGGAATTGCAGAAACAGAATAGTCATTTGCACGGGAAATTGTCCATTCATTGAAACCAATATACATCCAATTTGAATTTATTATTGAACTAGACTTATAATAGTCACTTAAAACAGTCGTCCATGCACTGGGACTTGCAGCAAATCCATAATCACTTATATACATTAATCCGACTTTGGCATTATAAGTTGTAGCATTATCCGTTGTATTAGTTGCATCAGGATTTACTATTTCATTTTGATATGCTACAGATGGAGTGGCATTATCATATATTTTATCTCTGGTATTTCCCCCAACTTTCCAGGTAGTTGTTGCTATCTTACTTGCCCAAGCAGCACCAATTTTATTTAAAAAATTCGTATTCAAGTTTGTTTTATTTAATAAGCTAGTACTCCATGTATTAGAATTTTTATTTTCAGCCTTTCTATTCCAGTAATATGTATCAATACTTGTTAGTTTTCCTATATACTCTTCATTTGGAGATTTTGAACTAGCATAATCTCCATTTGTTCCAAGTAAATTACTATTGGCATAATCATATTTTATTAATTTTACCTTACCATCTATTACCCCAATAATTCGATATAAATTATCATTTGGACATGGGGTTTCTGTTGAACCAAAACATATAAAATTATTTACTTTATCACTTGCACCAGCATATCTATATGAGTTATCACCCGCACCATTTGTTAAAGTCGAATCATGATAATATATATTATTTTCGCCTTGTATACCTGTATATTGTGATTTTATATAATTAGCTAACAGTTTTATAGAAGCTTTATCAAAATAAACATAACATTTATCAGATGTATTACCCATCATAACAACAGTTTTTCTTGTATCATCCCATGAAAGTTCTCCACCGTTTTCACAACCTGATCTTTCTTTATTAAAAACATATCCTTCAGTTGGCCAATTACTTTGTGCTACTTGCAGGTAATCACCTGCACCACTATTTTGCTCTAACATCATTGATAACAGTTTTTCATGCTTATTAATTTTAATTGTTTCTTCTGTAGTAAATGATTTTTTATTAACAATTAAACAAAGTACACCAAAAAATATAAATAAAATTTTAAATAGCATTTTATTTTTATTCTTCATATCACACCTCATATCTCATATTGTGAACTTATATTGCTATTATATTACTCATTTTGAGATATGTCAAGCAAATTAATTCTTAAAATGAGATAATTTACTTGGTGAAACAAAATGGTTGGAAAAATCCTTAAAACAATGAGGCGAAAAAATAATTTAAGTCAAGAACAAATCGGAAAATTAACAGGATATGCTAAAAATACAATATCACAATATGAAACTGAAACTAGACATGCTGACTTTGAAGCAATCGAAAAAATTGCCAATGAGTGTGGATACAAAATATTATTTTATAATGAAAAAACCAAAGATACATTAACATCTGAAAATATAACTCGCGAGGAAGTTTAAAAAAATGTAAACATTTTGCTGTTTACATTTCATTTTTATATAAATCCTTATATATTTTATTTTTCTTTAATAACTCTTCATGAGTTCCACTTGCTACTATTTTTCCACCATCAATTAAATAAATTATATCTGCATCAATTATCGTAGATAGTCTATGAGCAACCATTATTATAGTGTGAGTCTCTACTAGATTATCTATGGCTTTTTTAATTTTGGCTTGATTTTCATTATCTAAAGCACTTGTGGCTTCATCTAGTAAAATGATTTTACTATTTTTTAATAATGCTCTAGCTATGGCTAAACGTTGTTTTTGTCCTCCGGATAAATTAATACCTCCTTCTCCGATCATTGTATCATATTTATTTGGAAGACTCATAATATATTCATCTATTTCAGCTAATTTACAAGCATTTCTGATTTTCTTTAAAGACATATATGGATCTATAATTTTTAGATTTTCTAAAATTGTTTTATTAAATATAAATGGTTCTTGTCTAATGATTGCTATATTTTGTCTTAAAGCATCTTCGGTAAAATCATCTAAAGGTATATCATCTATTAAAATAACTCCGGCATCTACTTCAAAATATTTTAATAATAAATTAAATATTGATGTTTTTCCTTGCCCACTTTTACCTACAATGGCAACTTTTTTACCAGTTGGTATACTCAAATTAAATTCATGAAATATTTCTCTTTTTTCATTTGGATATTTAAATGTTACATTTTTAAACTCTATGTTTCCGGTAATATCAGTTTTACTAACTATTCCAAATTGTTCATCTTGATATAATTTATTATCTAATATTTCACTTAATCTTTCTATTGAAGCATTCATTTTTTGAACACTCGTAGACAAATTCATCATTAATTCTATGGTATTCATAAACCTATATATATAATATGTCATTGCCATAAAGAAAGCAAAAGACCCTTGATTATTTATAATAAGTAAAATACAAGTTGTAAATATTATAAATTCTAATACTCCATTTAGATTATAAATCCAAGCGTTGTAATTTTTTTCTGTAATCATTTGTTTATTAGTTTTCCAAAATATATTTCTTATAATATTTTTAAAATTCATATTCATACTTTTTCTAATTCCTAAAGCACGTATTTCTCTGATGCCACGAATAGATTCACTTACTTCTGCAACAACTTTATCTTTTTCTTTATTTATTTCTTTTTGCTTTTCTTTTATACTAGGTAAATATTTATGAGATATAAAATAGAAGAAAATTAAATATATTATTACTTCTAAAGCTACGATCCATGAATTAAAACAAATATATATAAAGACGATTATACTTGTAAAAAGAGAAATAAGTATTCTTAAAACTTGTCTTAAAGAATCTGCTATTGTTGATGAATCATTTGTTATCCTATTTATAAATTCACCACTTGATTTTTCTTCAAATGCTCGTGCTGGAAGCATTCCAACTTTCTCATAAACAGCATATCCAATTCGTTCCACAACATTATTGGCACATCTTTCTAAATAAATTCTTCCATATTTATCAAATATAAAGTTATCTAAAACATCCATAATAAACATTAAAAATAAAACTAATATTGCAGTTGTATATGAATTAATTCTAGTTAAATCAATAACAAGACCAATTAAATATCCATACAATGTACCTGATAATGCTGTTATAAATAAAAGTATAAATGCTAATATGAAAAGTTTTTTATCTTTCCCACAATACTTTTTAAAAAAACTTATTATTTCTCTTAACTTCATAATTACTCACCCTTTTTTATCTTTTGTTTTAAATCAAATAATACATTTAATGCTTCAATTGGTGTTGTATTTAAAACATCAATTTTTTCTAATGTCTCTTTTATTATATCATCTTTTTTTACATTTGGCTCAAAATCCATAGCAAGTTGGATTTTTTCTTCTGGATTTTTCTTTTTAGCACTTGTTTCATATTCATTTAAAATTGCTTCAGCTCGGTCTAACAATTTTTCTGGCATTTTAGCAAGTCTTGCAACGTGTATTCCATAACTTTTGTCAACAGAACCATTTTTTACTTTATGTAAAAATGTTATTTCATTACCATTTTCAATAGCACTAACATGAACATTTTTAATATTTTTGTATTTTTTATCTAGTCTAGTAAGTTCATGATAATGAGTTGAAAATAACGTAAATGATTTGATGTTTTCACTAATATATTCTAAAATTGATTGTGCTAGACTCATTCCATCATAAGTTGCTGTACCTCGACCTAATTCATCGAATAATATTAAACTATTTTCGGTTGCATTAGCTATAGCATTTCTAGCTTCTTTCATCTCTACCATAAATGTTGATTCTCCACTTACTAGATCATCACTTGCTCCAATTCTGGTAAATATTTTATCTATTACTGGTAATGTTGCTTGATCACATGGAACAAAGGATCCCATCTGGGCTAATATTACAATGATTGCTAGTTGTCTCATGAATGTCGACTTACCACTCATGTTTGGCCCTGTTATAAGTAAAGTGTTTGTACCATCAACTAAAATACAATCATTTGGAACATATTCTTCTTTACTTACAACTTCTACGACTGGATGTCTTCCATTTTTTATATTAATACTATGTTCTTCAGTTATAATTGGTCTTACTAAATTATATTCTTCACTACATACAGATAAAGAAACTAAAGCATCTAACTCACTTAAATTGTCTGCAGTAATATTTAATTTTGGAACATTTTCTTTTACTTTATTTTTGATATCACAAAATAGTTTATATTCTAAATTGATTATGTTTTCTTCAGCATTTAAAATCATGCTTTCTTTTTCTTTTAATTCCGGAGAAATATATCTTTCACAATTAGTTAACGTTTGTCTTCTTTCCCAACGATATTCATCTTTTACTAGATTTTTACTTCCATTAGGTATTTCAATAAAATATCCGAATACTTTATTGAATCCTACTTTTAAACTTTTAATGCCAGTTTCTTCTTTTACTTTGGCTTCAAAAGATGCTACAAAATCTTTTCCTCCGCTTCTAATGCTTCTTAATTCATCAAGTTCATAGTTATAACCATTTTTAATCATGTACCCTTCTTTAATTGATATCGGAGGGTCTTCAACTAGGGCATCTTCTAATAAATTATATATTTCTTCGTGAGTATCTATTTCATAATTAAACCCAAGTTTTTCAATGATATTTTTTATATCAGGTAATACTTTTAAACTATTTTTTAATTGAATTAAATCTCTAGCATTTAATGAACCATTAATAACTTTTCCAGATAATCTTTCAATATCATATACTTCATATAAAGCATTTCTTAACTCATCTTTTAAAATAAACTCATTATTTAGTTTTTCTATTTTATCATATCTTTCATTAATTTTTTCTTTGTTTTTTAAGGGATTTAGCATCCAATTTTTTAGTTTTCTGCTTCCCATTGCAGTTTTACATTTATCTATTAACCATAAAAGAGAATATGTTCTTTCTTTTAATCTTAATGTTTCTACGAGTTCTAGGTTTCTAATACTATGGATGTCCATTTCTAAATAATCATTTTTCTTTAAATAATTTATTTTAGTGATGTGAGATAAATCTTTTAACTGTCTTACATCAAGATAGTAAAAAAGATGAGCAACCCCACTTTTGATTCTGGCATCGGGTATTGAATCTAATAGATTTTTATATTTATCCCATAGAAATTCACTATTTATAGTAACTTCAATATTATATGTATTTTTAAGTAGATTAATTAAATTAGTATTTAAATTATCTATAAAAATTACTTCTTTTAAATTTAGTTCTAATATTTCATTTATCAAAGTCTCTTCATTATTTTCTATAGAAATGGTAGCAAGATAACTAGTTGATATATCAAGTAAAGTTATTAATATGCTATCACTAAAAAATAAAATGCTTGCTATATATGAAGAATCTTTATCATTTAATAGGTCATTATCCGCAATTGTACCTTTGCTAATTACATCTACGATTCCTCTTTTAACCATTCCTTTCGTGGTTCTTGGATCTTCTAGTTGCTCACATATTGCTACTCGGTATCCTTTATTTACAAGTTTTTCTATATAAGTTTTAACATTAGCATGAGGTACTCCGCACATTGGCACTTTTTCTTCTAATCCTGCAACACGCCCAGTGAGGGTAAGCTCAAGTTCTCTAGATGCTATCAAGGCATCATCAAAAAACATTTCATAAAAATCCCCAAGACGATAAAAGACAAGTTCTTCTTTATACTTATCTTTAATTTCTATGTATTGAGCCATCATCGGACTTAATTTTGATCTATCTACTTCACTTAACTTCATACTTCAAAACCTCATGCTTTATTATAACATGAGGTTTATTTTTTTGAAACTACTTTTTTAAATTTTCCTTTTTCTTTCTATATATAATACTTCTTCTTTAGTTAAATTTGTATTAGGTATATTTTTTATTTCAATATATTTTATATCAGTATCTATTGTTACTTCAATTTCTTCTTCATTAGTTATATAACCAGTACTTGCTTTAGTTTCCTTTATAATGTATTTCCCAAATGGCAAGTTATCTAACTCTAAAATTCCTTCTTCGTTAGTTGTTCCTTGATATATAATTTTATCATCTTTTGTAATTATGAATTCCGTGTCTTTTAACGCTTCGTTATTATTTGCATCAATCTTTTTTATAATTAGTTTTCCTTTTTCTAATTCATTTTTAATTTCTATAATTGTATCTTCATTTTCTTGTTCTATTTTAACTTCATATATTATTTCATCTAATACATATCCAGTACTTGCTACGACTTCTTTTATCTCATATATTCCAAGAGGAAGATTATCCACTTTTAATATTCCTTCTTCATTTGTCAAACCTTCATAAATTATTTTTTTATCTTTCATTATGATAAATTTAGTATCTTTTATCGGTGTATTATTATCAAAATCAACCTTTCTAATAATTAAATTTCCTTTTTTTAAATAATTATCTAACTCTAGGAAAATATCTATCACTCGATTATTTTCATTAACACTTAAATTAACTTCATATATTTTATCATCTAATATGTAATTATCATTAGTTTTTGTTTCTTTAATAAAGTATTTTCCTGGATGCAAATTTGTAAATGTAAGTTCTCCGTTTTCATTGGTTATTTCTTCTTTTAATATATTTTGATTTTCATCATAAATTGTAAATGTAATATTTTCTAAAGGATTCTTTTTATGCTCACCTTGATTAAAGATTTCTCCATATTTTTTTAATTTAATATTACCAGTTATGAACTTACCTTTTATATTATACGATGCAGTAACTGGAATATCCATTTTACCTTTTAATATATTTTGACTATTATCACTTACATAAATGTATCCTTTTGTATTAGAACTTTTTGTTAAAGTAAATAAATTATCTTCACTATTTATTTTAATAGTTAAAATATTTCCATTTATCATTACATCATTACTTTTAAAGTTTTTTAAAACGCTCTTTTTATCTATAATTGTTATAGTATCATTGATAAAACTTTCGGGAATATCAAATTCTGGAATTACAAAGTGATTATTAACTAAATCATATATTTCTTTAATTTCACTAGAAAATAAAGTAGAATTTATTTCTCCTTCAAAAGTATTTGTGAAATAAAATCTAGAATTTGGACTTACATTTTGCCATATTAACATTTGGGTTATATAATACCATTTTGGATCACTGTGATTATGTGTATCGTCTTTATATTCATAACCATAGTAATTTATTAAATTTATTTTTTGCCATAAATCTTCACTTATACCTAAATTTTTAGCAAAATCATCTTCATACTTATTATATGTTTCTCCATTTTTTATTCTAATGAATGGTTCAAGACAATATACATAATTGCCATCTTCGTCAATTATAAATCTTCCCTTTTTATATTCCTTTACTCCATTTTCATCAATTTTTAAAACATAAACTCCATTAATTAATTCTCCGCTTTTAAATGTTGATGCTTCTATTTTTAATATAAAACTAAATACTAATAAAATTGCAAATATTATTTTTTTATTCATTTATGCCATCCTTTCTTAATTTTTTAAGTATTAACTCTATTGCACATAATATATCATTATATTGTATTTCTAGGTTTTCTTTTTTCATATAATTGTCCCAATTATATTTTAATTTTTTGTTTATTTTTAAATTTTTAAAATTATTATCTATTTGTTCAAAATTGATTTCTTCCTTTTTGCTTTCATAAAGTTTTTTTACCATTAATGAAATCTTCTTTTTAGTGATATTTTCAATATACAATTTATAAAAATTTAATAATAGTTCATTATTTACCAAAATATTATTAATTATTTTATAAAAATCGAAAACTAATTTTTCTATTTTCGTTACTTCTTCAATACTTTTTTTTCTCTTAAATTTTGATAAATATACAATTTCCGATGATCCATTTGGAAAATTAGAAAACCCTTTAATTACCTTAATTGGTATGACCCATTTGGCACTTTTGTAAGTAGTCTCAATTTTTACTAAATACTCTTGATAAAATGTTTCTTGATAGAAACTTTTAATATCTAATATTTTAAAAGTTATTTCCTTATAATGCCTAAATATTTCTTTAAACATTTTATTGATATTAAATGTATTCACACACATTTCTTTTAAATATATTGATAAGTTTTCTAAATCTTCATATATTATCTTGTTTTTAAATCTACTTTTAGAAATGCTATCAATTAAATATTCTTTAAGTATTATAGGATAAAAACTTTTAGTGCTACTTCTAATTTTTTTCACAATAACCTCATCTTTCTTAACCCCAGTTTATTCTTTTTTAATCATTTTTTCATACATATCACCTCACAAAATACTATTAAAGCACAATTTTTGCAAGTAATTTGTTGGTTCTTGTCGAAGCAATATTAAAAAATGATTTTTTTGTTTTCTATCAAAGAAAAAAGAACTTAACGAGTTAAGTTAAGCTCTTAATTTTATATAATGATTAAATTATTTTCCTTGCTTTCTTAATATTGCTGCTTTAGCTGCTGCAAGTCTAGCAATTGGCACTCTATATGGTGAACAAGATACATAATTAAATCCAAGTTTGTCACAGAAAGCAACACTTGCTGGATCTCCGCCATGTTCTCCACAAATACCTAGTGAAAGTTTTGGATTAACACTTCTACCTTTAGTTGCTCCCATTTCCATAAGTAGTCCAACACCATCAAAGTCAATTCGTGCAAATGGATCAAATTCAAATATTCCTTTTTCATAATATGAATTTAAGAATTTACCAGCATCATCTCTAGAGAATCCATATGTCATTTGAGTTAAGTCGTTGGTTCCAAAACTGAAGAATTCAGCTTCTGTTGCAATTTGGTCTGCTAAAAGTGCAGCTCTTGGAATTTCAATCATTGTTCCAACTTCATATTTTAAATCCATACCAGATGCTGCAATAATTTCATCTGCAGTCTTAACTACGATTTCTTTAACATATTTTAATTCTTTAACTTCACCAACTAAAGGAATCATAATTTCTGGTGTTATTGGAGTACCTTTTTTAGTTACATTAATTGCTGCTTCAATTACAGCTCTTGTTTGCATTTTGGCAATTTCTGGATAAGTGATTGCTAAACGGCATCCTCTATGTCCCATCATTGGATTAAATTCTTTAAGTGAGGCAATTACTTCGTGTAATTCTTCAACAGTTTTACCCAAATCATCTGCAAGTTCTTTAATTTCACTTTCAGTTTTTGGTAAGAATTCATGTAGTGGTGGATCTAGATATCTAATAACAACACTATATGGTGCCATAGCTTCAAATAATCCTTCAAAGTCCTTTCTTTGATATGGCAAAATATTTTCTAGGGCTTTTTCTCTTTCTTCAAGAGTTGTTGCACAAATCATTTTTCTAAAGTTAAATATTCTGTCACGTTCAAAGAACATGTGTTCTGTACGACAAAGACCAATTCCTTCAGCTCCAAATTTTCTTGCTTGCATTGCATCTCTTGGTGTATCAGCATTTGTTCTAACTCTTAAATCTCTGGCTTCATCTGCCCAAGACATAAATGTTTCAAAATCTCCACTTATAGATGCTTCTTGCATTTCAAGTTTTCCAGCATATACTTTACCTGTTGAACCATCAATTGATAAGTAATCTCCTTCTTTAAAGATACTTCCATCTGGTGTTTTTAAAGTTTTTTCAGTTTCATTTAACACTATAGTTGATGCTCCACTTACACAGCAAATGCCCATTCCACGAGCAACTACTGCTGCATGGCTAGTCATACCACCACGAATAGTTAAAACACCTTTACTTGAGTTCATTCCTTCAATATCTTCTGGTGATGTTTCAAGTCTAACAAGTAATGAATCAATACCTTTTTTCTTATTTTCAATTACATCACTAGCTGTAAAATAAATTTTTCCAGTTCCTGCTCCGGGAGAGGCAGCTAAACCTTCAGCAACTACTTTACCATTTTTTAGGGCTTCATCAGTGAATGTTGGATGAAGTAGTGCATCAAGTTGTTTTGGATCAACCATTAATACAGCTTCTTCTTTAGTAATCATTCCTTCATTTACTAAATCAACAGCAACTTTTATAGCAGCTTTAGCTGTTCTTTTACCATTTCTAGTTTGAAGTATAAATAACTTGCCATTTTCAATAGTAAATTCCATATCTTGCATATCTTTATAATGATTTTCAAGACTTTGGGCAATACTAGCAAATTCTTCATATACTTCAGGCATTTCAGTTTTTAATGTTGCAATTGGACTTGGTGTACGAATACCTGCTACAACATCTTCACCTTGTGCATTAATTAAGTATTCTCCGAATAATGCTTTTTCCCCAGTTGCGGGATTTCTTGTAAATGCAACACCAGTTCCGGAATTTTCTCCGCTATTACCATAAACCATTTCTTGAACATTAACTGCAGTTCCCCAACTAGATGGAATGTCATTTATTCTTCTATAATATATAGCTCTTTCATTATTCCAACTTCTAAATACTGCTTTTACAGCTTCAATTAATTGTGTAAATGGTTCTTGTGGAAAATCTTCTCCTGCAAATTCTTTATAAGCGTTTTTAAAAAGGTTTGTTAATTCTACCATATCATTTTCATCTAAATCAATGTCATTTTTAACACCTTTTTTAGCTTTTACTTCATCTATAATAGTTTCAAACTTACTCTTTGCATATCCTTTTACTACATCTGCAAACATTTGAATAAATCTTCTATAAGAATCATAAACAAATCTTTTGTTACCAATTTTTTCAGCAAATGATGATGCTATTTCATCATTTAAACCTAGATTAAGTACAGTATCCATCATACCTGGCATACTAGCTCTAGCACCACTTCTTACACTCACTAGTAATGGATTTGTTTTATCGCCAAATTTCTTACCACTTTTTTCTTCTAGTTTAGCTAATGCTTCTTTAATTTGATCAATTACTTCACTAGATAATTCCTTTCCATCTTCATAATATTTGTTACAAGCTTCTGTTGTAACTGTAAATCCACTTGGAACAGGTAATCCGATATTAGTCATTTCAGCTAAATTTGCACCTTTACCACCAAGTAAATTTCTCATATCCTTGTTTCCTTCTTGAAACAAATAAACGTATTTTTCCATTTCTAATCCTCCCATGATATAATTTTATCACTTAAAGTCTATACAAACAATAAAATTGCATAAATTTTACATATTTTTGATAATTTTAAAAAGATAATACTATTTAAAAATATTATCTTTTACATACAGAATAATTAAATATTAATAATTTGACTTTAATAGAAGCTTTTTATTTTAGTGATTTTCCCTTTATTATAATATTCTAATTGGATTATTTTTTGTGCCCAATCCATTTTCATAATTTACATCAGTTTTCAGGTAAAAAACTGGATGAACACTAGTTTCGATATAAACACCTATTTCTCCTGAATTAGATAGCGAATAAACTCCATCACTAGAGCTTTTTGTTAAAGTCCAACTTGTGATTGAATTCAACCAATTTATAGAATTTTGATATGCAGATAAATAATCACTCCATTTGTCATTTGGGGAAGCATAGGCATAATCACTTATGTACAAAAGCCCTATTTTTGAAGTACCATCTGTTTTAAAATATGTATTGCTAGCATTTGTAACTTCAGCTAAATAAGCATCTTTAGCAGTTATGCTTGTAGTGCTTAACTCTCCTAAAGACCAATTAGTATCAGCGATTTTATTGCTCCATGTTGATGAAAATTTTTCTACAAAGTTTTTATTTAGATTAATTGTATTCAAATTAGAATATTTCCACTCTTGACAACCTGCGCTAACACGCCAACCAATTACATTTTTGTTATCTTTTATCATTGTAGTAGTTGGAGTTATAAATGCAGTTTCTTCAGGACATGTATCATACTCAGTAAATTTATACGAATTATCAGAACTATAAGCCCCATCGGTACCTAAAGAAGAATTTGTTGCGATGGTGTATTTTACTAATTTTATTTGATTATTAAATACCCCAATAATACGATATAAATTATCTTCGGGGCAAGAACTTGCTTCTGATCCAAAACATACAAAATTATTTATTTCATCACTAGCTCCAGCATATCGATATGAATTATCTCCTGCTCCATTGGTTAGTGATGAATTGTGTAGATATATTCCATTTGCACCTTGAACTCCAGTATATTGTGCAATTACATATTCAGCTAAAGTCATTTTCTTTGCTATAAATGTGACATTTTTAATATAAACGTTTGAGTATTTTCCATTAGTGTCCATTAGCTTAACCATTAATTTATATATTCCTGAACTTAAATTGTTTAAAGTATAACTATTGTTTTCTGATTCAATATAAGTTGCACCACCATCAATAGAATAATAATACTTTGATATGTTATTTGTTCCTTTTGTGGCTGTTACTGTTGCTGTGATTGAGTTTGATGTTGTATTTGTTTCTACTTTACTTATTGTTGGATATACATATGAACTTGAACTTACGTTATATTCATATGTATTACTTTTTATTTTCTTTTTATCTATCACATATGCCGATACTTTATAATCTTTTGTACTACTTAAATTGGTAAATGTATGTGAACTTGATGTACTTTCTACATAAGTTAAGTTACTTACTGCTAGTCTATTACTTAATCTTTGTACTTTATTTGTATTATCTATCAAAGCTATTCTATTTGTTTCTTCGATAGCATAATAATATTTATCTATTTCATTACTTCCTTGTTCTACATTTAAGTTTACTGTTAAGTTTGTTC
>OIYS01000733.1_pt1 | contig 20643 bp, 24 predicted proteins | sample 1588271 | NCBI WGS metagenome assembly OIYS01 (sample SAMN03283286) | human gut metagenome | biome: human-associated habitat; material: feces | host: Homo sapiens | place: Peru | collected 2012
AATATGTTATTTCCCTTTTCGTTTATTGCTTGCAATTGTTCCTCTGTCCATTTAACATTAGACATATTTTATATATTCTCCTCTATCTTTATAATTTGCTTTATAATTTATCACAAACTTTATATTTTATCAATATACGCTTAACCCCATATAATATAAAAACTGTCGAATTATCTCCGACAGTCTTTATTAGGTAATTTTTTATACCTAATTAAATATATTAATTATTCTGCTGATTCTTCAGCTTCTGGAGCTTCATAAGCTTCTAATATAGCTTTTTGAATTTTCTCTCTTGTCTCAGCATTAATTGGATGAGCTATATCCTTGAATTCTCCGTTAGGAGTTTTTCTGCTTGGCATAGCAATAAATAATCCGTTTTGGCTTTCGATAACTTTTATGTCATGAATAACAAATTCGTTATCAAATGTTACAGAAGCAACAGCTTTCATTCTGTTTTCTGAATTTACATTTACTTTTCTTAAACGTACGTCTGTGATTTGCATTTTGTGCACCGCCTTCCAAAGTTTTAAAAATTTGGTATTTTTATATACCAATTATATTATTCGATATAAAAATTGTTTTTCCTTCTTTTTTTGCAATTATTTTTTTATTTTTAACCATATCTATTATTATCGAATATATTATTTTGAATATGTTAATTTTGTATTGTTTTTTTTAGCATAACAGTATATAATTAGTAATCATTAAATCAGTTCATAAAGGGGGATTTTTTGTGGCAAATATAGAAGAGCTAAGCAATTATAAACATATACATATGATTGGAATCGGCGGAATTAGTATGAGTGGTATTGCAGAAATTCTAAAAAACTGGGGATTTACTGTAACTGGCTCGGATACAAATAGTTCAAATATAACTGATGCATTAATAAGAACTGGCATACCTGTAAAAATAGGTCATGACTTGGATAATGTTGCAAAAGCTGACTTAGTTGTATATAGTGCAGCAATAAAAAACGATGATGTTGAATTATGCAAAGCAAGAGAACTAGGTATAGAAACAATTGAAAGAGGTACATTTCTTGGAAAACTTACAAAAGCTTTTAAAAACTCAATATGTATATCTGGTACTCACGGAAAAACAACAACTACATCTATGATTTCTGTATGCTTTTTGCAAGCTTTTAAAGATCCTTCTATTCAAGTTGGTGCTGTTTTGAAACAGTTGAATTCAAATTATAGAGTAGGAAATAGTGAATATTTTATAATAGAAGCTTGTGAATATGTAGAAAGTTACTTAAAGCTTTTTCCTAAAACAGAGGTTGTTTTAAATATTGATGATGACCATTTAGATTATTTTGGTTCTTTAGACAATATTGTAAAATCATTTGAAAAATATGTTAAATTACTTCCAGATAATGGATTATTGGTAGTTAATTATGATGATATCAACTGTAGAAAACTTGTAAAAAATACAAATGCTAAAATAATTTCTTATGGAATAGATACCCAAAATGCCAACTTTGTAGCTAGAAATATTACTTTCAATTCTAATGGTTTTCCTACATTTGATGTATATTATAATGATAATTTTTATAAAACTATTAGTTTATCTGTACCTGGAGTTCATAATGTTTTAAATGCTCTTGCATGTATTGGTGTTTGTCATGAATATGGTATTAGCAAAGAAGATATAAAAAACGGTCTTCTAAATTATACTGGCGCGAGCAGAAGATTTGAATACATTGGAAAATTCAACGATGTTTGTGTATTTGATGATTATGGTCACCATCCTACTGAAATATTAGCTACTGCAAATGCTCTTAAGCAAAAACATTTTAGAGAATCATGGGTAATTTTTCAACCACACACATATAGTAGAACATTAAGTCATTTGGATGAATTTGCAAAGGTGTTGTTAAATTTTGACAATATTATCATTACAGATATATATGCTGCAAGAGAAATCAACACATATAATATCTCTTCCAAAGATTTGGTAAATAAAATTAATGAATTAAGTCAAAAAGCTATCTACATAAGTGATTTTAACCAAATTGTTTCTTATGTAAAAGAAAATGCCAAACCTAATGATATTGTTCTAACTCTTGGAGCAGGAACAGTTACAAAAATAGGCCCAATGTTATGCAATAATAGTTAAAACTTTAAACCAGAGAACTAAGTCTCTGGTTTAACTTTTTATAATTTTCTAATTTAAAAACTTTCCTTGTTGGTTCATAACCCCTTCTGTTTATATTATTGCGCCAAAGTCGGGAATTTAAATTCTATGCTATTTTCTACAAATTTCCCATTTTCAGTATGGTCTTTCAAAAATTCACTTGCTCCTTTTAAAAAGTATCTATATCTATTTTCATCTGTAAGTTTTCCTCCGCCTTCTATTAGTGGGTCATCCCATGTTACATCTACCGCATACCATTTATTATCTATAAAAACATAATTCCAAGCATGCAATTCCGTTTTTCCCACACTATTTGTTGCTTCTCCAGAAACTATTACACAAGGTATCTGCATTTTATCTAATATATATTTAAATAATTTTGCATACCCCTCACATACTATTACTCTATTTTTCAATGCTCCATATATATTACGAGTATCTTCTTTTTCAGAAGAAGTATCATATTCCATATTGTCTATTATCCAATTATGCAAATATTTTACTTTTTTATAATCACTGTACGAACTCAATGCAGAAACTATTTTGTTGCTTATATCTTCTATATATTTTTCGGCATTGTCCACTTGTTCTTTATTTCTTAGACTTTTTATTAAATAATCAGTATCGCCTGTTCCTATTTTTACATTGTAAGTAGTTTTACCCCAACTTGTTTTAGACTCTGTTATCAAAAGCACCTTACTTACATCAATATAAAATACATCTACATTGTCATAAGAAAATGCATCCCAAGCTGATTGAAAAGCTATACTTAACTTATTTTCACCATTTGCCTCGTTCAAAAGGTCATTAAATTTTGTTCCAAAATCTATTTTGTAGTTCCCATTTTTCAAATTTTCTTTGTTTGAATACAATCCAGCATAAATAATTTTTCCATATTCATCTAGTTGCGAATAATAGTAATTACTTGCTATATTTGTCTTCTCTTCTTTTTGTTGTTTATTTATTATTGGCATTACCACTTCTACTGTTTGATTATTATCCTTTTTGGTATTAACATTTTTTTCTAATTCTTCAAATGTTGCAATAATGTTTTTAGGTTCTTCTTCTGATAATTCAATTTCTTGCAAATATAAATGTGCTAAAAAGCCTAATGATAATATTATTAATAATATTATAAAGACTATTATTGTTTTTATTAAAATATTACCTTTGTCTTTTTCCATGTTTCAACTCCTCTAATTCTTTGTTTTTGCAACTTCTTTAATCATTATATCCGCAAATACTCCATATCCCACAGTTGGGTCATTTACTAATACATGCGTTACCGCTCCTACAAATTTATTATTTTGTATTATTGGAGCTCCACTCATTCCGCTGTATTATCCCTCCTGTTTTTTCTATTAGTCTTTTATCCGTTATTTTTATTAGCATACTTTTATTATCTTCATTATTGGCGGTATAAACTCTTTGTATTTCTATTTCGTATTTTTCTGTTTTACCATTTTCTAATTCACACAATATTTCTGCTTTACCAGTTTTTATTTCATTTCTAATTGCCACATTTATTGCGTCGTTTTCATCTATTTGTAATTTATTTTTATTTTCTATTATACCATAAACACCAAACCCTGTATTCTTATATATTTTTCCTACACTTATGCCTGACTCTATTGTTCCTCTTATTTCCCCTGGTTTACCTTTTTCGCCTTTGCTTATTGATATTATATCAGTTGTTACCAATTCACCATTTGCAATATTTATTAAACCTTGTGTATCCACATCTGTAATTCCATGTCCTAACGCTCCAAAAGTTTTAGTTGTTGGCTCATAAAATGTCATTGTTCCAACTCCTGCAGCAGCATCCCTTACCCAAAGTCCTATTTTATATTCGTTTTTTTGCGTCTTTACAGGTTTTATGCTAGTTGAAATAGTATCTTTATTTCTAACATACTTTATATTTATATTTTCTCCCTTGCTTTTATTAACATTATTTATTAAATCTTGCGTATTAGATATTTCTCTTTCGTTTATTTCTATTATCATGTCTCCTTCTTTTATTCCGGATTTTTCATATGGCTTTTTTCCCTCTATTTCTGACATTCCTACAACTAACACACCTTGTGTATATAACTTCATGCCTATTGCTTTGCCTATTGGCACTACTTTAGTTTTTGGTATTACATTTACTGTTATATCTTTTACATTAAATATATCAAATAAACTTAATTTATAGTTTATTTTTCCAGTTTGTACAACATTTGTATTACCACTTGATGCTTGTATTATATTATAATTATTCGTTTTATTTATGCTTATTCCAAAAGCTGTATTAATTTTTAAATCTTCTCCCTGCAAAATAATTATATTATTAGGCAATAAAGTTATATTACAAATATATAAATATATAATTAATAAAAAAATTATTAAAGTTATTTTTTTCATGATTATCCCTCTTATTTAGAATAACCACTTTTTTTATTTTTAAAACATTTTTATTTATATGCCAAAATTATTAGACTTATATAAATCATACTTTTCTCTTGCAAGTGCTGTTATATATTTTTTTCTTAATTCAGAATAATTGTCATTATCTTTATTATATGTTTTTCCATTTATTATAATATTATTTCCAGAAATTATATCATTTGCAGTATAATATAACTTTGTTGACACTGTACACTCATAACATCCCAATTCTTGTCTTGGATAAAACCAGTTTGTTTTTCTACTACTATCTGAGTCAGATACTTCTATTGATTGCCTTACAAAATTCAAATTTAGGTAACCCATATAATAATTTTCTTCTGTTTCTGTTAAGATTTCTTTACATCCAATTTTATGGTAAGAATTATGATTTTTGTCTACAATATATATGGAATCTTTATCTATAAACTCTTGGTTTTTACTGTTTGACACTACACTATAATTGTTAAAATACTTTGTACCTATTGGAATACCCTGTAGGAATGACATTACACATACTTTGCTTGTTATTGTATACCAATCTATTTCAGAAATTTGTGGTAACATATATTCATATGTATTTGCATGTGTGTTGTATGTAGATATTGCTGTTATTAAATTACTTTGTATTGAATTTTTTATAACAGCCATTCTGTGTTCATTAAAGTCTGAATCTTTTTGTTCTGGGTTTTTTATATCATTAAAAATCTGTGTACTTCCTAGTTGCTTTTTTAATTCATCATTGTTTATAACTGTATCTCCTGTTATCCAGCCTAAATTTTCTTCTACCCAACCTGTAAATATATCTGCATTTATATAATATTCTTTTGCACTTGTGCTGTACAACTTGCCATTTATCAATCTATCCTCTGCATACTCTTTTGTTTTGCTATCATGAATATATTTCTTATTATTATTATCATACCAAAAATATTTAACATTAGGAACTTTTGGATTTGGAGCATAATACACTTTTTTATTTCCATACACAATATACATGTAATTATTTTCTTCTTTATTTTCTTCTTCATTTTCAAATATCAAATGTTCACTTAACAATTCGTTTTGTATTTTTATGCCGTCATATTCCACATTTTTTGTGGCTATTTTCTTTTCTTCTGTGCCTTCTGCTTCCGACACTTTTACCTTATCTCCATCTATTAAATATCCTGACTTTGTACTATATTCACTTCCATCATAATAATATACTGTTATGTAATTATCTAGTGTATAATTTATAATTGCTCTTTTACTTCCACTCTTATATTCACAAGAATAATATATATATGGTTTTAATTCGTATGAATATTCTTCTTCTGCTGTCTTTCTATTTCTACTATATATATAATAGCCATCATATAAAGTAAATGCTAATGCTGGTACATATTCTTGCAAATCTTCTCTACTTCTTGTAAGTGTTGTTCCAAGCGTATTAAAAAATGTATTTGTTGCCGCTTTTATATCTCTTAGTTTTGAATTTGCAACAGATGAATACCTATTATGTACAGTATTAAATTGAAAAGCCTTTATTGTGTCATATGTTGCATCATTTAACTGTTTTGCATAAAATGTTTGGTTGTTAATTGTTCTTATTTGTACATTTAAATACTCAGACAGTACAAGAGAAATTGGTACTATAATTATTATAAATATAACGGCTATATATTGTAACTTCATTTTTTATTCCTTTCGTTTATGTATTCTTTGGTTATTTCACCATTCATTATTAGACATTTTGTTTAACCTCTAATAATGAATAATGAATTTTTGAATTAAAGAGTATCCAGTATAATAATTTTTTCCAGATTTTTTGTCATTTTTTGGTTTTAAAATTATTATTTTGGATACTCCTTATTATTTTACATATAATTATAATTAATTTGCATTTACCATAACAATTCCACCATGTTGTGCAGAAATTTGATATGTATCATTTCCAGAAACTCTATAGAAGAAGTTTCTTAATAGTTGAGAAATAGTTTTATTAGTATTTTTTACTGTAACAGAAACAATGTCTCCTTCTTTTAATTTCATTACTTTGTTAGCTTGTAAATCTTCCATAATTTGACTAGTATAAACACTATAATATATATTTTCTCCTATTTTGTCTTTTTGTCCTTGCGTAACTTTAACCCCTGGGTTTTCATCTAATTTTTGTATTTGCATTTCAACATCAAATGAATTTCCTGTAGCAGTTAATGTACTTAAATATTTTTCATATTTTTCTAATGTTAATTTTCCTGTTGCTCTTATGTCATCTACAAATTCTGCTGTTGCTGTTTGAACACTAAGCTGAGATATATCATCAGATCTTTCTGATAATGCCATAAGTGGAAATATAAACATTAATATTGCTGCAAGGAAAATTGCTATTATTGTTATTATACTATCTCCCATTTTATTTCCTCCTTGTGAGTTCTTTTATTTTAATTTTATGTATTTTATTACTATTTTTTCTTTTTTTTCTTTTTTGTCTTCTTCTGTAACTTTTCCAGTATCATCATTTTTTGTAAAAATCTCGGTAGAATATTTTTCTTCAAACCTGTCATTTCCATAGCTTGGTATTAATTTTTCTTTTACAATTTTATCTACATTATTTTTAAAGCTCTCTTGGCTTCCTATCCAAGGCTCGCCTCTTTCTATTTCGTCATCAACATCAAAATAATATATAGGATTTCCAGCACTTTCATATATTTCAAGTTGCTTTCCCTCATTATCATAAAACTCTACTCTATAATTTTCTTTATAATATCTATACAAGGTTGGAACTATAGCTTCCATACTTACAACCCTAGCATTTCTTTTAGATGTTTCGTTTACTCTGTTATATTCATAATAATTGGTTTTATCCGATTTAAATATTACAAAGTCAGATGTGGCTCTAGCCATTGAAAACATTGATATAGATATTGTTAATGCAATAACAAATATTATTATTGAAAAAGCTATTATTAAAGCTTGACTTGCATTTTCCATATTTCATTTTTCCTTTTTGTTTGCTATTTAAAAAGACTTTTTTTATTCAGTTGTTGCAGCAGTATGTTTCGTTATAAGTATATTTTTAATTAATCCATTTTCGTATCCAGCACTTCCGTCTAATTTTTTAACAGATATATCATATTTATCAGCAGAATTTATTGTAGTTGCTAATACGCCTTCACCATACTTTAAGGTTATTTTTTTGCTTGTATCTTCAACAGCATTGTTTGTGTTTACTAATTGTATTAATGATTTAACTGTTGCACCACTTACATTATCTTTTATATAATTTTCAAATTGACCATTAAATTGTTGTATTGCTAATTGGTCCATTCCTGTGTCACTTACTGTATTTGCTGCTTGTCTATAAATAAATATTCCTAATCCTATAATTAATATTGCTAATAATATTGCTCCTGCTATAATTAATGCTTTTGATGCATTTTCCATAATTTTTCCTCCTTAAATTTTCTTTTTTAGTAATTTCGTCGACGCACGGGCGATTAAAGTCGCCCCTACATTTCATAAATAATTTTGTCCTATACTTTTTTCTTTGTTCCTAAATTAATTATTTTTATGCGACCATTTTCTCTTGAATATTCACCAGCTGCAGGCTCTTCACCTTCTGATGTTTTTTCGTGTGCAAAATATTTTAAAGTTGCTGTTATAGCACTTTTTGATGTAACTGTTGTACCATCTATAACTGTTGTACCATCTATTTTTAATTTTACTTTTGTAGCATCTGTTTCAGCTGTATTGTTGTTATTTAGTATTGTATCATATAGTGATTTTGCAGCCGTACCGGTTATTTCTTTATCTAAGAAATTTTCAAATTGTGCATTAAATTGTTGTATTGCTAATTGGTCCATTCCTGTATCACTTACTGTATTTGCTGCTTGTCTATAAATAAATATTCCTAATCCTATAATTAATATTGCTAATAATATTGCTCCTGCTATAATTAATGCTTTTGATGCATTTTCCATAATTTTTCCTCCTTAAATGTTCTTTTTTAGTAATTTCGTCGACGCACGGGCGATTAAAGTCTTCCCTACATTTTTCGCGGATTACTTTACACTATCTTCTCTCTGGGCTATATCCCTTTTGGTGGACTTTATTTTTGCCCTTACTTCACATTGTTTTTTAGTCCTATGTATCTTACACTTTTCCACCAGTTTCACGTCCACTAGTTCCACCAGATCCGCTGTCATCAGAATTTTTGGTTATAGTGATTTTTTCAATGTATCCTGCTTTATTTCCTTCTGATGAACTCTCAACTTTATAAGTATTTCCACTTTTTATCTTTGAATCATTTTTAACTTCTTCGCCATCCACTTCAATAGTTACTGGCAAGTCCTCCTTTGCACGGTTACTTGCATTAATAATTTTTATAAGTTGTTTTACATTACTTCCAGATACATTGTTACCCAAATATGGTTCAAATTGTGCATTAAATTGGCTTACTACAAGCTGATCCATGGTTCCAGTATCTATAACTCCTGCTGCTTGCCTGTATATATATACTCCTAAACCAATAATTAGTATTGCTAATAATATGGCTCCAGCTATAATTAATGCTTTTGATGCATTTTCCAAACTTTATCACACTCCTCCTTTTGCTCATTTGTTTATTTCAATAGACTGCATTGTTTTACCAATGCTTGTCTAACATTAATAACATATATTATACTTCTTCGAAAAATAAGTTTTTTACATTTCCATTTTTATGGTAATCAATTTTTGTACATTTAAAGCTAAATGTTGCATAATTTTGTATAAAATTTTCTATTCCGTTGTTTGCAATAGCTTCCATGTCAAATGTTTGGTCACTTTCTAAAAATTTTATATATATTTTTACTGATTTTTCATTATCTTCTAGATACACATTATTTTCATCTTTTTGTACATCATTCTTTTCGTTGTTATCTATTGTTTTATTTATTATACTTATAAAATCTGTGCCTAATATTTTCTTGCCATACCAGCTTTCATATTGCTTGTTGTATTGTGCTATTTGAATTTGCTGTTTTCTATAATTGTGTACGGTATAACCCACTATTATAGCTATTATAAGTAATATTGTTAATATTATAAAAAAGTTTTTTTTCATAAATTCTTCCTTATTTTTTGTGGGCGATTAAACCCGCCTCTACTTTTTTTATAGATTATTTTACATTGTTATCCATATTATAACATTTTGCTTTTTTTTGTGCAATATTTTTGTTTTAATTTGCTTTAAATGTTATTTGGTATACTCTGCCTGTTATATTGCTTTGTGATATATTTGTACATGTAAAATATTTTATTTCTTTAATTTTGCCTTTTTCTTCCACTGTTGAATTATTTTGTATAAACTCTGTGTATTTAGCATCATCTAATTTTTCAAAATGTTCAATTTTTTCACTTACATTATAAACGCTTACATTTACATAATAGTTGTATTCACTGCCTTCTTCCAATTCATAATATTCATTACTATTTTTTGCCAAGTTGGCTATAGATACTATATCATGTGCTGTACATGTACCTAGTCCATAGTATTTTAAAAATTGACTATTAAATTTATCTATCTTTGTTTGTTCAACTTTACTATATATCTCGGAGCTGGTATTTCCTAATGATGTAAATAAATACACAGCAATTGAAATTATCATTATTCCTATTAATACTCCTGCTGCCATAGTTAATGCTCTTGCTGCATTTTCCATGTTTTAGCTCCTTTCTTATTTAGGCTGTATTACAATTTCTTTTATAATACCTGTAGTATTACTATATACTACACTTGCCCTAAACTCTTTTTCTCTAAATGTATTTATACAATTTTTGTACTTTTCATATTCCTCAAGAAGTTGCAATATATCTTTAAAGGTATGTTTGCCACCATTTAAATACAGATCAAAATAACTTTGTAATTTATCGTGATTCTGGCCGCCAGTTCCCAAAAGATTATACAATTCTTCTATGGTTTTTCTATTTGACATAGTAACTTTTCCTTTAGCATCTCTTTTTTTAATTGCCTTATCATAGGCTTTTAAAATATCAATGTTATCATATTCATCTTCTTCGAAGCACTCCTTTATACCATTGTCTTTTTCATCAGCTGCTTTTATTTTTATTTTAGCCGTTATCTTTGGGTATCCTTCACTTTCAGGATATTTTCTGCTGTAATCTTCTATCGCATTGCAAATAGACAATACTTCTGAACCATATATAACACTCTTTTTAGTATATTTTTCTATTTGTTCATTAATTTTGCTTACTTGTTCATTTGATAAACTTATATCTTTTTCTTTTTGAAGGCTTGTTATTCCTCTATATGCAAACATTACTACACCTATAATTATTAATGATAATAATACTCCTCCTGCTATAACAAGTGCTCTTGAAGCATTTTCCATTTACAAATTCAGCCCCTTTCTATTATTTCATTGCCGACATTGCATTAAATGAATCTTTCATAGCTGATAAACCTATTACAACCAATGGAACAACTAAATAGCATACAAATAGTCCTATCATAGGCGTAAATCCTATTACTTTTCCTATTAGTCCCTTTTTAGATATTAATCTTTCGTTAGATTCTTTTCTTCTTGCCTGATAGTAATCTCTTTCTGTGTCTAATTCATCAAATGCATCTGCAATTGGTATTTTTTCAACTGCGGCTTGCATACTTTCTATTAATCTTATCATGTCTGGGTAGTTTACATCTTCTTTTAATTGTTCTAGAGCCTCCCATGCACCACTTTCAAAGTTATTAACACATTTACTAATTGGCTCTCTAAAAATATTTGCATATCTTTCTAGCCATTCTAGTATTATCTCTACATTAACCCTTTCAATCCTCATAAGCATTAATATTATTGTTTGAAACTGCATTACCTCATCTTCCATTTCTATTTGTCTCATCTTAGCTTGGAATTTAAGTAACCAAACTGGTGCCATATATGCAGCCATTGCAAATACCATTGCAAATAGGACTTCAAACCATTGTAAATTTTCTTTATTTACAGTATGTAGCTTATCTAAAACCCTTTTTGCTGCTGTTGCAACTTCTTCGTTTGTTGCTTCTACATAATCTTTGTTTATTCTACCATTTTTCATTATTTTTTCTATATCTTTTTGCTGTACTTCTGTATTTCCTCTATAAAAGTCCAAATATTGATTATCAGATTCTGTTATTTCCATAGCCTTTCTTTTTTGCTTATCATTCATAGAACCTACTAAATCAAATTCTGTTGTAGGGTCTGTATATATATAATTAATTTCTACTTTGTGTAATTGTGCAAATAAAAATACTGACACAAAAAATGTAATTATACACAATGTTAATCTATTAACATATACCCATTCCATTTTTTCTTTTGAAGCTGCATCTTTTAAGTTTTCTTTTAACACCCTATATTCTTTTGTTCCTTCTTTCGGTATAAACAGGTCTACAACTCTTTTGCAAATAGGGTTTCTATATACTTTTTCTTGCCATGGATTTTCTGTGTTTTTTGTATTCATGTTTGTAGAACCATTGTCTTTTAGTTTTCTTGTTAATGTATAACATATAAATGTTACTAGAAGTACCAATATTTGTACTAGCATTCCTTTTCTGCCCATATAGAAACTTTCTGTAAAACTAAATTGACTTACAGACCAATTCTTTATTGCTTCTAGAAACATCATAGGTAATATAGATATTACAGATAAACTTTGAAATACATAGTTTAATTTATCTCTTTTTAATATTTCCAACTGCATTTCTTGTGTAATATTATTTAAATTTTTCAAATATAAAGACGCTTTGTCAACTTTTCTATCTCCAAATTCTTTTGTTAGATATGACACACCAGCAAATTCCTTTAAATAACTATTTGGCGCAACATCATAATATTTTTCTAATTCAGATTCTGGATCATCTGATATTAATACTTCATATATTTTTTCTGCTTGTCTTGACATTTCTGGTTGTTCATCATCTTGCGAAACTTGGTATATTGCTTCTTCTACCATATTAAACTCATGATATGCATGTCTTATTTCAGAGAAGAAATTTATTTGTTGTTTTAATAATTTATTGTCTATTCCATCTACCATTCCATCTATAATTGTATCCACCATAAAAACTTCAAAAATTAATAATATTGATAATAGCAAATAGTTTTTATGTGTCAACCATATAATTGCTATAGTTATTGGTATTACTAAAAGTAATGTTCTTGTTAATATTTGAGCAGTTTGTTTTCTTGTTAAATATTCATCATCTATGTTTATTATTTCTAGTCTTCTTCTTATTTTTAGTAAATATCTTTTTAAAAATGGTATTCTAATATATCTTACATATAATTTTTGGTATAGTATTTCAGATGTATGCTTTTTTGCTTGTGTTCCTTCCCTCAGTTTCTGTATTTCTCGCATCTCCGAAGATTGCAATTTCTTTCTTATAACAAGATATACAATTACTAATAATGCAAATAAACCAGCTACACCTGCCAAAAAGTATAAAAGTATATTACTTTGTTCCATTCTGATGTTCACCTCAATTCTCTGTTTAAATATTAATTTTCTTTAGGTTTTCTGCCTCTTTTTTTAGTTTCAACTATTTCTTCTTCATCATAATAAGGTTTTGATTTTATTCCCCAATTTTCTTCTACAAATTTGTCAAAATCTGCTATGTCAGATGTATCCATATTGTTTCTCATTTCTCTAATATTTGTATCTGATATAGGGTTTGTAAGTACATATGTACCATCATGATATTCTAATATGTTAACATATTTATATAATTCTTTATTTGTTGTCTTAGAGAAGAACCTTGTTGCATTATCCATAAATTTATCTAATTTCCCCTCTAATGTTTTTTCTTGTCTATGTTCAAATGTATATTCATTTTTATCTTCTATTGGTATACATTCAGTAACTCTTTCTATATATCTTCTTCCTCTAAAGTCTTTTACTAGGTGTATGTCAAAGTTTAAAACTCCTATAACTTGCTCTTCTGCTATTTTTTCGTCATTAAACATTCCTAATTTTAAAAGTGAGTTTCTTAATGCTTGTACCAAAAGTGGAAATGTTTTAGCATGGTGAGTAAATAATGTAAATTTAGAAGCAACTTGTGCAGCTTGTATCATCCATGCAGCTACGGGGTCTGTTGCAACCTCTCCGGATAATGTTTACTCCACCATCTGTTTTCTTTTGAACGTCTAATCCCATTTGTCCAGAAATTGTATCTGTTTCTCTAAATGATAGAATATTTCTTGTTGGGTATATTTTTCTTAAGTGTAACTCAAATGCAGTTTCCTGAACACGTATGTTCATTGTGTCATATATATTTTCTATCATAGCCATAAGCATTGTTGTTTTTCCGGCAACCTTGCTCTCCAGTAAGTGATATAACTCTTGCACCTTTTACTAGGTATTTTAATAAATCTATGGCTTGCTCTTTTCCAGGAATTCTTATTAATTGTTCTAGTGTAGCTCTTTTAACGTCAAACTTTCTTACAAAGAAAGCCCATGTCTCTGAAAAGCTTGGTCTTACAACAACAACACGAGAACCATCCTTCATTTCGTTTATTTTAAATCCATTTGTGTCTGATAATTGACCTGGATTATTATATTTATATATGTTTTGGCAAACTCTTTTTAATTCTGCTTCTGTTCCAAATGATAAAAACTCTAATCTTATAGATTTACCTTGGAAGAAAATCCATATGCTGTCACAAGCTCTTGGAACTTTATGTTCTACTACTTGGTTTAAGTAGTCTCCATCTGTTTGAGCAACCTGACTTAAAAATGATTCTGGAAGTCCTGATACACCACCAGATACACCATCTATGTTCATGTCTCTAACTTCATCTATGCTACTATAACCTTTATAGTGTTGATAGATTCTTTGAACTATTACATTTATTTTATCAGACAAGGTTAGTACAAAATTTTCTTTTTCAAATATATCACTTATTTCTTGTGATGTTATAACATAGCATGGTTTAGTTTCTCCTGCTACATATTTTAATTCTGCTAGGTTGTATTTTTTTATTAGCTCTGTTAAAGCTTCATATCCGAAGTCATTTTTATACATATATATTAATATGTCAAATTTGTCTTGCGCTGTCAAAAGAGATGGAATATCAAAAGGTATTGCTTTAGATACATTAGTTTCATCAACGCCATATTCTCTATATAGTAAATCATAAATTAATTCTTTTATATATTTTTTATCGTTGACATCTCCATATGTACATCCTTTTAAAGCTTTTTTTAATTCGTATTTTTTGTTCTTTCTTCTTTTCAATTCTTCTTCAGAAAGTCCAATATCATATAAATTTACCTTTGTTATTTCATTTAATCTTTGCTTTACAAATGCTGTCATTCTTTCCAAAGTATATGTTTTATCATCCATTTCTATTGTTTCTTCAACTTCTTGGTTTTGCTTGTTTTTAATATAATAATATACTCCAATTCCTGCCGCTAGTAAAACAACTACTATTAAAATATAGTTCATTTTTGTTTCTCCTTCCTTAGGCTATACTCTTTTGTTCTGCACATCTTTGATTTTTTCCAATACATATTCGCTTAGTTCTGCAATCTCATATATAAATATTTTATTTCTGTCTGTTTCATCTGCTTTTACATTTCTCATTTTTAAAAAGTAGTCTACTATTTTTCCTTCACTACAGGCTTCTGAAAATAGTGTATTATACGAAATTGTAGGCATTAGCTTTTTTTCTTTTAAATATCTAGATACGTTTTTCCTATTATATTTTGAGTATCTATCATATCTGGTTATTGTTGGTATAATTTTTTTATTATTATAAAAATGATTCTTATTTTTTAGTTCAACAAAATTGTTAATACATCTTAGATTTTGTGTTAATGTTAGTACAATTACATCTGCTAATTGCATTATTTGTTCATACTCGCTTAGGTTCATTTTGTTGTCTAAGTCCACAAAAACATAATCGTAAAATCTATTTGCTGTTTGTATAATGCTTGCATAAGATGTTGCAATTTTGTTATATTCATCTCTACTTTTTGTATCTGGTGATACTAATATGTCAAGTCTGTCTCTTAAGACAACTTTTGAATAATTCCTAACTATTTCTGGCGAAGTTTTACTACTTGAAACTATTTTTATTAATCCCTCTACACCAGAATCCATTGTTGTAACTCTATCTAATGCTAATGTTCTATCTATTACAAATTCTTCCTTTTTTTGTTGCCAAAAGCAGTCTTCTAACGTGTTATCATTAAAATCTGTAGCCACAATTAGCATTTTCTGATTATGTTCTATCGCCATATATGTTGCTAATGCAGATATTGCCAAGCTTTGTCCCGTTTCTTTTAATTCGCTACTGCTAAATACCACGATAGACATTTTCTACACCTCTTTTTCCAATTGTTTAAAAGCTTTTTTTACTTTTCCTTTATCTTCTGGCGCAACAATTTCTTCCGCCATATACAATAAACTCTCTCTAAATTGATTACTTAATCTTTTTACTTTAATTTTTGATATAATTTGATTTTCTATTATTACACTTTGGTCTCCTAATTCAAATGGAAAATATATTCTTTCTGATTCCCATACTATTTTATGCCCTAGTGATAGAAAATTCAAATAATCATCCTCTTCGCTAGATGCATATTTAGAAAATAGAACCTTTTTTAATTTTACGGTTTCATTTAATCCATCTAAAATCTCTATTCCTCTTTTTAAAGAGTATAAATCAAAAGAAGTAACAAAATAGTTCTTATTTGCTTCTTTCATTCCATATATATTTATTGCTTCTGTTGAATCTATATCTATTAAAACTATATCATAATCTATTTTTTTATCTTCTGTTCCCAAATACTCTTGGATTTGCTGTAAGTTATTAAATCCTACAGCAATATCCATTCCTTCAAACTCTGTTATATATGATTTAGTTGGGTTTATAACAGGTACTACATATTTAGCCTTCTGATTAATTGTAGAATCAATGACTAAAACTTTTTTCCCTATTAAAGATATAATTTTAGCTATATATAATATAATATCTGTTTTGTCATAAGCTCCCACAAATCCAATTTTAATCATTACAGCCTCCCTGTTTCTAATTACCTCCTAATGTTTGTAAGTATTTCTTTCTTTGTTCTTGTGTCTTTTTTATTTCTTCACTTGTTCCTGAAGTAGCATTGCTTATTGCTGTTTTTTGATCTATCTGTTTGTCTATTCCGTTTGTTCTTATAGTTTCTTTAGTGTTTATATATCTATTAAATAATTCATTTTTTGCCACTTGTATTATATTAGGATCTTTTTCCATCAATAATGTAACATCTGCATTTGGTAAATAAGTTGGTGTTGCAGCCTCTTGTGTTCCTGCTTCTACATATCTTGTAGCATATAATTTAGAGCCCTTAACCATATAGCTTTCTACTATAGCACTACTCATCATTAATATTTCATCTTCTGAAAGTTTTAGCCAAATAGTATCTTCTGTTTCTACCCCATCAATTTGTGGTAGTTCTATTTGTTTGTGTGATACTACTATATAGTCTGAACCGTTTGGTAATCTTAATCTTATATCTATAAATTCTTTATCTGCTATTTGTGTTGGAAGCTGAACGACATTATATTCTTGTATTCTTACATCATCTGTTACTCTGTCATTGCTTCTTGCAATTAAATCAAATGTTAATACTGTATTCTTTTTCAAAGCTACTTTAGCTACAAGTGGAACTGTATTAAGTTCTACTGGTTGTTTGTTTTCTTCATAATAATAGCTTGTCTTTTTATAATCATCTTCATTTTTTACTATATATTTTCTTTGATTATTTTCTTGTATGTACATTCTTCCATTTTCATCTGTAAAAACTATGTTACCTTTTACATCTTCTAATCTATAATTATTAAATACTGAAATTATGCTTCCTACTGCAGAAGTTGGAACTGTTGACATTTCAACTTCTTGCAACTTTAACATCTCTGATGTTATTTCTTGTCCAGATTTTACATCTGAATTAAGTACAAAAACCTTTCCCAAATTTGCTCTCTTTTCTGCAATTTGTTTATTTAGATTTCCCACCTTCATCATTAATAAGGCTATAACTGCTCCTGTTATTAAAAGTGTTACTAACACTGCTATCAAAGCCGCTGTTGTTGCTTTTTTTTGCATTGGATTTACTGCCATTTTTCATATTCCTCCCTTGTATTTACTACTATAACTATTTTTTTTATTTTACAACATTTTCTTATCAAAAACAACACATTATCCTTTCGTAATGTAATCTTAATATTTTTGTAATATTTCTGTAATATTTCTCTATGTAAAAAAATTGACTTTGCAAATATATACAGTTTAATATAACCTGGCTTCGTTGTATATTTTTTCTATACAATAATAAAAGCGAATATTAAATGGTAACATTATTATCTGCCATTTATTATCCACTTTTTTATTTATGTTATCCTCTTCTGCATCTACAACATCCACAACTATTATTATTGGTATTATTAGCACTGTTATTTCCACTACAGCCACAACTATTTGATTCATCTGTATTACTTGTATTGGTTCCTAATATAACAGTATTATTAGGAATTAATGGAGTTGTGTATGCTATCAAATCGCTTCTTCCTGTACAACCACAATTTGCATTGTTATTATCGTTATCATTGTCGCCTTCGCACTGCTCTAGTCTTTCTAAAATTCTACATATAGTATTTACTATTACAGCTGTTATAAATGCTAAAATTGTAAGTGCTATTGCAACTACTAGGAAATTAGCGTCAAATGCTGCAAATGTAACTATTAAATATATGGCAAAAAATGTAATTCCAACTAAAATTGGAGATCTAAGAACTTTTTGTAACACAATGGCCAGCAAAATTGTTGCTATAGGAAGCGCAAAAAATATTAACAGATTGTTCATAATTCTCACCTTTCCTTTTTGGTATATATTATGCATTCTGTTAACACTTTGTTACTTTTTAATATTCAACTTTAATTAAGCAAAGTCCATGTGCTGGCAATGTTCTACCTGCCAATTTCCTATCTCTGCTTTCCATTATTTCTGGTATTTGTTCTGCTTTTATTTTCTCCATTCCCACTTCTACCAATGTTCCAGTTATTATTCTAACCATATTGTACAAAAAACCATTTCCAGTAAGTTCTATTATTATTCTTTCATTCTCCCTTTCTATTTCTGCTTTATATATTGTTCTTATTGTTGTTTTCCCGCTTCCTCCACTAGATTTAAAAGCTTTAAAGTCATGTTCTCCTTCAAAATATTTTATAGCCTTTTTCATTTCTTCAAAATTCAATTTTTGTGGCATATGATATTCCAAATTTCTATATATTGCAGACCCTTGCTCCGAATTATTTATTGTATATCTATATGTTTTTCTTTTACAATTATATCTACTATGAAAATTTTCTTCCACTTCTTCTGCTGATTTTATTCTAATGCTTTTCTTTAATTGTGAATTTATTGCTATTGGTATTTTTTCTATTTGAATTGTACTTTCCGTTTTAAAATTTGCAGTTTGTCCCAAACTATGTACTCCTGCGTCTGTTCTCCCAGAGGCAATTAATTCTATTTCTTCTCCTGTTATTGTCTCAATAGCCTTTTCTATTTCTCCTTGTATATTAAGTTTATTCTTTTGTTTTTGCCATCCGTTATATTCTTTTCCATCATATTCTATTATTAATTTAATGTTTCTCATTTTCTTCAATCCTATTTTTATATTATTTAAGGTCTGTTATTTAAACAGACCCTTTTTTTCTTTTTTTGCCTAGTGTATGCATTTTTCTTGGAATTTCTTCTCCATATCTTTTGGTTAAGACATTTTTTATCAATATGCTTTTTAGTGTTTCTTCTTTTAAGTCTGCAATCAACGTTCCATCTTTTGCTAAAGAGACCTTACCTGTTTCCTCTGATACAACTATTGCTATACTATCCGTCTCCTTTGAAATACCTATTGCTGCTCTATGTCTTGTTCCCAATTCTTTAGCAATATTTTTGTCATTTGCAAGTGGCAATATACATGCAGCTGCAGCTATTTTATTATTGCTTATTACTACTGCCCCATCATGTAATGGTGTATTAGGTGTAAATATATTAACCAGTAATTGAGGAGATACTTCACTATCTAATTTTAATCCTGTTTCCATTATATCATTTATTTGTATATCTCTTTCTATTACTATTAAAGCTCCTGTTTTTTGCTTTGCAAGTTCCGTGACTGCAATTACTATTTTATATATATTTTCTTTTGTCTTTGTATATATATCATTCTCTATTCCAAAATATTTTGTTAATTTATTGGTTCCCAATTGTTCTAGCATTCTTCTAAGTTCTGGAGCGAATATTACAATTATTGCTATTACTCCATATGGCATAAACAGTGTTAATATAAAATTTAATATTTTAAAATGCAATATATCACTTAGAATTGTAATAATTATTACTAGTGCTATACCTTTTAACAGTTGCCACACCCTAGTTTTTTTAGAATATTTTATAAATTTATATATTAATCCGCTAACAATTGCTAAATCTAATATTAGCACAATTAATCTCCACGGATTTTCTTTTAAATAAATAAAGTATTCAACAATGCTATTCAATATATTATTTATATTTATTGTAAAATAATTTTCCAAACTATCCCTTCTATCTTTTGTATTCTAACCTACTAGTTGATATATCAATGTTGCTACTATACTAATAACAAACATTAAAGCTAATATGGCAGCAATTACTCTTGTAGCTATTTTTCCTATATCACGTTTTTTCTTTTTTGCCATTAGTTTTCCCCTCCTTAAATTTAACTCTACTTATGTTATAGCATATTTCTACTTTTTTTGCAAGGAATTAAAAAATAATTCTTCATCAATATGAAAGAAATGTGATAATGTCTTAAGTAATGAAATGAGAAAAGTGCTTTTGATAAACTAAAAGTGGTCCAAAAAATTAGAAAATTATAATTGAAAAATGGTTCACTTTTTAAATTTTCCAAATATATGGTTAAATATATTTGGAGGCAAAAGGAAAAGGCAGTGTAAAATATTAAATTTTTTTATTATTAACATTATTTTAATAATATTTTTCTAAAAAATTAATACTTTAGAAAAAGT